>JGI24918J38489_100176_pt1 | contig 35603 bp, 30 predicted proteins | sample LinPfosmplate6_FD_38489 | JGI IMG/M metagenome (IMG submission 38489)
TGCAGGTCGACTCTAGAGGATCCCACGTACCCATTAAACCCGCCTACAAGGTGGTGGACGACGAACACGTCATAGGTATTCTCACCGTTGCCGACCAGTTCATCATGTTCTCGCAACCCATCGAATTGTCCAGCGCTAACGATGATATCCCCATCCTGCGACAATCGGGGCGCATTGGTGCAGAGGCGGTGCATAGGTCTCCATTGGATGATCGCGACACCGAACGTATCGAGCATATCAATAAAATCAAACTGGAAACCAACTTCTTTTTGGCGTACAGGAACACTGTGCGCATCCTGTTGAACGACTATGCTAATCTAGCGCTTCGCACCGAGATCGAGGCGCAGCTCAAGAACACATTCATGCTCTACTCCAAGAAGCTGGAATCCGTTGCCGCAATCCTACATAGACTCATCGGCGGCGCGGTGCGCTTTGATGACTCCATGGACCCGTCATTGATACAACATGTATCGGTGTGTCTCAACAACCTCCCACAGCAATGTGCAGAGGCCAACCCTGTATGCGTCACAGATCAGGCTAGTAGTACTGACGACAATGGTAGTGGTAGTGTATGTACTCTCGTGATCCCACGGTTCAACTTGGTATCACCCAACGTCAGCAACGAAACTGTATATATTAGCAAAATGGCCGACCAGCTCATCCGCTACGCGCGCATTCGTGCGTATATGCTAGACACGACCCAGTTCTTGTCGTTCGGTGACGCTCAATACAATCTTGGCGATAACGAGTTCGTCGTGGCACAAACCGTCCTGAAGAATGAGTATTTTAACAACCTAGTACCACAGAAAACGGACGCGAGTGGACATGTGAATAACTACGACAACACCAATCCTGACAAGAACCATAGCATGGAACATGTTGACACGTTCAAAGAGACAGATGTAATGGCTCTTTCTGAAGACCAAGAACCAGTTCAACTCAACGCATCTAACGTAGTCAAACCAGTAAAACTTAAAATCAACAAGAAACTACAATCAGAAGACGCATAAGTGAACACTGTAGTGTTATATTAATGTCTTTGTATATAGTATAAGTAATAATGGGGTCGCTAGACGAGATGCTCAAACCTACACTAGGCGTGTACTACTGTAATTACTTCTACTGGCTGTTAGTCATCTACTTTGTTTTAGGCGCCATCCAGCTAGGTGACCTGGCGTTCGCCATGGCATCAAATGCTAGGAATCTTGGCAAGTTCATGCGCACCGATATGATACATCGCATGACCCACCTCGTATCGATCGTTGCGCAGTTCGTAATCGTGCGTATATTCTACACGATGTGCGTCAACTCCATGAGGAGATAAATAAACCATTGGATAAATCCTAGATTCATCTACAAAATATATGTATGATATTTTGTAGATCGTAGTGTTACACGTCATATCTACCTGTCGTAGCACATTTCGTCGTCCGAATCCATCCAGTCGTCGTCGTCTTCATTTTCATCCGATTGATGTTGTTGTTGTTGTCCAAATAGGTTATTGTCATTAGTGTCATTCTGATTGCGAATCATATCAGTGATGCGTTCATGAAGTCCTTCTGCACGAATCAGATGCTGAGCCACATGTATATCGCTCAACGATAATTCAAGCAACTCACTAACCAAAGAAGTATCGCCAGACACAGAACCTGTATCATACCCGTCGCTATCGATCTCGTTATTATCATCACTGATACCACAATCCATCAATGTGGAATCAGCTACGGAACTATTATCCATAGTAGCATCCATAGTAGCATCCATAGTAGTATCCATAGTAGTATCCATAGTAGCAGCAATCTCAGATTCAATGTCGTTGTAGAGTTGAACTGATACTGATACAAGTTCATCCAAATCATCCACAACGGTCGTATCGTCTACGATAGTATCGTCTTCTATGGACGAATCGTCTGATAATGTAGCGGCGCTGTATGTACGCGTATCATCGTCAGTATCATCGTCACTCACCCGATCCTGATAATTTTCTTTATTCATTGCACGAATGTAGTAGTCCGTCACATAAGTTCCATCGTCTACATCTGATGGTATCTGATTATCGTCACACCATGCATCTATTGTTTTATTCTCCTCTATACGATTGAAAAGAATATCATCTTTGTGTGACAGGTTAACGTTGTCTATTATAACGATTTGGGCCCCAATAGGGAGTCGGAGACGATAAAAGTTGGGACGCGTGGCGACATAGCGGATAATACATCCGCCATCCATCTGAGGAATTATTGCACGCTGACCGAAATTCGGACAACTAGAATCAAACTCACTCAGCCGATCAGTTAGTATGGAACGGGAATCAAATCGTTTTGGGAGATTGGGGTAGTGGAGAGTAATCAGATACAGATACAAATAGGGACGCATCACGTCCACCAACTTCTTCTTGGGAAACCCAGCCGCGATATTGATGTATTTGATGTGTTTGCGGTATTCCACCAGCATCCGAAACACGGTAGGATATAGAACTGCTACGATGCCACGCATCGCATGATCATTGATGGCCTTGTCACGGATGAGGACCTCGTAGTCCTCCACGTACCGAACGACATCAAAATTAGACAAGAAGAACCCATGCAGAAGCGAATGTATGCTGTAGTTATGTGTCTTCAAAAAGAAATAGAAGTTGTATAAATCGCAAGACGAGAATGCAATGTTATTGTAGGGATTTCGGATGTCCAGAATATCAGGGAAAAACTCATCCGTGTTCACAATGCAACTCATGATTGTATTGCGCAACTCATTCACACGAAACACGTACTTTGCACCCATGTGCATAATATAATACGTGTTTGGGTCGCCCTCAGATATGTCGTCCAAATGCAAATCCTGTGAGTTTCTCACAGGCGCACACCGAGCCTTGCATATCTGAACGAACCGTCCGAGCGTGTGATATATGCGCTGGCATCGCGATAAACTCATCATCACTGATTCGTTTCGTATCTTATGCGATATGGGCGAGAACGGACGACTCTCTTTAAGAACGTCTTCCAGAACGGAAAACTTTAACCTTCGATGTGTGATACACAACATACTGTCATCACAAGGTTTCCTGAAATTTTCCACTTTCAATTTCGCATGCATGAGTGGAAACATATAATCCATAAGAAAATTACTCGTCTCATGTTCGAGTGCAAATATTTCAGGCTGGAATATGAACGAAGACACGTCCATGTTAATATGCACACAATTCATTACGTGTTGACACACGTATACAAATATATCAAGCATAGTTAGATTTTTTTTGTATTGGTGTGGGTAAAGTACGTATGTATACATATCATTACTCAATACGTCTATATGATGCATGTGCTGGAAACGACGTACTCTCTTTTCTCATTCAAACTGATCAACTATATACAGTTCTAATTTGGTCGCTTCCAAAAATATGTCCTGACCCTTTCATATCAGTATAGCATATTTCAAATTGGTTATTGAAGTTGTAGTTATAATCATAGCATAACGCTAAGTTTGGTTGCTTATCAAACGCAAACTCAAAATAAAAACTGGTATCATTTGGTCTTGTTTCAGTATCTTTCATAATTATCTGTTTTTTAACGATAATTGGTGTGATTATATTGTATCGTTCATCGTGTTTATGGATTACATTTACAAATTTATGATAATCTATGCTATTCTTATTTTTATATTTATATTTGATACGTCCATCATACTCAAATATGATATTTTTTAATTCATATGGGAGTTTTTTATACATTTTATCTATCTGAATATTATTATTGCTGGCGTTGGCGTTGGTGTTAGTTTTGTTATAACCAAAAATATAGTTTAAAAATGAAGCAATCATACTACATTAGTAATATAAAGTATGTTTATATTACTACTTGTTGTGAGAGTAATTTTTATCTATATATGTATTCATTTGATTGCAGGTTAGTAATGATAAACTATTTATAGTTTGCTATTTTTAGAATCCAGGTTCGTATGCATTATCTCCACCAGTATTTACCACACGCACATTGCCCACGTTGTTCTGGATGAGAAGGGTGTTCGTTCCACACTCGCTCTCCTTTCCGACTGCGCCGCTCACTGTGTACATGGCTTCAATCTTCTGCTCGTCTGTCATTGACTCTATCTCCACTGTTTCATCCACCGCACGCATCTCCACCATGTCCAGATACACTTTGAAAGAGTTCGTGCCGAAATTACCTTCCTGACCACACATGATATTTGCTGACACTCCGTGCATCATATCCAACTCGCCGTGGCGAGCCGCCTTCAAGAACATCTCAGGCGTTTCCTCAAACGACGCCTTCGCAATAGGACCGATGTTGTCCTTGTTGATGCCGTGACGGAAGATGGAGATAAGATGATCCGTATAGGTCATGCGGTCGCACAACAAACCCAGATGATGCGCGTTGATATATGTACCATCGAACTCAATCACATCCACCAACTCGTTATAGATCGACTGACGTGCTGCCTCAATACCGAACACGTTATATGTCTCAATGATGTCGTTACTAAACGTGCGCGCAAAGTCAATGTAGTCCAGAGCCAACACGTCCATCAAATTGGAGCCGCTTGTGTCCAAGACCCATGCGTCCTTCTTGATGTACTCGCCGTCGCGTGCGGTAACCATGTTTTTGATCTTGCGGAGAATCACTTTACCGAGCTTCTTCGTCCCGCGGAGAACCACATTGTTCATCAACTCCTCTTGGAACCGCTTCAACTTGAAGATGTGGTCAGACTGGTCCAAAGGAAGATTCGCACCCGTGGCGACAGCGCCATCAACGCCATCAGTTCCTGTTGTAACACCATCTCCTGCCCCCACCTTCGCCTTTCCCTTGTTGTTCGCCGCGCTCCGCTTCACCACCTCCGTCATGCGGATACGGAACACCAAATTGTCCGCATTATAGTCGGAATACACACAACTGATTTCGTTGTTGTAACTGTTCTTCAGAGCGAAGTTCACGTCCTCCATGGTGATATTCTTGTCCAACATCACGTCGGGATTCAGCTCCAGTCGCACCACCCACTTGGACTTCTCTGTTCCCGTTGCGCCGCTATCGCCCGCGCATTCCGCCACCAAATCCTCAAACTCGTAGAACTGTTCAATCATCGCGCGATCAGCCTCGATAACACTGTTCGCGTCGTCGGGGTCAAAACAGATATCAATATGAGCAGTCACGTCTCTTAGTCGCGTGTGCTCTAACATGTTCATCACGCTCTGAGCACGCTCGCGGTCGTCCTCGTCCTCGGGCTTCATGAAGATTGTGAGCGAAGGGTTCTTGGGCTCAGACGACAGAGATAGAATCTCTTCAATACGAGGAACACCACGGGTCACATTCGACTTGGACGCAACACCTGCAAAGTGAAATGTGTTCAGTGTGTTGTGCACGATGATACCACTCGCCACCATAAACGTCTGGTTGGCAGGCACCGTGAAATCATACACGTACTCCGTCTGGTCGGGAGTATACACCTCAATATCTACCACTTCGTCCCACACCACACCAGCACTCGCCGCTTGACGGAGCACCGCCAACTCGGCACCAATCTTCTCATTGCACTCCTCGTGCGCCGAGAACACCTCAATATACTTCTCCAGGGTGCGGCGCCCGATCGCCTTGCCCGAACGCGCCCAGCGCCCGTAGGTGCGACTCTGACCACCTATGGCCAACTTCTTCCCGCACGCAGCAATAACCTCACCCAGTCCATTGATTCTGTCAATGTCCTCGCGCTGGCTGTGCGCGTCCTCGCGATCGGCATACGCCACCAACTCGCCCAGAGCCGCGCCGTGCAAATCGGAACCAATCTGTGTCTGGTATGCGGGTGCATATTTGGCCAGAACCGTCAGGTGGAACAATGGAGCCTTCAGAACGGTCTTCGTGCTCAACGTCGCGAAGATACCAAAGTAGTTTAATATGAGCGCCAAATCAGATATCATTTGCTCGCTGCGCGAACACGCACGGATCTGGTGGTGTGCAGCGTCGTTCTGGAAGTTGCCGTCGCCGTCAAAGTATCCACGGATCATCGCAGCTTTGAACGCCAGAGGCGCGGCGAACGCGAAATCAGGAACGCGCTTCACGAACGACCCCGTCGCGCACTCGGCTTTGAGGAGGGATGCGAGGGGCTTGTGGGTGAATTGGGTTGTCACCCCGGGTCCGTATTCGCCTGCGTTATGATCCAGTTTCACCTTGCTTCCAAATCGCTCCGCCGTTGCAGTTACATTCTCAATATAATGCTCCGAAATATTGGTGATACGGATACCATTACCCTTCAGCGATCCCTCCGACAAGTAGGCACCCACGAACCACCCGAATGCCGCGTCCAACTCAACTTCGCTCGCGTCGCAAAGTGTCACAGTATTCATGGTCAGTTCCGCGGCATTCTTGATGTGTAGTGCCACTGGGATACGCATACCGATCTTCATATCCGCACCCGTAATGGGCACCACCGACTGCGTCGTGGCGCATCGCACCAGGTGAGAATGACTCAGAGTCGTCTCCGTCGTGCGTCCGCTGCGCGTGGTCACCTTCATCATATCGCCATTCACGGGGTGGCGGCTCACATGCGAGACCTTGCTCCACGCCGTCTTCTCGTCCGTGCCCACGCCCATCATGAAATACTCAGTGTCCTCGTCGGCTGCATCCAATATCGTCTCGACACTGTTCTCGTGGCCAGTACCGAATGTTCGGTGCGGAGCCGCGGAGATAATTTCGTCGCAGAACTTTCCAATCGTCCCAGAATAAGTAGATATGTTGTGAGTGTTTTTGTTACGGTATATCATCTTAATCTTCTCTGTGGAGAGATTTGACATTTGCGTGGTCGGCTCTCCTATGCTCTGTGCCGCAATCATTCCGACCATCTCCCCAGGATTCACAACCGCCTTCTTGTAGGTCATGATCACCGTCTCAACCAGTAGAGCGATTGCTGCCTTGTTCATGCGCTTCACCACCACCAGGTTCTGGGGCACCATGTAGTAGTAATACAATACTTTGAACAGTTGATTCGGTACCGCACACCGAATGCCCTCCAGCACCTTGAACCCCGCCTCGATCATCTCATACGCCTCGAACACGGTCACATCTGTGATGGACGACCCCGTGATGTGTAGCTGTCCGATCGTGTTGTTGATCAGGTAGGCGAACGCCACGGGGCAGCGCACAACCATCTCGTTTTTGTATCCATACACGTTCTTGATAACGGCACCGCGCGCGTCCAACATGAAATCCGTGTAGAACTTGTTCTTCACTGCAAGAGCCTTCAATTGCTTCTTGTGGCGAGCCATTGTGTTCGTCTCGTACACACCTTGATACACATTCTTCTTTGCCGAACACTCAGGCATGTTGTAGTGCAAGTAGATGTCCTGTGTTGTCTTCTCCGCCAATGGTAATATCTGGTTCTCCACGCGAATGGGATCAAAGTTGTCATCGCCATAAGTGAATTGCACAATCTTGTCCCTGCTGGTGCGCACCGTCATGTCGTAGGCCACCATCAAATCCTCCATGCCTTTGATGAGGCGGCGCTGAATATAACCAGTGGTAGATGTCTTCACTGCAGTATCAATCAAACCAACACGTCCACCCATCGCATGGAAGAACAACTCCTGGGGAGTCAGACCATTTATATACGAACTCTCCACAAACCCGCGCGCCGCAGGCGTGTCGTCATATTTTGTGTAGTGCGGAAGCGTGCGGTTCTCAAACCCGTAAGGAATGCGCTTGCCGTCTACGTTCTGCTGACCCAGGCACGAAATCATGAACGAGATGTTCAACTCACTACCCTTTGATCCAGCAGTCACCATCGTCACGAAACGATTGTCCTTGCTCAGGTTGTCCAGACCAATCTTACCAGACTCAGAAGTGGCCTGGTTAAGAATGTTGTTCACTCGTGTCTCAAACTCTTCCTTGTTTGACTTACCCGTGTTGTTCTCAAACACACCCAACTGCGTCTGGTCAATCAAGTCCTTCACACCGTTCTTCTTCTTCTCAATTACTTGTACAATCTCCTGCTTCGTCTTCACATCAGACAACAAATCACTGATACCCACACTGAACGAGTTCGTGCATAAATACTCAGTCACAATGTTCTGGATATCGTCCACGAAATTAGACGCTGCCATGTTGCCGAAATCGTTGCAGATGCGGTGGATCAACCCCTTCGTTCCACCGCCCAACACACCCTTCTCCATCTGACCACGCACATACTTACCATTCACGATCTCAATCATGTTGTTGGACGTAGCATCATCTTCACCCTCCTTGAACCAACTGTTCTTGTACTTCAGGGACAGCGGAGGCATGATCTGCGTCATCAACTCAAAACTGCTCACCCTGTCCATCGCGCGGAGCGCGGTCTCGTCAATGCGCGATGACATCATCAATAAGTTCATCGCCTTCTTCTTGTCAAAGCTCACGTTGTTACGCGTGATCAAATGACAACCAAGCATTGAATCCTGGTATATTCCAATAATCGCTGCGTTGTTCGCAGGACTGATTATCTGGTAGGGAACCGCAGCCAGGTTGCGCAATTCCGTTTCCGCCTCCACATCTTGCGCCATGTGCGCGTTCATTTCGTCTCCCGACTAATCCCCAGGGTTTCCCAAGGGGTCGGACTGTATCTTAAGCAAACTCAGGTTGATTACTCCTTCATTGTTCACCCATACCCGTTCAGTCTCTGAGTGCCCATCATATCCTATCATAGCGGACGTAGACGGTAACACTGCGGATTGCCCAATCCTCTTACGTTATGACCATTGGGTTCGGCAATTAACCGAGTTCCCCTTATGACGTTTCCGTCACAGGGTGGTAGTAAGAGGCTCTAAGGGGTTTCCCGCAACAAGGTATGTTGCATATAAGTTATTAAATTCATTAGGTATTATGGTATTGGTAAGTTCATGGTATTTGTTCAACCTCTCTACGTGTTCAGATATGTTCGTTTGAAGGATCTTGTTGCTTTTTTTGAGGTTTTCGCAACAAAGGAGAGGTGTTGTGTTTCTCCAATTAAATGCTATCAGACATTGTTCAGGATCAGTCATATCAAACCGAGATAATGGGATTACGTGGTCAATGTGCCATACGGTTCCTTTAGATTCCATAGTATAGTCTGGTTTACAGTAGGACAACCATTTTAGGTATTCATCAACTTCGCACCCTAGGTATTCTCTAGTATGGTTAGTTTTGAATGTATGGTGTCGTTTTAACACAGTCCATATATGCGACCGAATCTTCCTCTTGAACTTTTCAAGAGGGTCATCACGTTCGCAATCTTTGCACTTTAGTCTGTTATGCCTATATCTGTCTTTATGTTTGATCTCTTTGCAATACCGACATGTAACATTGTCTTCTCCGATTCGTTCCTGTTCTTTGCATTTCTCATTGCGTTTAATGGTTGCTTTCTTTTGTTTAAAAGCAGTTGCGCCAATAATGCATGCTTTTCGCAGGTCAGGATCGTTCTTGTATTTAGTTCGTCGTGAAATATTGTTACATTCGTTGCATCGGTTTCTATTGCTAACAAACTCCGTTGACATCTTTTCAGCTGAACAATCTGAACACGTTTTGAGCATTGGTGGAGCGGCGCATGCAATGGTGTTGATTTCCTTCCTTCTCGCTTGGTTGCACTGTCTGCAGATGTTTCTTCGCAGAATGAACAATGCTTCAGGTTTTGTTTCATCACACCTTGAACACGTCTTCGTGACAATTTCATTGTTTGTAACGTCACGCATATAATACTATACCATATTGTTTCTTTATACCCTTTTGAATGTAATTACTTATATACTAGGGGGTAGCACCCTTTTCAGGCCCCCTGTTTCTGACAGAGAATTATTCGCTGCATAAATGCAGCGGAAATATTCGTTTATCAAAATCCGCATTGTAAGGTTTGGTCGCAGCAACGTTTAGTCTAAACGTGTCACCACAACTCATCACCTTTGCGATATGGCACATCATGCTCATTCTGTGCAGCGTGGGCTGCCTGTTGAACAAGATGGGATCGCCGTCCATCATGTGACGATGGACGATGTCGCCATTCTCTATGTTTTCAATCGCGAGCGACGCCTTGTCCTTGTAGCGCAAGGTGATGGAATCGCCGTTCTTCTTCTCCAGGATCTTGGCTCCAGGATATACGTCGGGTCCATTGAGCACAAGGGTGCGCAAGAAGTCGCGGTTGCGGTCGTTCACCCGCACGGGCTTGGTGAGGTTCTTCGCGATTTTCATCGGGATTCCTAGCTCGCGAATGGATATATTGGGATCGGCCGTGATGACGGATCGCGCGCTAAAGTCTACGCGCTTGGCCATGAGATTTCCGCGCATGCGGCCACCCTTGCCGTTGAGTCGGTCTTTGATGGATTTTAGCGGACGGCCCGAGCGCTGGGCGACGGAGGCGACGCCAGGGATCTTGTTATCCACCTGTGTGGCTACATAGTATTGCAGCACAGTGGTCCAGTCCTCTATGACGTTTCCAGCGGCGTTGTTGTCTATCTTCTCCTGCAAGGTCTTGTTGGTCTTGATGATGTTACAGTAGATATGCGTGAGATCGTCCTCGCTGCGCTGTTGCGCGTCGTGCTTCACCGAAGGGCGGACGGCGGGTGGCGGGACGGCGAGGACTTGGCACACCATCCAGTCGGGGCGCGACCACTTTGGACTAAAACCCATGAAGGCGACGTCTTCGTCGGAGATGCGTTTGAATATTTTGAGCACCATTTCTGGAGTGAGCTTGATGGTAATAGCTGGACTATCGCCCTGTTTCCACTCGGCAACGATGGTTGCTAGACCTTCCTTCTGGATCTTCTTGGGCTGCATGCAGCCGCAGCCACTGTCTGTTTCGTCACCGCAACGTTTAACCTTGCTCGCGAGGGCGAACACGTATTTCCACCGAGCGTCGTCCATGTAGGCGAGAGCGTTGGAGTGCGTGTCCTTGGAGATAAGGAGTTTGCTACATTTGAAGCAGACGCAGCGCAAGATTTTGATGATGGACGTGAGATACTGGATGTAGTATACTGGTTTCGCCAGCTCGATGTGTCCAAAATAACCAGGTGTTTCCAAATAGTCCAAGCCATCTGTGAGACACTTGAGTCCTGGTTCGAGCACGCCCATGCGCGGATCAAAGAGACCGCCGATGACGGGCTTGTTGTTCACGTACGTGTCTCGTGAGGTGATCTCTGCGACAGAACTTGCTCTTATTTCCTCGGGTGAGAGGATGGAGAACTGGATCCCCAGGATTTTGGAAGGAACTTGAAGTACAGACATGGTCTACTATGGTATATGCTTGTATATTTAAACTGTAACCTTAGTTCAATTTTGTTTAGTGCTTATTATGAAGCAATGAACAAATGTATAATATATAATCCCCTAATATGTACAAGTACTACATGGACAAACGTTCAAAATCTCATCAGTTTCGTATGCATACGAACACGCATACGACTCCAGTGCGGCTAACAATAGCCGAAAAAAATAACAGAAACTACAAGGAGGCGTGGTCGAATGTTGCGTTTGCACACACGGGTCCCATGGACTGTGAATACGAGCACCCGTTAACGGGCAAGTGCATGTCTCATTATGATTACCAGGTGTGGATGAATCGGCATAGAAGTAGATAGGTGGGTTATTGGTCGCACCAGATACATTTTTTTGTTTCGGTCGCACACGGATCGCATATGACTGGAAACAGGTAAAGATATCCAAATGGATTGCATACATGGTCAGGGTTACTGAAACCATTTACTCTTTTTTTCTTGCACAATTTACACTTGGCTCTGCATGGAGACAATATGTAATTATCTCGGTACTGTTGTTTGTGGGTGTCACAACGGTTGTCTTCTTTCATGTGTTGTTATGATATGTGTATACAAGTATACGTATTAAATCATCTTCCGATGGTTGTATGATGTACGTGAGTAGGCTAAACATAACCTAACAGCTCCCCAAAGAATTGAATGTAATATAGAGAGATATGTGGAGGCATATTAACGTCACCTGATACAATCAGTTTAAAACATGCCAATCACCAACACCAAATCCACTCTTAAAACCGCTGCCGCTAAGGCTAAGGCCAAGGATAGGAAGACGGGTCTCGGTAAGCGCCGCGCATCCGCCGACCCCGAATCATCTGAGGAAGATGAGGACTCCGATTCCATCGATGAGGATCAAGAGGATGCCGAGATGGACTCCGTAGAGTACCACAAGTTCCTTTCCAAAATGTTCCCATCCAAGCACTCCATTGCGAAGGCGAAGGCGGGTGCGAACCTGAAGAGGCTTCTGCTCGCCGAACCCGAATCATCTGAGGAAGAAGAGGAAGAAGAGGAAGAAGAGGAAGTCATCAAATCTCCCAAGTCTAAGTCTAAGTCTAAGTCCAAGTCCAAGTCCAAGATCATCGTGGAGGAAGAGAGCGATGAAGAGGAGGAAGAAATGGAGGAGATCGCTAAGGGAAAAGGAAAGAAGGGCAATACTCTTTCCCGTGCAGCAGGGGGGTCGGGAAACAAACTCAACATCATCTTCACTGTAGGTGGTGGCGGCAAGCATGAAATGTATGCCGATGAAGACGAGGACGAGGACTACGAGAATGAAGATGAATATTCCGACGAGTATGAAGACATGAGCACCGAAGACGAGGACGAGAGCGTGAGCAGTGCGTCCGATTCCTCAGAGGAAGAATCAGGGGAAGAGGATAGCGACGACGAGGCTGAAGAAGAAGAAGAAGAGGAGGAGGAGGAGGAGGAAGAGATTGTGGTGACACGTTCCAAAGGCAAAGGCAAAGGCAAAGGCAAAGGCAAGAACGTTGCCATTGTTGAACCTACTACTGTGACTGATGATGCTTCTACTACTACCGATGCTACAACTGTAGTTACCAAATCCACGAAGACAACCAAATCCACCGACAGTGCATTGTTCTTGGCGCTCAAGAAGTTACGCGAGGAGAATCCAGGCAGCAAGCTTCTGAACGAGTCCATGGAGATGGGCATTGATCATTATCAGTCCAAACTGGAGAAGTCTGAACGCCAATCCGAACGCAAGTCGCAGAAGCAGAAGGACAAGAACGGTCGTATCTTCAAGCGAATGTTGCGCGACAAGAACACTGGGAACGACTATACGTTCTTTGAAGGTCTTGATCAAGACATGCAAGTGAAACTCATCAAAGAGGCACGTGAGGTAAATAAGGTTTCCCAGATTGATGCACCTTACCGCATCAGTATTCTGCAGGCGGAAATCCCTCACGTATTTAAATCCATCGCACTCAAGAAGCTCAACTCACTCAAGTATATGGAGCCTGGTAGTGGCGAGTTCTACAAGATCAAGAACTGGGTGGATACCTTCATGCGCATCCCATTCAACGTGTATCGCACGCTTCCCGTGACCATGTCCGATGGTGTGGATAAGTGTCACGACTTCTTGGAGAACGCTCAGAAAACATTGGACACAGCTGTGTATGGGTTGGACGACGCCAAGATGCAGATTATGCAGATGTTGGGTCAGTTGATTACAAACCCACAGGCCATCGGCACAGCCATCGCCATCAAGGGTCCCATGGGCACAGGTAAGACCAGTTTGGTCAAGGAGGGTATCAGCAAGATTCTAGACCGCCCCTTCGCGTTCATCGCTCTCGGTGGCGCCACGGATAGTAGTTTCCTAGAGGGACATTCCTATACATATGAGGGCAGTGTGTGGGGCAAGATTGTTCAGATTATCCTGGATAGCAAATGCATGAACCCAGTCATCTACTTTGACGAGTTGGACAAGTTGAGCGATACACCCAAGGGCGATGAGATTGCGGGTATTCTGACCCATCTGACGGATACGGCGCAGAACAATCAGTATCACGATAAATACTTCTCGGATATTGATTTTGACTTGAGTAAGTGTCTGTTCATCTTCAGCTACAACGACGAGAGCAAGGTGAATCCCATTCTGTTGGACAGAATGTATCGTATCCAGACCAAAGGCTACGACGCCAAACAGAAGACGATCATCTCCAAAGGCTATGTGATTCCTAAGATTCGTGAGCAGATTCTGTTCAAGGAGGAAGACATCATTATTCCTGATGCCACGATTCATCACATGATTGAGAAGTATTGCGACAAGGAAGACGGTATCCGAAACTTGAAGCGGTGCTTGGAAGTCATCTATACGAAGTTGAATCTGTATCGTCTGACCAAACCTGGCACCAACCTGTTCTCTGCGGATATGCCCATTGAAGTGAGCTTCCCATTCACTGTCACCTCGGAGGTGGTGGATAAGATGATCAAACGCGAGGATAAGGTATGGGTCGCACAGGGGATGTATGTGTAGTGAGTGAGTGTATGAAAAAAATAAAAAATAAAAATAAAAATATCGATGCGCATATATGTGTCGTTATTTTTTTGTTCAACTATTACATTACAAATGTCGTCGGAAATTACATACCATATTCCAGATAACAATAATAAGACGCGGTACAGAGGGTGTGTGCAAAAAAGACGTTAGTAAGCATATGACATAACAACAGTATAAACAGCTGCACATATATAATGTATTATATCAATAAGGGTATACTACATGAACACCGATCAAATGACTCATGAGCGCGTTAAACTGACCAATGAGCCGCACAAAGCTGTGTATCTGGACGACGTATCGATCACGATGTACCAAGAGGTACTTGCTGTGACGGATATGGCCAAGATGCGTTTCCAGTCTAGCGCATCAAAGCAGAACAACTACGCCAAGCAGGCCATTAGAATGACCGAACTGAGCGATATTATCGTCGGCATCCTGCGATCAGATTGTAAACATATCTACACCGATAGTATGTTAATGTCTCGTAGTGAAGAGGATAAGACATATGTGAAACAGGTAACAAAGTGTACAAAATGTAACGTTTTGTTCCCCTAAATGTATTGAGAACAATTACTTCTTCTTCTTCTTCCTATTTTACAAAAATATAACCACTGATGTTGGTTGTATTTTTGACGAGTTGTACGGCTATGTACCTCTATACATCATTACAATGTCTTCTAGTACCTGTTTCCTCCACGGCTCTGTAAAATTGTGTTATCATTGACTGTAGCGGCTACACCGCCACCCACGTTCGACCCCGTCTTTCCGCATCCGCATCCGAATCCCTCCTTGTTGTTCTTGGTGAGCGATTCATCAATACCGTTCTCCAATGGATTCTTCTCTGCATGACAGTCCTTGGTGCATCCGCTCTCTTTGGCGGACTTGCTGCCCCAGATAACGCATGGTGAGTACCATGGCGACTTGCATTCACATGTCTTCTTGCGGATATCGGTGATCTCGATAGACACCTCATCGTTACCCGATACAATATTGTAGGCGAAATGACTAGCTAGTCGCATCATATCTGCTATGGTATATTTACAACATGAGCACAGAGTCATGCCTGCGATGACCCATGCGATCGCGATACCTATCACGATTTTCAATGCGGTAAAGGAGAATATATTGCTGGCCAGTTCGCTTATCTTGGACTCCATCGTTATGGAGTGATAGACTGTATAGTATATGGTACGTTGTTATTTTTTTTCACGCACTGAACTATTGTTAAAGAAGTCCACGCAGCTAGAGTAATCACACATGACACATCCGTTGCCCAGAGGGAACGTCTCCAAATCGGTGATGAGATGAAACAGAACGCGTTGAGTAGATTCGGTGCGTTTCTTATTGTCTTTGATGGAGAGCGTGGATTGCATCTTGTGTGCGTTTCCTATGAACACGTTGTTCGGACCACCATGTAATACCGATTTGTATGTAGTACCCATGCGTTTTCCTAAACAATAGGGGGCTATATCACATGTTGTCTGACCCAGATCAGAACCCATGATGGATACGATACCCGTGACGCGCGCACCGTTGGCGAGCACGTCGCCCACCACGACGTTGTTGATGTTTTTAGTTATCCAGTTGGGAAACGCAACGGGGGTTTTTCCAACTAGACCACCATCAAACTGACGATGGATGTTGATATGATTGTCATTGTTGAACTTGAACCATCTTATCCCAGAGGACACATAGGTCGCATTGGAGAAGAAATCGTCAACCATATCAGACTCATGGAGCTCGTCCCAGTCAGCGAACACATCAGTTCCCACCATCATGCGTTTTGATGACACATTCAAGCAGTAAACATATGGATCGGAGTAGTCGGACCGGAGAAGTGCGTCGGGATGATCCTTCACTTTCAACCATGTATCATTGTGTATTACGTGATGGTCGCCAGTTACAAATATTCCGTGCAAATCGTACACGTCGTTCCCCTCTGTGGCCAGACACAATGTCGCAGTGACCACGTCCCCGTTCTCTAGTTCGTCGCCAGGGGTGATCTCGCATATGGGTCGGACAAGTACTTGTCCTTTATCGGGTCCAGGTACAAGGGTCCGAATAGGTGTGGTGGGACCGAAGCAAGACGGTTTCGATGGTGCCGATGGGAGCGATAGGGGCGACTGTACACCAAAGTATTCCTTGAAGAATATCACCATGATGAGTAGGGGGATCATGATGGACATGTACGTCACTGTCATTATTGCAGCGATCCCCCAGAACCATGGCCAGAACCATAGCATGATAATGAGCACGGATAGAGCGATTAGAAGTATGATGACCATGGTCAGTACTACCCCGAAGAAGGACATCATCGCGTAGTAGGCGCCAACAATCATGTAGATACCACTCTTAAACACTCCCTGTATCTTGGCGAGCATGTCCTTGAGCGTCACAATCATCCGCTGCATCGGTGGCATGATATTTTCGATGCGTGTGAATAGATCCTTAAATATGTTGGCAAGCTGGGCGCGAATGTAGGTGAACATCTTTCGTATCTCCTGCAAAATACCGATCATCATTTTCCATAGATTCATGATGGGTTGCATCACAGTCTGGATAGGTTGGACAAAGTATCCCATTATCTTCTCCAATGTAGTGTTCATGCATGCGTTAAAGTTCTTACCTGTGAAATCAATCCAGCTCATATTTTTGGGTCGCATGATGTTACCAGCGAATGGGATGACAGTAGGCTTACAACGGTTTGCTGCCCAGTTGCGGCGGATCGGTTCAGCCTTCAACATCATTCTCTGGTATATGTGGAATATCGCCAAGGACAGGATCAGAAATATGCAGAACACGACCGATCCGCCGTACAGATCAAAGTATCCAGCTTTGTTGTACACCTTGTTCACGGTGTCTATACTTTGTTGCATGTTATCCATGTACTCTACATGGATAATATTCACGAGTTGCTAACCTACTTCTACCACCTAAAATCATCGCAGGTTATCGGGAATCATATCATCGTCCCAATCCCAAAAGTTCAGACCATCAATATGTATGTGGTGATCGTCTGTGATAAGACACGCGAACACAGGTATGGTTATATTGGTTAATATGGCGTCGGGATGGTCGCACACTCTTACATATTTACCCGTTACCTCATTGCGCAGGTAATGGGCACCAGTGACAAGCACATGTGTGGGTGCCGTTTCTGTTGTTGCAGTAGCAATAGTTGGAACCTGGTACAACGCTTCCTCATTCTCGTTTGCGATACGCATCGTGCCTATAACATTGCTCCCGTCATATAACACGTGTCCTAAATCCACCTCTTTCATTGGTAATCGGGTTCCATCCTGTAGAACGACGAGTGTGTTGGGACAAAAGCATAGTGCTCGCGTCATCTGTCCTGGGGGACCACTCCAGATACTTCCCAGGGTCATGCGCGTACCATCCATGGTGTACATGAATGTGACGAGCACGCCAGCGATTTTGGCGATACTATCTTTGATGGCGAGGATGATTTTTTGGAACTGGATTACGAGATTCACAAAAATACCCATGATAGATCCCAGTATGTCCCCAAAAGAGCTGCGAATGAATGCGATCATCTTACGGAAGTCCTGTAGGCTACCCATGGTGGTAGTTGCCATGTTCTGCATCGAACTGAGTAGATACCATATGGGTTGTAGGAGATATCCCATGTAGTTCGACTGCATATTCTGCACACAGAATGCGAAGTTCTTACCCATATCGTCGGCGAGTGGCATGTACACTGGATTGCATCTGTACTTCGGCCAGTTCTTGCGGATCTCCTGGATACGGAGGAAGATGGATATCACAAAAATGAGCGCTAAATAAGCCATATTCACATATACAAAGTTAAACCAATCACTTCCTTTTGGCATATTGTTGCGGACTACTTACTGTACGTATACTACGAAAACATATTTGTTTCGGATATTTACACCACTTCAAAATAAAACATGTTGTTATGCATTTGTAGGTGGATCTGCGACCGCACTATCATACGTAGAATCGGTTGTTCCCTGCATGGTCGTCATTTGTGCAGCTCCCGACTGATGAGCTATCGTCTGTGTGCCACCGCTGCGATCAGGTGCAATTGAGGCAAGATCTACCGCTTCAACAAATCCCTCTGGACATGTTCCGCCACGCATATTCCGTCTCTTATAGTGCTTCTTACTTCTTCGGGTATGACGACTCTTCTTGTTACCCTTCTTTCCTTTTCTGGCACGACGGCTTTTCTTTCCTTTTCTGGCACGACGACTCTTCTTGATCTTCCTGCTTTTTCTACTCTTCCTGCTTCGGCGCGCGCGACGAGACGAAGCGCGTCTGCGCCCCCCCGTCGTCGCATTGTTCTGTTCGTTCTGTGCGTTACTATTCGCTAGTCCTTCGTTATATGCATTGGTCTGCGGATCACCTCCATGGATCATTGGTGCAGATTGTTGTCCTTGGACTCCTGGTCCGTTCGGGTTGCCTTCGTCCGCCATGATATGTATACAGTACGTGGCTACTATTTATTTTTCTCTGAAAATGGTCAAACAGTATAAATATAGTGACGGAGTATCATGTATACATATACCAGTCATGGCAAAGATGAACGATGATGCACGCCTCCAGCTACAAAAGATGATCACTGAAAACAATGTAGAAGACCAGACAAGCCTCATTCGGAAGTTGAAACATAGCTCTCAGCTCGCCGCCGATATTCGCGCACTGCAGCAGGTCAAGGCGCGATTCGCAGGCGACAAGGATGCTATCCATGCGAACGGAGTTCAGGAGTGCAACTTCCTACACACCTACTACACTGACATCTATAATAAGGTGAAGAATGATGAGATTGATTTGTCTTTGCTAAACAAATTCCTCAACGTGCTCCAGCGCATCGAGAACGGTGAGGTAGACCAACACGAAGGTTCCTTCATCGTGGGTACCATATTGAAGGAGATCTACATTGATAGTGCTCTGAAGAAGGGAGACAAACTGGACGCCGAACACGCAACAGATGAACGTCCTGCTTCGCCCACGAACAACGTGTCATGGACGGAGTTCAAACGAAACAAGTAGATGAACTATTATTACTACTATCATATACATTACATTGTACTGCATATGATGATATTGCTATCACACTGTTTTAGCCGACGCGAATATTCATCGCATTAATGAGCTTGAGAATATACGGCTTTGATACGCGAATGACCATAGCCTCAAAAAGAATAATAGCAACGACCAGTAACAACCCGAACCCAACAACCACCGCATAATGAGAGTTTGTCTTTTCTCCAAATCCAGCACTTTGCTCTAAATATACACCCAGTTTCTCTTGTATAATGACGATGATGTTTCCTGGTGCGAGATAAGTGATGATCAGGAATATGAACGCTGCAGACCACCCGATCTTCCAACTGCGCGTCTTGTATGTCGTGTGTGCCACGAGGAAAGTGGCACCGAGGAGCGCGAAGTAGTTCATCATATTGGCGCTGAGAAAGCCAATGAGGGAGAAGTTGCTAGGGTTGTAGAGGAACTGCCACATGTCATTCACCCCGAATACAGTAGGACCCCCGTGGTAACCCAAGACGGTCGCAATCATATCCACATTGGGGACATAGGCGAAGAGGAGCTCGTCCCTACCCGAACGCATAATCATATACGGAATAATGAGTACGAATACAACAACATACAAGGTAATTCCAAATAGGTGTTTGGGAGTGTTTGGGGGGAACATCTCACTCAATTGTAGAATCGTACGTTTGTCTTCAAGTTCTGTAATATGATCATCGCGGATCTTCTGTACGTCTTTGTCTTCAATGTTGGTATATTTTTTAGTCGTTGCTACGGCCTTCGTATGGTGACGATTGATTGTCTGTTCTTGGAGACTCATTATACGGACCTGTGTCTATTATTGAAGACTCGTTGTATGTACTATGATATGATTAAAAAATGTTACCACATAAATTATATACTCTTGATATACAGTAGTGTATAAACGATGGACCTTATTCAAAATAAATATCATATCATACGCATCGGAGATTTCGCTACAAATGGGAACACTAAATTATTATATGGAGTTTTCGCATGCATCCTGTGCATTGATGATTATATTTCAAACAATTCGTCATCCGATTGTCTTACTATCATGGTCGGATCGTCTATTATTTGGACCATGGTTGAGATGTGTATGCATATGAACAGCACACGGCTGATAAAACCGATGTTCATATATGCATCGGGATACAAGTACCAACTACCTCGACCCGTAGGAACCCTTTTACAAGGGATCCAAGAAGGCGGGGTTATCACAACGGTTGGATTATATTACGGGGATCGGCTGTACCACATAGGTTCTCTCGTACACCTTCATGTGTTTATCTTGTTCGTTGTTATCAACGTTTTATCGCGAACTGTGAATGTGAACACGACCGCGGTCGCATCAAAACGACAGGTAAATACATCTGGTTCTCTCTTGGGTATAGGTTCTGTCACAGTATACAATATGATGATGCTTTACCAATATCCCACACACCTGCAACGACAATTGTCCATGTTTTTCGCCATGATATATATTTGTTCTGTGTGGACATTTTTTTCGTGGTATAAGGGGTTTCGGACGATTGAGATCCATGTTAGAAATCCCCTGTATTGTTTAGATACGATTAACCTATTGGAAGAGTCGTCCCTTCAAGAATACACCATAAAGCCCGTGAATAATTGGGATACGTTTATGGTATTGGGGTATGATATAATATTTGAGGTTGGCGTTGCCTACGTATTCTTCTATAACCTTTTCCTGCTGTAAAAATAACAATATCGGCGAATCACTTAGAAAGCGTCTCCCATAGAGCATTCTGATAGTCTGGGACGGATTTTGCAAGCCCATGAGGACTTGTCTGGCGACGGTCGGTGTTCAGTGGCGCGCTCCTGTTGTAGCCGTATGGTGGTGGTAATTGTATAATGCTGGTTGGTGGTGTTGGTGGTGCTGGTGGTATAGGATATTGGTACTGGGGTGGGGGGTCGGATTTCGTATCGTTACCGAAGACCATATGACCATCGGACGTTGTTGTAATGTTCAAGAACACCTTTTGTTCGAGCTCCATAACACGACTCTCAAGTGAGAACAATTTTATCTCTTGCGCCTCTAGTTCAGCTGTGTTTTTTTCATAACTGCAAAAGGCTCCCATGATTCGTATAAGTCCGTCTATATGTCTTATATTCTATAGGTGGTGATAAAAACTCAGACAAATATCCGTCACTAATTTCTCTCTATAGTATACTTCATAGAGTCCTTCTTGTCTTCCAGTACTACTACTACTACATACCATGGACAACCCGAACGTTCCGATGAAGAAGAAGCTAATCTATTATGGCGGTCTGACACTGTTATTGCTCATCGCTCTCTATCTCGTGCGCAAGGTGTTTAACCCTTTGGCGATCGTGTCCGAGCTGTACAATAAATCCATGGACGATATTGGACACATGGCGTTCGCCACGAACGAGGTACCAGACAATTTCTATCGCCCCTAGATACAGCTTTATCTGACTTGTAGAGAGAAGAAAGAAGCGATTTGCGGACGAGATATAGATACATACCGACAAGGCATGTATCAATATGAGCAGCATGATACTAACAGACACAATGAGTAAGACAGGGAGAATGAAATCGTTGTTAGTTAAGAAGGTAGAGAGAAAAGACGGAGGCGAGTACTCCTTGGTGATCGTGGAATCGCCTGCCAAGTGTCGCAAGATTGAAGAGTTTTTGGGGCCAGGCTACAGATGTGTAGCAAGTATGGGTCATTTCCGTGAGATCGCATCGTTATCCGATATTAATATAGACGAGGAGGTTGGGTCGCTGGTCATCAAGTACACCAACTTAAAGACCGCACCGATGCGTAAAGCAATTTCAACAATGAAGTCAGAGGCGGCGCAAGCATCCGAGGTAATTATCGCAACGGACGACGACCGCGAGGGCGAGGCCATCGGGTGGCACGTCTGTTCTCTCTTGAAACTGAACGTGGCTACCACGCGTCGCGCGATATTCCACGAGATCACACAGGATGCAGTGGTCACTGGGGTAGAACGGTCGGTTGATACGCGACTCAATATGAGCATTGTAGAGGCTCAGAAAGCCCGACAGGTTATTGATATGAGTATTGGGTACGGCGTGAGCCCCGCTCTGTGGGCCAGTGGTATTTCGGGACCAGGGAAAAAAAAGGGCCCGTCACTTTCGGCGGGTCGATGTCAGACACCGAGCCTGCGCCTCGTGATCGATGAGAGTGAAGCCTCTCAGAACAGCGCGGATACGTCGGTCACATTCAAGGTACATGGCCTCTTCACTGGTAAGAATATTCGGTTTGACTTAACGCATTCGTTTGACACCAAAGAAGAACCAATATTAATATCATTCCTTGACACTACGCTCACACACGTCCACAAACTGCTCCCGTCTCCGCCACAAAAGGTCAGCATTCGTGCGGCGCCGAAACCGCTGACCACATCGAGGCTGCAGCAATCATCTAGCAATACTTTCTCTCTATCACCCAAACAAACAATGTCATCCTGTCAGAGGTTGTATGAAGCTGGATTCATTACATACATGCGCACAGATGTGTCTGCTTATAGTGCGGAGTTCGTGGATGCCACAAAACGATACATCGAACAGACGTTCAATGACGTGCGCTACGTGTCGCAAACGGTGGATACGCTCGTGTCATCGGGTGTGGGTGCTCACGAGAGTATTCGCCCGACCTCAGCGCGCTTGCGCACGTTACCATCCACGGTGACCGATGCATATGACCGTAAGGTATATGGGCTCATTTGGGAAACGGCGATCGGTAGTTGCATGGCGTCTGCGGAGTACAATCGGTTGGTAGTACGAGTGAATGCGCCTGAACACGATTATCATTACGAGGCGACAACAGAGTCGCCGATATTTCTGGGTTGGGAAATCCTTCATCCAAGAGCGAAGGAGACTGTGAATAAGGAGGCGCACGAGTACGCGTATCTGGAGGCGTTGTCCAGTTCGACTTTCCCCGATACGGTTCCGTATACTTTCGTGCGTGCGGTGGGTACGCCAACGGCTCCACGACCCTTACCGACCGAGGCGCGCCTCGTACGGTTATTAGAGGAGCGTGGTATCGGGCGTCCATCTACCTTCGCAAGTCTAGTGGAGAAGATCCAAGACCGCGGGTACGTGAAGCGTGGCAATGTAGCAGGTACATCTGTAGAATGTGAGACATATGAGGTCATTTCTGGTTCAAAGGACATCACAGTCGAGGTCAACGAACGCATCATCGGCGCCGAGAAGAACAAAATGTTGGCACAACCACTGGGTCTGGCTGTGTCTAAATACTTGCAGACCCATTTCGTAGGGCTGTTTGCGTATGACTACACCAGTGCTATGGAAACGCAGTTGGAGGCGATCGCATTGGGCGATTCAGGCTCAAAAAGTTCAGCCGCACTCTGCGCGGAAGTGCGAAGGACCGTCGCCGCCGCCGTAGAGGCGGCACCAAAGGCGCCACCTGTAGTAGTATCAGAGGATGTTGAAACTGAAACCGAAACAAAGCCAGGATGGGAGTACGACGGTTTGCCAGTGATGGTCAAGCTGGGTCGGTTCGGGTTGTTCGCGCGGTGGGGTGAGAACAACGTGAAGCTCCCTTTTGGGAACCGTCCTCGCGATAACATACGGTACGACGAGGTGGTCGATGTACTGAAAAAATGGCCTGGTAAGCATTCATGTAATTATACGAAACCTGGTGGTCAGTACAAGAAGTACTACGGTAAAAAATGAATCATCTTCGTGTGATTACCAATACACTTTTCTCGCATCAAATGTATGAAAAATAGCAGTATTCTTGATATATGGCACCAACTTGGCCATGATTTTGGTCATAGTGTATCCAAATAATATTCCGATAACGCAGCCAACAACAACCTGTTTTGATGTATGGTTTAAGTACGCTACGCGCTGGATACTTGTGGTGATTGCGACCCCCATAAACAGTAAAGTGATATACATATTTCTAAAGGTGAAGTACATGAAACTTGTGTAAAACCATACGTTCTGTGAATGTCCCGATGGCATTCCGTACGACTGTGTTCCGAGTTCGGATGCACTTCTTGTTTTTTCAGTAAGATCCGACGACACGTAGTGGTATGTTCGTGATGGACGCGGCTCTTTGATAATCTTCTTCAGTGTCGAGTTTATCATATAATTTATGGACGATCCTAGTATAATACCAATAATGACCATTTTATGGGACATTGATACGATAAGTGATAATACCATTAGAATTCTTGGACCGAAGTAGCCGATGCGCACGAGAACTGGGTGCATAGTATGTATGGTGGTCATATATACTATGTGTTGATAAAAATGATATATGTGATAGATGGACTTGTGGGTCCGTATAAATGTCCCACTTTATCAAAAAATTGTAAAGTCAAGACCTACTCAGCTTTTTGAAAAAAGGACATTTATTTTTGTCCTTTTTTCAAAATCCGAATTGGTTTCGAGTTTTCGATGAAAATTTATAGTTATGGTAACAAACAGTGTTTTGATCTTTTGGTTTGTTAGCATAAGAAATTATTTAACTGAAATTAGCAGACTTTCAAATTTTATAATGTATAGGGGTATTATAGAACATTTAGACTTATGAAATCAAGAGAAAAAACCCCAACCCAAGTATGTATAGATTGTGACTTCTCGTGCAGCAATCTTAAGGATTATGGTAGACATATACTGACACGCAAACATCTTCTTAGAACGGGATCTGGAGAATTACCCCTCCATATTTCAAAAAAGTCGTTCATGTGTGACACATGTCAGTATAAATGCAGTAGTAATAGTGAGCTCGTCCGACATTTATCCACTGCAAAGCATGTGAATCAGGATCACATAGAACCGTTCAATAAATCAACAGATTTTACCCCTCCACAAAAACACACCTGTGTATGCGGCAAAGAATATGCGCATCGGAACTCATTATGGTATCATATGAAAAAATGTAAAAACCCCTTGTCCAATGACATAAATGTATTACCGACCAATCATATCATATTCCACTCAGCTGCACCAGTCGCGCCAGAAAACGGTCCCGATAACACAGTGTTGTTTTTTCAATCTCTCATCACCGCGCAAGCGGAAGCGCATGCTGAACAGATGTCGTCGCTCCTCGGTGCCCAGGCATCGGCGCACGCGGAACAGATGTCATTACTGATCAAAACCCAATCTCAATCACATACACAGACGATGAAACATAACGATGCACAGGTTGCGGCACATGCGGAACAGACGCGTCTGCTCGTCGAAGCTATTAGTCTGAAAGGTCCACAAACTATCATGAACAATACCACCATGAACAACCAGTTCAACTTGAACGTATTTCTCAACGAGGATTGTAAGAATGCGTACACGCTCAAGGAGGTTGTGGAGTCAATCGTATGTACGGTGGACGACTTGGATCGCATGTGTAAAGACGGGTACGCTGCCACAGTCATTCGTAAGATTCTTGAATCTATGCAGGACATGTCCATCACAGAGAGACCTATTCACTGTACGGATCTGCATCGCAATACAGTGTGTATCAAGGACGAGACGGGTTGGGTAAAGGGTGAGGCCGCCACCATACAGCTGAACAACTCTGTGTTCTTTGTGGGAAAAAGGCTGAATGTCGCGGTCGGTGACTGGCGAGAGGCGTACCCAGACCATCACAAAGGCACCGAGTCGCGGCGCAAACAGTACCACGGACTCGTCAATGAGGTGTTGAAGTCAATCGATCATAAGTTGGAGGCGCGGATCGCGGGGATCGTGTGTCGTAGCATTATATTAGACCGCAAAACCGCGACCATGATATGATATGACTGACGTTCGTATTTCTGTAATATGATATATCTGGATACAGATATCATATGACAGCTAGTGGAGTAAATGATTAAGCAGGCGAAACGAATCTATTTGGTACTCTGAGTTGGTTGTTCTGACATACAAACATCAGGGTAAAGTCAAATGGGACCGAACCAAAGTCGGGCAATCTCCCATCGTGGTACCGTATCTTTACATTGATTCGTTTCATTCGACGAAGTGGTGGCGCGAATATCTTGTGCTCTCCCAACCCAGACCTATACTGCATGTCAATGTTTGACAGTATTGCTCGTTTAGAGAAGATAGATTTGATGATTCCTGTGCTAGTACCTGTCGTTACAGCGTATGCATCATTGTTGAATGGTAGTAGTTCATCTACTATATTTAGTCCATCGATCTCTAGATAGTAATACACCTCACTAGATAAGTTCAGTTGCCCACATGGAGTTAATACATGTATGGTTGCATCAGCGAGTCCAGGTGTGGTTGCATGATGGAATGGGTTATATGATAAGGGGTCCGTGTTCTTGTCGTAATAGTAGAAGGTTGGGAGTGGTCCTGTTACTGTGTAAGGAACTGTATATTCCTTCCCGCTAAATCCCATATAGACGGGTAGCCCCCAGTTCACATGGTCTGGTCTTCCCGATGCACTAAACACACATTCTCTATCACACCCCTCTCTATTTGATGAACGATGTCTGACCCCTGCAGCATCGAGAGCGTCCGTAGAATAATATTGTACAAAGTCATGTATCACTGCAAAGTCAGAGACATTATTCTCAAATACAATCTTATTCTGGATTTCATCGTAGAACAGCTTAAAGTATTCGTATCCCCCCGACTGAATAATCATGTCTGTCACATACTTTTGTATGAAAGTATCCGATTTGTTTGTCTCTGTTGGATCACCGTGTAGAGACTTGTATGTACCATCTCCCATATGTAAGTCAGTGATCCACTCGACCGTTGGAATGACCAGGATGGGTGGAGAGTTGAGGGCGCTTGTATTTACAGTTGTCTGTCGGCTCATTTCAATAGGTTGTATAGGAGAGTTGTCTACTGGGATAGGAATATTCGTTCCAAATATGGCGTTGTGTGCCTCTGCCGCGGCTGCGTATGAGCTGTATCGCGGATTGATCATCACAGAGTGTCCTTCCGTGGTTAGAACATTGGTAGCAACGTACGTGTAGTCTCCCCATCGGTAAGTGGACGGGTCGTCACTATAGAACTCTGTGATAGCATCTGTTACTACTTGGTTCATTCGGTTTTGGACCTCCAATAGAAGTTGTGAATGTGTATAGTTACCATCGGCGATACGAATGCGATGATAGTTATTAGTAGTAATGTCCTGCATAGTGAATATATACATCATGGTTTCTGCGACTGTATTACTTGTTGTTGTAGAGTTGGGTAAGTGCATTGACTTGAGCCGAAATACCAAATCAACATTGTTCTGATCCAATGTGAAGTCTATAGACACATTGGGAAAGAACGAATGATGTAAGTTCACACCATGTATATTCGTGTATTCTTGTGGAAGATCAACCGAGAATGTATTTGAGTTGGGATACTTTACTATGTTTCTATCCACGGATGAGATAGATGCGAAGTAATGGTCTACGTTAGAATCGGTTGCGGGACCCTTAACCGCTGGCGACGGCGGGGGTATGATAGGATGATTACTTGTCGCGTACATGTTGTCGCTATACACTCACATCACATAATATTTATGTGTGTACACTGTATATCATGGATAATACGAATATAAATGCAGACACTGCGACGGATAATGTAGCCGCTATATCCATTGGAAAAATATTTAATACGTTTACTACCTCGTTCATGTTTGCTGGATTCATTATCATTATGGGGTGTGTAGGCGAAGTCAGTCGAAACAGTCTATGGGGTCTAATGGTTGGGTACATCTTCATTATCACGGGGATGCTCATGTTCACATCGAACGTTATCCAGAAATTAACAAAGTCGACGAACGTTGCTGCTAAATCATTGTTTTCCACACTGGTTACCATTGGACCTCTTGTGGTGTTTATGTTGATACTCAGTAGTGTCATCTACTTGGTGGGAAAACATTTTGAAATCATTGCAAATGGGCAGGTGAGTGAGTCATTCTCTGGTATGATGAACATAATGACGATTATAATCGCATTGACGCTATATATGATCAATAAGGCAACCACGACTAAAGAGTACATAAAAACACAAGCGATTGACGAGGTGGCTGGTATGAGTATATATGCTATGAACCTACTCGCTATTGTCTTACTGAAGACCATGTATATAATATTGACGTTTTACACCACAGATGGATTCACAACTAGTATGATGGTATAGGAATCAATACCAATTACTTACTCTACTAATACAATACCCACTGGACGATGTTCATACATTTGTGGTCACTCGTGAGAACTTGTATGTAATTCCGTAAGTAGTTGATGTCGACCATATACCCGATATTTTCAATATAAATCGTATTGGAATTGACGATGATTGTCTTGTTGGTGTAGTACAAACTGTATAGGTATCTGGTGTGATTGGTTTGTTGTTGGTATTGTTGGTTGAACCGCCTGCACCCGCACTTACGTATTTCCTCGATCCGTTCGTCTTCTCGTGTTCCAATGTATTGGACAACAAGAAGAACTTGAAATTATTTTGTGCGAGTTGTTCTCGTAATTTGTACTGAGGTGTCTTGCCTGACCCGTCAAGAACCGAAAGAATATTGCGTTCAATTGTACATATCGTTTGTATCACAGATGTGTCTGATTCCATTCCATCATGTCTTGTTCCTCCAGTCCCAGACACAAATTGAAGTTTGAACTTCGATGGATATATCTCTGTGACACATCCATACATTTCAAATGTCAAATATATACCATTCATGCTGTCGGATTCCTGAGAGTATATAATTCGTGAAAACAATCCTCCAGACATGACCTTATTTTTAATAGGTTTGCATAGGTAAATGTTATCGGCCTTAAACCTTTGTATTTTCATTGCGGCAATCATCTCTGCTTATGTAGGTTAAGTATTAGGTCCTTTACAATACTATCGGTTTGTGTTTATACTATACTGATGATGGTCAATCATATAGTAACCAATCAATTGTTCATAAATCAAAACGAAAGAATGTAAAGGGTTGGTGTGATATATGGTACGACACTACGTATTATATTTGTTCTCTCTATGAAGTTCTTTGAAACCCATTTTGAGGAGTATGTAACAACGTCCGCGAAGCATAACTTTCATCCCCGACTAAAGATTATGTACGACAAGTTCCCAGTACAGTTAACCGATATGAAACATATCATCCTATATGGTCCGCCAGGGACAGGAAAGTATACGCAGGCTCTTACTATAATCAACAAGTACAGTCCTAGTGGACTAAAATATGAGAAAAAGACGATCGTCAGCTACAACAACGGGAAGCACCAATACGTGTGCAAGATCAGTGATATCCATTACGAGGTTGATATGTCGTTATTGGGATGCAATTCTAAGACATTGTGGCATGAGATACATGCACAGATCACTGACATTGTAGGTGGAACACTTCACAAGACTGGGATCATACTATGCAAGAATATGCACGTAGTTAGCAACGACATACTAGACGTGATGTACAGTTATATGCAGAACAATTGTATGACGAATCCAATCCAATTGAAGTATATGTTCATTGCCGAAAGTGTATGCTTTCTTCCCGACAGTATTGTCAAATGTTGTGAATTGATCTCTATAAACAGACCGCGCAGTGTCATGGTTCAGAAGCATGTACGAAAGCGTAATCCTGATATTGTTATGGAGGGCACAGAACGGGCTAGCAATATGAAGGCATTGTACTCCATACAGTCTCAGTCTCAAGTTGAAGAAGTATTTGAAGTGATTGTTCAGAACATCGTTAATGCGGTAACTAGTGGCATAGTTGATGTGAACTTTCTAGACATGCGTGAATGTATCTATGATCTGTTCGTCTACGACGCCAACGTGCACCGTTGTATGTGGTCTGTTCTCTCTACATTAATAAAGAAAGAGTACATTGATGACGATGTGATTAGTGTGTGTGTGGAACACACCTACGAGTTCTTCAAGTTATACAACAACAACTACCGACCTATCTATCATGTGGAGTTGTATATGTATAAACTTATGAGTGTCATACATGGGTCAGTTAGTACTAGTACTAGTACTATTGATGATGATATGATATCACTACCACCACCACTACCACACACAACCATTGATATGGGTACATCATGTCAAGTAGATACTACCATATAGATAGTTGTACCCATGATATGTAATATGGCGTATTGTCGTGATGACACAGACCCATCAGAACAACAGACACAGACACAAATGGATATACAAACAGCACTCGTCGTTCTTGAAATGCATGATCAGTTACTCTGTACATTGACAACGACTTCAATCCGAAAACAGTATCGTCGTTTGGCGCTAAAATGTCATCCAGATAAGAACGGTAATTCTCCAGAGGCGTGTTCGGCGTTCCATCGCCTCACAGAGGCATACGAGATGGTCAGTGAATTGGTATCGGATACGGATTCGGATTCAGACACGAGCTTGGATGCGAGTTCGGGTGCGAGTTACTTTGATATTTTGGCCCAGTTCGTAAAGAGTGCCATGACCACCAATACTGATTCTTCACCAAGTCAACCTCATCAGACCAATGGGTCATCCCTCCTCTATCGTAAAATCCTAGAGATCGTGGGTGACTACCAAAACATATCGGTCGGTGTGTTTGAAAACATTGATCGCGAGACATCTATCACAATCTACCAATTTCTATGCGCTCATCGCGAATTATTGCATCTATCTGATGATGTGATTGATCGTATACGCTGCGTGATCCAGACAAAGTTTGAGGATTTCCGAATCTATACAGTCAATCCTACTATGGACGATCTATGCAACGACAAAGTATATAAACTGAAAGTAGAAGGCCATACCTACCTTGTACCACTGTGGCATCGAGAGATATACTTTGACGATAAGAGCCGCGATGGACAGGAGATTTTGGTTATATGCGAGTCTCCACTCCCATTGCAACAGCAGCAGCAGCAGTCTGACACCACTGGGACATGTACGCTGGACGACGATAACAACCTGCATATATCATTGGATATCACATTTTCACCCGCTTTGTTAGACAAGTCCAGTTGGACCGATGTGACTATTCCTGGAACCACAAAAATAGTACGTGTTCCTCATGACAGGTTATTCGTGGTTCCTAGTCAGATCGTTTGCATATATGGCACAGGCGTGCTACGTATTCATGAAAAAGACATGTACAACGTGACGGAACGTGGTGATGTGTTTGTATCGGTAAGATTTATTGTGTGATTCAACTACAGTTGAATGAAAGTAAAAATATAGGGTCGTGTTGGCGACTCTATATTTTATTATGTTTTATTTTAGTTATGATATGATTACATGTTTTTTAGTTTTGTTTTTTATTTTGCTTACTTCTTGGCGCGCACGACCTTCTTCTTGATAGTCTTGACGGGTTCAGGCACTGGTTCCTCTTCCTCCTCTTCTTCAACCTCTTCTTCAACCTCCTCCTCTTCTTCCTCCTCCTCTTCATCGGATTCCTCTACTGCGGTGCTCACTGATGCTTTGGCTCCAGCAGAAGCATTTACTCCAGCGGATTCATCTTCGTTGTCGTCGGTAACAACTGCGTTCTGAATAGCCTTCTTATCCTCAGAGTTTAGCGACAATAAGCACTTACTGAACACAGTGTCAGGTGGCTTCTGTGTGACTGCTTGCATGAGTCTCCAAGTAACACCTAGTTTACCATTGGCCATGAACCAGATGCCTCCGCATTCAATGACTGTTGCGACCTGCATGCCTTTCTTGAAGTAGCTCATGGGAGTATTGCTTTCGTCATAGGAGTCTGCCTCATCGCGCACCCAAAGGGGTCTGGAGTTCTCGTCATAGATATTACATTGGTATTGGTTACGAATCTGGTTAAACTTAACGCGAAGCACTGGGTCGCGTGTGAGGTCAAACTCGCCAGTCTCCTTGTCTTTGGGATACTTCAACATGGGTGTCCACATTGCGTCAAGCACATCGGGGCTGATTTTAGCCTTGCCGAGCCATTCTTTGCTGTTGGCGATAGCGTCTGCTTTGATTTGGTTCTCAAAGGCCGTCATGTTGCGCAGGAAGTTTGATGTAGCTTCTGTCTGGTTATCGGTGTTAGGAAATTGTAATGATAATTCAAACTTTTCATTGCCTTCGTAGTCGGAGGCGCCCCATGTGAGCATGAGGGGAGTGGAGAATCGTAACGCGTTATTGGTCTTTGAGTTACGCACATTCATAATCTTTCCACCGCTTGCAAGCACCTTCATGGAAGGATACTTAATGTGGTCAGTGTTAAATAGGGTGGTTCCGTCAACAATTGTGTTCATCTTGCTTGTCTTAGCTTTCGTGGGGTATATACACTAGATAGGGGCTCTGCCTTTAAATCAATTCTTTTAGAGACAGTGGGACACCGTACGTACGTACGACAACAACCCACATTTAATACCGACGTTTCAAAAATTATAGTAGGCGAGAGCAATGTATAGAGTGATTGTGTTTAGGTATACTAGACACATAATATGATTTCAGACACAAGTGCAAACATGTTTCCATTATTAGACATAGGTGGTCTGATTACCACGGACGATGTGAACAACATTCATGATCTAGGTGGTCCGCCTACTACAGATGAGGTGAACAACATCATTATATTAGAAGATGATTCCCCATTATTATTAATGGAATCAAACGGTCAAACAACGGCCATAACAAACAACATTGTTATCCTTCCTATCACAATACCACCTGTCTCTCCTGATGACAATCCATTATTGAGTATGTTGTGCGAGAGAGAGACATGTGATGTTGATAGTAGGCATGTTAGCCCATTTAGTCCAATGAGTCCCAAAAGCATTAAGACCGCGCTCTTCAAACGTCTAGAGAAACGCACAATGGCAATATTTTCCAAGAATGCCACCAAGAAGAGACGGTGTCCTGACACAGAGTTTGTCATGCCTGATTTCGTTGATCAGTCGGGGTTTCTCTCTTACAACTACAAGAAGGACCAGTTGAAAGCTATTGCTCGGTACCACAAGCTACGCATATCTGGATCTGTCAATGAACTGATGGCGCGTGTATATACGTACCTCACTATGTATGCGCATGCGACGCCATTGCAGAGTCTTTACCGTGGCCACTTGCGTCGCCGATGTAACGCATTGCGTGGGCCCGCGTTCCTATCGCGTAGTAAATGCAACAACGATACTGACTTCCTTACTGGTGATCTCATGTCAGATATTGGATGTAATCAGTTCACGAGTTATGCGTCTGATGACGGATTTGTCTATGGGTTCGATCTCGTTTCTCTCTACAACCTCAAACTCAATAGTACAAAACCCTTTGAAGTACAAAACCCGTACAACCGTTCAATCATTCCTACCAAGGTCTTCTCGGACATGCGTGCACTAATACGACTAACCAAGAAGATATACAATGTATGCTTGGACATAGACATGGAAGCGCCTCCAGAACCAGATGCACAGTTATCTCATCCAAGCAACGAAGTGCGCGCACGAGATCTCTTTACCGCAATCGACAGTCATGGGCACTACTCTAGTATGAGTTGGTTCATGGACCTGAATAGAACGAGTCTGATACGACTTGTGCGCGAAATAGATGATATATGGGTGTACCGCGCCGCACTACCACTTGATGTGCGTATGCGCATTTGTCCAACCAATCCCTTTCACGGCATACAAATAATGCTCCATGCGATGATCAATAGCACGACGAACTCGCCTACTATGGGAGGAGGAGGAGAAGAAGAAGAAGAAGAAGATCTGACTATTCATCGTGAGATAGCATTGTTCTTGATGATGTCACTAGTGACGTCTGGGGTGACCGACGACGATAGAGCTTTAGGTGCAATCATTGCGCTACAAGCACTCACCCTTGTCAGTCAAGGCGCGCGCGAGAGCATGCCCTGGTTCTACGAATCGGTCGCATATGTTTGATCAATGCGTCAAAATACTGATTATAGTACATTATGTTTTGATCGAGCATATAAAGAATGGCTTCATATTGCATCACATAATATGTATTGTGTATATTGCTCCAAACCTACTTAGAAAGATAGTGACTAAGTAGATTATAATGGTAGCCAAGAAGATGACAACACCCTCCACTGAGAACACCAAGGAATCCACCCCCAAGACAACCGCCGCAAAGCCCCCTGCAACCCCTAAGAAGGTTGTCAAGAAGGTCGCTGCTCCCGCCCCTGTCGTCGCCGCACCCATCGTGAATGAGGTTGTGGTCGCCGCTGGTGGTGGAGACGAAGAGGTCGTTGAAGAGAAGAACGAGGAGAACGAGCTCATGGAAGTGTCCGCCGTCTTTTTCGCCAAGCTTCAGCAACTAGGTGGCATGCTCACTGCTATCAAGACTGAGTATCGTGTTATTGAGAAGAAGTGGACTCGTGTTATTAAGCAATCCCAGAAAGCCGCCAAGAAGAAGCGTAAGGTTGGTAATCGCGCCCCTAGTGGATTCGTGAAGGCTGCTCGCATCAGTGACGAGCTTGCCGATTTCCTCGGTGTGGATAAGGGCGTTGAGATGGCTCGCACTGATGTGACCAAGGAGATCACAGCCTATGTCAAGGAGCACAAGCTTCAGGACAAGGATAATGGTCGTCAAATCAACCCTGACGCCAAGCTTAAGAAGCTTCTTCACCTCACCTCTGAAGATGTCCTAAGTTATTTTAACCTCCAAAAGTTTATGAGCCCTCACTTCCACAAGAAGAGCGATGATGTCGCCGCTGCTGCCGCCTAACTATGCTTAGTTAGACATTATGAAAACCAGTAAAGATGTAAAAGCACTGTAGTGCATAAAACCCAAACAAACAAGTTCGTTGAATAGATATAATATATAGTGCTAAATGCGGCTATATATTATTATACAGATGGTGGATAGGAATCAATAACCATTATGGTCTAATCATATAGAAAAAGTTCCGCATGTAGTATATACAGGCAATAATAATGAAACCCACCTCATTTGCACCCGATACGGAGACTATTCTACAACTGTTTTCGTCGTCTGATACAATTGATTGTCTTCCTTCTGTTCCACGCCGAAAATCCACTGCAAAGCTTCTAGGAAATATATACGATGACATGGTTACTTCATGTAAGACGATTCAACGCATGAAACGATCTCTTGGTCCAGCGTTCAATAATGTGATAACGCGCGCCATTCAATCTGGTTCTGTCCCCGTCCCCAAGACACTGGGTCTATCATCCGTACCACGAAATGTGCATGCTTACATTCATACAAAAAGTTCCTATCTATTCCAGTTCTCGTCGCGAATTGGCGAACGAAAAATATGTGTGAAGTTCATCACCGACCATACGTGGGATCCCCGGGTACCGAGCTCG
>JGI24918J38489_100524_pt1 | contig 35322 bp, 34 predicted proteins | sample LinPfosmplate6_FD_38489 | JGI IMG/M metagenome (IMG submission 38489)
TCGAGCTCGGTACCCGGGGATCCCACTGTCACGCTCAAGACCATCCTGCGGCCTTCATTCACCGTGCAGTACCCCGACCGGCGAGTTGGGTTGATGGGTGCGGCCAAGGCGTACGGGTTGAGCACGCCCGGCCTGATCTTCAAACGGCCCGTAAAAGCCGTGCGAGCGGTGCTCGGATTTGAGCGTATCGAGGTACGGCCAACCCAGGCCGCTCGTTTCAGGGGAAACGAGTTCACCTGGTACGAGGACCGCTGCACCGGCTGCGCAAGTTGTGCCAAGTACTGCCCGTTGGGCATCATCAAGATCGTCACCCTCCCGGGCGGTATCAACGTCCAGGAAGGGGAGAGTTACGCAATAGACACGTTCGACATCGACACAGGTCGATGTATGTTCTGTGCCCTCTGCGTCGAGGCCTGTCCTTACGACGCTCTACACATGGGGTCCAGCTTCGAGCGCGGAAACTACCAGCGAATGGACCTCGTTCTCTCCAAGGACGACCTAATCGCACAGCCCAAGAATCCGTCCACCTGGTACCGGCCCCAGATGGAGGAACAGGAGTACTCGCCATTCCGTGAGACCCTGGACGACTTCAAGAAAGCCGGTCGCCACGAAATGCCAAGCGTTGAGAGTCTCACCAAACGCTGGGTCGAAGACCGCAAGACGGATGAGGCGGTGGACGACTAATGGACGGAACTATCGACGTCGTCTTCTGGATCATGTCCGCCGCAGCAATCATCGGTGCACTACTTGTGGTCACCGTAAAAGACGTGTTCCGGGCGGCACTGGCGCTTGCGGGGTCTTTCCTTGCGGTGGCCGGGATATTCTTCCTGCTGCAGGCCGAGTTCGTCGCCGTGGCGCAGATTCTTGTTTACGTGGGAGCCATCTCTATCGTGGTGGCCTTCGCGATCCTTCTTACTCGTGACATGGGACAGGGCAACCCCACACAGGGCAACCGGGTACTGGTGATCGGTGGTGGCATCGTTGCCGCGCTTTTCGTTGTGGTTGCGGGCTTCGTTGCCTACGACACGACCTGGTCCGACCGCGATTCCAGCCTGACCGATGTAGACGCTATCGCAGCGCTGACCGGCCAATATGAGGAAGTTGAACAGCCCGTCGGCGATCCTAAACTCATTGCTTTTACAGACGCCGACAAGGCGAAGGATGGTGTCTTTGCAGACACCACAGGATGGTTAGGTGAGTTGCTGATCCGGGACTACGTCCTGGCACTACAGGCGATGGGCGTACTACTCCTGGCCGCCATAATCGGCTCGATTGCTCTAGTTAGAGAGCAGGCGTCCGAATGAATCTCGAAAACGTTTTGCTTGTGTCCGCAATCCTGTTTGCCATTGGCCTGTACGGGGCATTGACCCGTCGTAACGCAATCGTGCTGTTGATGTCGATCGAACTGATGTTCAACGCCGTCAACATCGCCGCTGTCGGATTCTCCCGTTACACCGTTCCTGCCGCACTCACCGGTAGCCCGGTTGAGGTGACCGCCGACACCGTTCAGACCGCACTCTCGGGACATGTTTTCGCCCTGTTCATCATCGCCGCAGCCGCGGCCGAGGTCGCACTCGGTCTGGCACTGGTAATCGCTATTTACCGACAACGTGAAACCGCCGATGTCAGCGAACTGGACACGATGCGCGGATGATGACTGTCAAACGTAACGAGCACCAAATATCAACGCCAAACGAGGTAATCGCCTAGTGTGGGTTGAGTACAAAAAAACGGCGAATCTGATGACCGCCGAAATGTGGAAAAACCTTCTCGAAGGTGAAGGCCTACCGGCCAAGATCCTCCCGGAAGGCGACATCCTCGACTGGAGCGAACGTGTTCCGTTCAGGGTCTATGTGCCGCTGAACCGTGAGCACGTCGCTGACGAAATTCTGAGGAAGCTGTAGAGCGTGGACATCTCAGAATTCGGCGTCTGGCTGATCATCCTCATCCCACTCGGAGCGTTCGTAGTGAACGGCCTTGTGGTGCGTCCGTTCTTCCCGCAGTACGAGCGACTTGCGGGCTGGTTGACGATCCTTTCGTTGGCCATCTCGTTCGGGTTGTCGATCATGGCGTTCACCACGGTGAACTCCCAGCACGGGATGGTCGACTTTGGCACCCACGAGTGGCTGGACGTTGCCGGACTAACTCTGAGTATTGGAATCCTTCTCGACCCGCTAACGGCAATCATGTTGATCGTGGTCAGCGGTGTCAGCCTGATGGTGCAGATCTACTCTCAGGGCTACATGAAGGGCGATCCGAGCTACATCCGCTACTACGCGTACATGTCGCTCTTCACGGCCTCGATGCTGGGACTTGTCACGGCACGCAACATCATCCAGCTCTACGTGTTCTGGGAACTGGTCGGTACATCCTCTTATCTGCTGATCGGCTTCTGGTTCACGAAGCCATCGGCGGCCGCAGCCGCCAAAAAGGCTTTCCTTGTCACACGACTGGGTGACTTCGGGTTCCTGATCGCCATCCTTGCGCTGTTCGCACAGGGCAACGACTTCCTCGACATCCCGTACATGTACGCTCACGTGGGGATGATCGGCACGACCGCCGTGAGCCTGATCGCACTGGGCTTCTTCGCAGGTGCGGTCGGTAAGTCGGCACAGTTCCCGCTACACACATGGCTCCCGGATGCCATGGAAGGCCCGACGCCGGTTAGCGCGCTGATCCACTCCGCAACGATGGTGACGGCGGGCGTGTTCCTTGTTGCACGCACGTTCCCGCTGTACCTGGCGTCAGACGTCACCATGGAGGTCGTCGCTCTTGTAGGGGCGTTTACCGCAGTGTTCGCTGCGTCGATGGGCCTCGTGGCGCACGATATCAAGCGCGTCCTCGCATACTCCACCGTTAGTCAGCTCGGTTACATGATGCTGATCCTGGGACTCGGTGGATGGGTCGCTGCGATCTTCCACCTGTTCACGCACGCCTTCTTCAAGGCACTGTTGTTCCTGGGCTCTGGCTCGGTGAACCACGCAACCGGCACCTTTGACATGCGCTACATGGGTGGACTGCGCAAGGTCATGCCGTGGACGTTCACACTCATGGTGATCGGCAGCCTGTCTCTCGCTGGGATTTTCCCGCTGGCGGGATTCTGGTCCAAGGACGAGATTCTGGCCCACGCCGTTGAGGTCGACTCCACCGTCGGATGGATCGCTCTGGCTGCTGGCGTCGTCGCCGCCTTCATGACGGCGTTCTACATGTTCCGCGTCATCTGGATGACCTTCGGCGGAGAGTATCGGGGTGGGGCAGAGGCTGAAGCCGCGGCGATAGTTGCCGAAGGCGGCGAGGCCCCGGAGGTCCACGGTCACCCGCATCTCGGCGAATCACCGTGGGTGATGATCGCCCCGATGCTTGTCCTGGGAGTCCTTGCCGTTGGCGCAGGATTCCTGGCAAATCCGCCGGTCGATATCGGTATCAGCGAGAAACATGAATTCGGTCACTTCGTCACAGGGAACCCGGGAGTGTTCGTGGAAGACATCCACGATGAACATGCGGTGGAAGAAGCCCTTGAACACGCTGGAGAATCACCCGAGTTCAACTGGACAGTCGCTATCGTCTCGTCAGCCGCAGCGTTGATTGGGATCTACCTTGCCTACCTTATGTACAGCGCCAAGAAGGTCTCACCAGAATCGATGGCCGACCGCACACGCCCCGTCTACACCCTCATGTATCGCAAATACTTCATGGACGAGCTGTACGAGGGTTGGATCGTCAAACGCTTCTTCTATGGAGTCGTTGTCACGGCCTCTGACTGGTTCGAACGCAGCGTGATCGACGCCGTAAACGTGAAACTTGGCATCTGGACAGGGCGGGTCGGTAAAGGCCTTGGTGAAGTTCAGAACGGCCAGACGCAAATGGCGGGGCTGGCGATCTCCGTCGGTGTCGTCGCATCAATCGCAGCATTCCTGGTCTGGGGGAGTTAACGAATGAACTTCCAGACCACATTTGAGCAACGGGAGGTCGCCCTTGTTTGAGGGATGGCTTTCTATAGTCGTATTCCTTCCTGCAGCAGCGGCGCTAATCATTGCGCTGTTCTTACGGAACGACTCTCAGGTTCGCTGGTTCGCGATAGGCGCCACGGTCTTAAACCTGGTCCTGATCGCTATCACATACCTGAACTACGATCGCGGAGCCGGTGGGGTCCAGATGGTGGACCGGTATGCCGACTGGATCCCTGTAGACGGGTTGCGGGCCGAATATCTGCTCGGCCTCGACGGATTGAGCGCTCCACTCCTGTTGTTGACGGGCCTATTGACGGCGGTCGCCGCGTTTGCATCCTGGCGGGTGACGCTACGGGTCCGTGAATACTTCATCTGGCTGCTCGTTCTAGAAACAGCAGTCCTCGGTGTCTTTACTGCGCTCGATTTCCTGCTGTTCTTCATCTTCTGGGAGATCGAGCTGATCCCGATGTTCATGCTCATCTCCATATGGGGCAGCGGACGGAACAAGTACTCGGCGATGAAGTTCGTCATCTTCACGCTCGCCGGCAGCGCCTTCATGCTGATCGGCATCCTGGCCCTGTTCCTCTCTTCCGGTGTGGACACCTTCGCCATGGTGTCTATTCCCTCTGAAAGCATTGTCGGAATTCCGGACAAGGCCGCCGGTATAGATCTGTTGATCCCGGCCGGAGCGATCTGGTTCCTGCTTTTCGCTGCGTTTGCGGTGAAGATGCCGCTGTGGCCGGTCCACAGTTGGCTTCCGGATGCACACACCGACGCCCCCACAGCCGTCAGCATCATGTTGGCCGGTGTGCTCCTGAAGATGGGTGGTTACGGACTGATTCGCGTCTCCGTCGGCATGTTCCAGGAGACCAAAGACTTCCAGGTGCAGGACGTTGCTTGGCTCCTCGCCACACTGGCGGTGATCAGCATCATCTACGGTGCAGTCGTCACCCTCAAACAGACGGACCTGAAACGTCTTGTTGCGTTCTCCAGTGTTAGCCATATGGGTTTCGTGGTGCTTGGCGTCTCGTCTATCGTGGGCGTGGGTGGCAAGGTCACGGATGCCGGGTTGAATGGCGCTGCCTTGCAGATGGTCACACACGGCACGATCACCGGCCTGTTGTTCCTATCTGTGGGACTTGTGTACGACCGGGCTCACACCCGATACATCCCCGATCTTGGCGGGTTGGCGCTCCGGTGGCCGCTTATCACCGCTTCTATGTTGATCGCCGGGCTGGCGTCACTGGGACTTCCCGGGTTGTCGGGCTTTGTCGCTGAGATCAGCGTCTTCCTCGGCACCTATGAGGTCTGGAGTTGGCTGACCGCCATCGGTGCGTTCGGTGTCGTACTTGCCGCTGGATACGTTCTCTGGATGATGCAGCGCACGTTCTTTGGGCCGCGGAACGAACGATTTGACGACATCGACGATGCAAACTTCATCGACATGATCCCGGTGGCGGCACTCGTTATCAGCATCGTCGCCATCGGCGTTTACCCGAAGATCGTGACGGAAGTCTTCAAGATCGGAATTAGCGAGTTGGTGCGGATATGAGCGCGCACGATCTCTGGATCCTGTCTCCCGAGCTGTCGGTCGCTGGCCTCGGGATAATCGTGATTATTGCGGACCTGATCCTCAATAAGAAGACGCCTCTGATATGGCTGGCAGCCGTCGGGCTAACGGTCCCGCTGGTTCTGACCCTGATCCTGTGGTTCGACACACCAGACTCCGAGTTGGGTGTCTTCGGGACCGTTACCGCAGACCGACTGGCGCTGTTCTTCCACTTCCTACTTATAGGCACAACCGCAGCAGTCATCGTCGCGGGGGCCACATACTCAAAGAAATTCGCTGGATTCCAGGGCGAGTTCCTGGCGCTCATGCTGTTGTCCGTCAGCGGAATGATGCTGCTCGTGGCCTCACGTGACGTCATTACGGCCTACGTGGCGCTTGAATTGTCTGCGCTTCCGGCCGCTGCGCTGGCAGCGTTCCTACGGACGGACAGGTCGCTCGAGGCGGGACTAAAGTTCCTGTTGTTGAGTGCGCTCAGTTCCGCCGTGCTTCTATATGGGCTCGTCTACCTGTACGGAGCCACAGGCACCACAGATATAGCCGGCATCCTGGAGGGCATCAACAGTATGGATGCCGATGGCGACCGTGCATTTGGCTCCAGCGCAATCATGCTCGGCGTCGTGATGGTCGTCGCCGGGTTTGGCTTCAAGATGGCGATGGCACCGTTTCAGATGTGGGTGCCGGACGTTTACGAGGGTGCACCGACTCCGGTAGTAGCTTTCCTCTCTATCGCTTCAAAATCTGCAGCTTTCGCCATCGTCTTGAGAGTGTTGTACACGGCGCTGGGCACTGATGAGCTTGCGGCAGACTGGTCAATCTTGATCGCCATACTCGCTGCCATCACGATGACCGCGGGTAACTTGCTAGCCCTATCTCAAAAGAACATCAAGCGGATGCTTGGTTACAGCACGGTAGCACACGCCGGGTACCTGCTTGTGGGCCTGGCTGCTGTCGCCGCCAATAGCGATAGCGATGGCTTTATCGCCGGGCCACAGGGAGTGCTGTACTACCTTGTTGCGTACGCATTGACCAACCTGGCGGTGTTCTTCGCCATCATCGCGATCACTAACCGTACCGGCAGCGATATGATCAGCAGCTTCGCCGGGATGGCCCGCAGGGCGCCGCTGTTATCTGTCCTTCTGGCACTGGGCATCCTATCTTTGCTCGGAATCCCGCCGACCGCAGGTTTCCTGGGCAAAATCTTCGTTTTCAGCGCGGCAGTGGATTCTGGTCTGGCCTGGCTCGCTGTTATCGGCGTAATCAACTCGGTCGTATCGGCGTTCTACTACCTCCGGGTCATACGAACGATGTTCCTGGATGAACCCGAGACCAATGAGCGCATTACCGCGGATATCCCAGTATGGGCAGCGACGCTTGTTGCCTCAGCCGGATTGCTGGTGTTCGGTATCGCACCTTCATCGCTGCTAGAGTTCGCACGACACGCCGTGTCTGGCGTCGTTACCTAGAGCTCCCCGGGCCAAAGAAATGGGTCAAGTTACGAACGTGGTGGTCATCTACCACGGACTCCTCACAGAAGCCGAGACTCTGGCGCGCAATCTTTCAGAGCGTTACGGACATGACAAATGGACCCTCTTGCCGGCCGAGCCAGTACGGGCGCTCGAGAGCGGAGTTAAGGGTAGTGATCTCGTAATCACCATAGGTGGCGATGGAACTATTCTTCGTGGTGCGCATGCCGCAGCGCCCCACGGTATTCCGGTGCTCGGTATCAACATGGGCCGAGTCGGGTTTATGGCAGAGCTGGACGCCTCTGACGCTATGACCGATACCGGCTGGTACCTGGATAATTGGGATGAAGGTGGCGAAGGGCCGCGGATCGAGAACCGGGCGATGGTCCGCGCTACGATTCCGGGTTCCACTGAAGCTCCCTTCCACGCGCTGAACGACGTAGTTGTGGGCAGGGGAGCGTCGATCAGGGTTGTTGACCTTAATACGGTCGTCGACGGTCAGCACATCGTCACCTACAGAGGTGACGGCCTCGTGATTTCAACCGCCACCGGTTCTACAGGTTACGGTCTGGCACTCGGCGGTCCGGTCATGAACCCGACGAGTGGCGCTTTTCTGCTCAAGCCCATCGCCGCACATATGAGTCTCCAGGGTGGTCTGTTGCTGAGACCGGACGCCGTGGTAAGTATCACGATCGAAAACGACGCCGGTGGCATGCTTAGTGTTGATGGTTTTGTGGACCGTGCCATCGCCGCCGGGACGACAGTTCGCATTGAAACCAGTGAGTACACCGCACGATTCCTCCGCAAGCATCCTCCAGCCGCTTTTTACCAGTCGCTGACAAGAAGACTCGGTATGCGCCAGGGGGCGATGGCGAGGGAGAGTGGGGAAGCTGAAAACACCTCCGGTGATGAGAGTCTCTGAGGTAAGATTTAGCCGATGCTGACCACCACCACCATTGACTCCCGCCAGGTGTACAACGACCACCGCGTAAAAATGCGCGTGGACACCGTTCAAATGGGAGATCGACCGATTCTTGAGACGGCGGTAATCGAAAACGCCAATTCTGTCGTCGTCGTGCCGATAACGGACGATGGTGAGGTGCTTCTGGTCAAACAATGGAGACATGCGGCGCAGGCCGTATTACTTGAAGCGCCTGCCGGCCACATGGACCCAGGAGAGGCTCCGCAAGATGCCGCCCTCCGGGAGTTACAGGAAGAAGCCGGGCATTCGGCAGAAAACCTTGCTCCATTACCCGGGTTCTGGGCCGCGCCGAGCATCTCTACCGAATATATGCATGGATTTCTCGCCACGGGACTCACGACATCCTCACTGCCCCAGGACGATGATGAGGACGTTGAGTTAGCCAGGACAGCCATTTCGGAAATCCCGGACTTGATACGCAATGGGACGATTACGGATTCCAAAAGTATCGCAGCGCTCCTTTCTGCGCTTTACCTTTATCCAGAATCTACAGTCCCCGCTTGATCACTCAACTAAAAAACGTGCTTGTAGAAAACGCGCCCCGGCGGACGCGTGTGAAAACCCATACCGCCGCGAGTAAGAGGTAACGGATGTACCAACACGACGTTTTGATAATTGGTGCCGGACTTGCCGGACTTCGGGCTTCCGTAGAAGCGGCACGGATGGGCGTGGATGCTGCCGTCATTTCGAAGGTTCATCCTATCCGCAGTCATTCAAATGCTGCGCAGGGTGGGATCAATGCGCCGATGACGGACCGCGGTGATGATTGGGAAGGTCACGCGCTGGACACCATCAAAGGCAGCGACTATCTCGCTGACCAGGACGCAGTTGAACTGATGTCGCGAGAAGCCGGTGACGCCATCATCGAGCTGGAGCACATGGGAGTGATCTTCAGCCGTAACGAGGATGGCCAGCTCGGGACCCGCCGATTTGGTGGTCAGAAGGTCGCACGTACCTTCTACGTCGGCGCTATTACCGGATCAGCGATGTTGCAGGTCTTGTACGAACAGGCCGTCAAGCTTGACGTGAACATATATGAAGAGTGGTTCGTCTCCAACCTCATCATCGAGGATGGCGTCTGCCACGGCGTGATGGCGATGAACATCCACACCGGTGAACTTCACATGATCAGGGCAAAGGCCGTGATCATGGCGACCGGCGGGGCAGGGCGGGTTTTTGAGCCTTCCACCAACGCCCTGATCTGCACCGGCGAAGGGTTGGGCCTGGCCTACCGGGCAGGTGCGCCCCTCATGGACATGGAGATGATCCAGTACCACCCGACGACGCTCGCCGGGTCAGGAATCCTCCTATCTGAAGCCGCCAGGGGTGAAGGGGCATATCTGCTTAACTCTGAAGGCGATCGGTTCATGAAGACCTATGCGCCTGACTACCTTGAACTCGCTTCTCGTGACGTTGTGTCCCGTTCTGAGCAGACCGAGATCAACGAGGGACGGGGTATCGACGGAAACGTACATCTCGACTTGCGACACCTCGGCAGGACCTTCATCGAAGAACGACTTGGTTACCTCCAGGAGGTAGCGGTCGAGTTTGTGGGAATCGATCTCGCTGAAGCACCGATCCCCATCCGTCCCGGCATGCACTACATCATGGGCGGCATCAAAACGAATACCGATGGGGCGACCGAAGTTCCCGGACTCTACGCGGCGGGTGAAACCGCCAACGTATCGGTCCACGGCGGAAACCGGCTCGGTGCGAACTCACTCCTGGACACGGTCGTGTTCGGTCGCCGATCCGCTATCGCCGCGGCGGAGTACGCAAAAAATGCAGACCGACATTCCTCGGATGAGGCGATGTTGAAGTCCGAACAACAGCGCTACCAGGACTTGATGGATCGGCCAGCGGATCTCAGGGCGGCAGCCGTACGCCGAGATATGGGCGAGAGCATGGTCGCAGGCGTTGGCGTGTTCAGGGATCAAGAAAGCATCGATGCGGCAACGCAGCGAATGAAAGAGCTACGGGCGGTGTACCCACGGGTCGCCGTGGACAACAAGGGCAAGGTGTTTAATACCGACCTTATGTCGGCCATTGAGCTCGATTACATGTTGGACGTCGCTAAGGCTGTTTGCGCAGGGGCCGACGCCCGCAAAGAAAGCCGCGGTGCCCATTTCCGGACTGACATGCCGAACCGTGACGATGAAAACTGGCTTAAACACACCCTCGTTTACAAAGACGGTGATGGCTCCAGGGTCGAGACAAGCGATGTCACGATCACGGACTGGACGCCAATTGAAAGGGTCTACTAGATGCAGCAGACGTTGCGCGTGAATCGCTACGATCCTGAAAATCCCGGTGCTGCCGGGTATCAGGAGTACACCGTCGAAGTGACCGACACGACCACGATTCTCGACGCGCTACTAACGGTGCGTGAAGAGATGGATGGCACTCTGTCGATGCGATGTTCTTGCCGGGCGTCCATCTGCGGTTCATGCGCCATGCGTGTGAACGGACAGGCGAAGTTGGTGTGCAAGACGCGAGTCAATTCCGTTTCGCCAGATGGTGCCACGATCACGATAGATCCGGCTGGAAATCTTCCTGTCATCAAGGATCTTGTGGTCGAGTTCAAGCCCTTCTGGGACAAGATGAAGGCCATCAAACCCTATCTGCTTCCTGAGGGTACTGTTCCGAAAGCGGAGTACATCGCCTCTGATGAGGACATGGTGCACCTGGTTGGCGTCGTCAATTGCATCCAATGCGGTGCTTGCGTCTCCGACTGCTCAGTACTTGAAGTCGACGACAGCTTCCTGGGTCCGGCCGCACTGGCCAAGGCATACAGATTTGTAAAAGACCCCCGGGATGGTCACCAGAAAGACCGCCTCGACGCCCTGAACGAGAGTTCCGGCGTATGGGACTGCACGCGCTGTATGCAGTGCGTCGAGGTCTGCCCGAAGGATGTCGATCCGATGGGACGGATCATGCTGATGCGTGATATGGCGATGGAGTCCGGGTTTAACAACACCTCCGGATCACGTCACACGGAGTCATTCGCAAAGTCCGTCAAGAAAAATGGCCGGCTCAATGAAACAAAACTAGCGGTAGACAGCATGGGGATGTTCAACGTCCCGGCCATGCTGGATTCCGCGCCCGTTGGAATCAGGGCAATGATGAAGGGCAAGTTCCCGTGGAAGGCCCACAAGTCCTCTGAACCTGACAAGGTAAAGCGGGTATTTGAGAAAGTTGAGGGCGAGTAGATGAAGTACGCCTTTTACCCGGGCTGCGTGGCCCGAGGCGGTACCCCTGAGCTCCTCGTATCCGCTAATGCGGTGCTGGACCGGCTAGGTATCGAGCGCGAAGAGATCGTTTCAGCGTCCTGCACGGGCGCCGGGGTGCTCCAGGAGCGCAATCAAAAACTTGGCGACACGCTGAACGTTCGGACCTTTGCGCTTGCGGAAAAAATGGGTGCCCCGATCATGACGCTGTGCAGCACCTGCCAGGGCGTGATGTCTCAGGCAAACCGACGCGTCCTGAAAGATCCGGAGTACTTAACTGAGATCAACGAGGTCCTCGCAGAAGAGGGCCTGGAGTACAAGGGCACGACCGTCATCAAGCACCTCCTGTGGGTGCTGGTGGAAGAGATAGGCATCGAAGCGCTCCAGAAAACGTTCACCAAGGAACTGTCCGGGCTCAACTTCGCACCGTTCTACGGCTGCTACATCGTCCGACCGAGCGACGCCCTGGGGTTTGACGAACATCCGGAGCGCCAGACTTCTCTGGAAACGGTGATCGAGTCCACCGGCGCTACGGCCGTCGAGAATGACGGTAAAACGAAGTGTTGCGGGCTCCCGATCCTGCTCATCAACCAGAGCAACGCCATCCAGATGGTATCCAACCACACCGGGGAGGCGAAGGATCTTGGCGCAGATGCCATGGTCACGCCGTGCCCGCTGTGTCACCTCAACCTGGACGGATACCAGCCCAAGGCTGCAAAGCGCCGGCCAAGTGGAAAGATCGACCTACCGATCCTCCACCTGCCACAGATGCTGGGACTGGCGATGGGTATGCAACCCAAAGAGCTGGGCTTGCAGCGCCACATCATCTCCACCAAAGAGGTGGTCGCGAAGGCAATCGCTGCACCGGCGGTCGCCGTCAGCTAGAGACTGATCAGAAGTAATAAAACAGGGGCGGTCGCCGTTTGGTGACCGCCCCTTTTTGTATTCAGTGGCTATGTGTGTTGCCATCCCCATGATTGTGGGTATGACCGTCCCCACCTGAGTGAGTCTCTTCGTAGAGGCCTCCATCCGGAACAACATCCACCGGCATGATCTCCTCCGTAAAGATCACCTCCCCGTTGAATATCCGGCGTACGTCACCAATGCCTTTTTCCATCACGCCGTGTTGAGACAGGTGAGGCCCGATGTGGGCGAGTAGAAGTTTCTTCACACCCGCGGCGGCGGCCATTTCAGCTGCCCCAACCGTTCCACACTGGCCGGGGCCTTCTCCCACAGAGTTCATTTCATCCTGGTCGTCCCAGCACATGCACACCAGGGCGTCTGCGCCTTTGGCCAAATCAATCACCGACTGACAGGGCTGCGTGTCCCCGGTGAACACCACTGAACCACTTGTCGTGTCCATCCGGTATGCAAGTGAGTCGAGGTATGGCTGTACGTGCTCTGCGGGGGCGGAGGTCACCTCCCACTTCTTATCCGTGTGAACCGTGCCAACGCCGACATCTCGTGCGTCAACACTCGGGGGCTTCCGTGGAAGCTTGCCGCCACGGTTCACGTACACGTTCTGGCTGAGCGGGTGGTTCACCCGCGCCTTCCAGTCATGCGTAAATGCACCGTCCGGGCCGATCAACTTGTCCGTGATCGATTCCGTGAGCGTGGGACCGAAAACCTTCAAGTCGTTCTCTTTTCCGATGCTTTGATCCCAACGTGTTAACAGGAAGCACGGGTAATCCACGTCATGGTCGAAATGATGGTGGGTGAAGAACAGATTGTCGATCTGTGTTGGGAACATCCCGGCCTGGACCAACTTGTGTGTCGCCGCCGGCCCGCAGTCAAACATGACGAATTCGCCGTCGACTTCGACCACATAAGCGGTTCCGAAACGGGTTGGAGTCGGCGTGGGCGTACCGGCTCCAAGTACGTGAATGCGGGGCATTTCATCTCCTAATCCTGGCGTCGGCCTGCTGAAATGTTCAGGGGGCGTCCAAGTCCGATCAGTGTGCCTTAGCCGGTGCCGGTGCGGTAAGCCCCTTGCACATGAAGGAAACTCTAGCGTCCGGATAAGAATGTCGTTCTGAACGTAAAAGTGAGTGCCCACACACACCTGAATGACGAGTTCACACTAGGCCCTCGTCCAGCGGCATCATGCCCCGTGGCACTGGGGTACACCCTGTTTTAGAGACACGCTCACCTTCTTAACGTGGTCGTAATGCAAGCGCCGTGTACCGATATGAATTCGGCTACCAGCGTTCTTCAGTGACGGAATCTCTCCGTCAACATTCCGCTCACCGGGTGGGTGGCCGGATATTCGAAATACAGGGGTGTATTTGATGTTCAAGACATCGCGAGGCATGGACAACGGCCAGCGAGGTATCACGGGTCTCGAAACCGCGATCATTCTGATCGCTTTCGTCGTGGTCGCCTCGGTGTTCGCGTTCACGGTCCTCTCAACAGGTATCTTCGCCTCAGAGCGAAGCAAAGAAACCGTCTTCGCTGGCCTCGATGAAGTCCGCAGCTCGCTTGAGCCGCGCGGCAGTATCATCGCCTACAAAGGTCGGTTCGTCGGCGACGTAGACAGTATCTTCAAGATCGTCTTTACCGTCTCCAACGCAGTACAGGGTGAGTCGATCAACCTGACACCGCCATACACCGCTGGTGGTACCGGTGACGATCCGGACCTGTCTTCGGGCGCTCAGTACAGGACCATCATCTCGTACACGGACGAGAACCAGTTCTTTAACGACGTACCGTGGTCAGTGACCTTCCCTGGATACGACAACAGCGACAACCTCCTGGACCCCGGCGAGAAGGCCGAGATTACCGTATGGTTGGCTGACGACGTGACCGGTACGACCGACACATCCGCCGGTGGTATCGACATCATGGACGGCACTTCTGGCGATGGCGGCACGGGTGGTTACACCACCAGTTCCACCGTACCGGGCGTGAACGACAAGTTCACCATCGAGGTCAAGCCGGAATCCGGTGCGACGCTCAACATCGAGCGAACCCTCCCGGGCAGACTCGACACGATCATGGACCTCCGTTAGTCGGAAAGCGACAAAACGTAGATCTTAAGAAGAGGGGCGGTCCTTTTGAGGACCGCCCCTCTTCGCGTTTCGGCGGAGTACGAATTTCACGTTTGGGAACCTGGGTGTTCTCACTTGAGTAAATTCACCCACACATGCCGCTTGATTGCACTAGGGCGCGTTTCGGGTGTGATGCGCATGAGGGGTTGGCGGCTCGCCCGGTACTGCCTGCCCTCTTACACAGATACGTTAGATAACAGAACCGCAGCGGTACTAAAGACCGGCCAACATAAAGGCCATGCAAGCTGCGGACTAATTACTGAGACCGGTGGGTGACCGGCTCGGTCACCATCCACAGGGGTATATTCTGATGTTCAAGACATCGCGAGGCCAGGACAACGGCCAGCGGGGTATTACGGGACTGGAAACAGCGATCATCCTGATCGCCTTCGTCGTGGTCGCATCGGTGTTTGCGTTCACGGTCCTATCTACAGGTATCTTCGCCTCAGAGCGAAGCAAGGAAACCGTCTTCGCAGGCCTGGACGAGGTACGGAGCTCCCTGGAGCCTCGTGGCAGCGTCATAGCCTACAAAGGGCGGTACACGTCTGGAAACACCGACTCAATCTACAAAGTCGTGTTTACCGTCTCCAATGCTGTTCAGGGTGAGTCCATTAACCTGACGCCGCCTTACAATGTTGGCGGATCTGGTGACGACCCTGACCTCATTTCGGGCGCCCAGTACAGGACGATCATCTCCTACACGGACGAGAACCAGTACATCGCAGACCTTCCCTGGTCAATAACCTTCCCGGGTTACGACAACAGCGACAACCTCCTGGACCCCGGCGAGAAGGCCGAGATCACGGTCTGGTTGGCTGACCGGGTAACTGGTGTAGCTGCGGCGACCACCGCCGGTGGAATCGACATCATGGATGGCTCCTCTGGTGATGGCGGTGAGGCAGGAATTACTTCGACCTCCACCGCTCCTGGGGTTAACGACAAGTGGACCATTGAGGTCAAGCCTGAAAGCGGCGCCTCGCTGAACATCCAGCGAACACTGCCGGGCAGGCTCGACACGATCATGGACCTCCGTTAGTCGATTAATCGACAACCGTAGATCAAAAGCATCGGGAGCCTATGGCTTCAGGCCATGGGCTCCCTGACCGTTTTTAGACCGGAATCTGTTTAAACCCAGATCCACGATTTCGTGTTCAGTCCAATTCTCAGTCCTATGACGGACTACGAATCAGACTCATCGAGTCATCCCGGTCTATCAATATCCCGGAATTACTAACTTCAACAGTAGTTTGATTTACCTGCCTGGGATCAGTGTGGTGGACGACGAACTTGACGGTTCAGTGTGAGCAGGTGAAACGACTGCTACTTGAGACGACCGGATCAACCCCGGCGATTGCAAAGAGGACAAATGGATGTTTGAGCCTGGACGAGACCTGGAACGGAATCAGAGAGGGATAACCGGTCTGGAAACGGCCATTATCCTGATTGCATTCGTCGTCGTGGCGTCGGTGTTCTCATTCACGGTCTTGTCTACCGGAATCTTCTCCTCTGAGAGGAGTAAGGAGACGGTTCACGCTGGCCTTGAAGAAGTCACCAGCTCTATAGAGCCGAGGGGCAGCGTAACTGCGTTCCGAGGTCGATACGGCAGCGGGTCTGGAACCGAGACGATATTCAAAGTGAGCATGGTCGTGTCCCAGTCACTCGGCGGCGAGCCGCTTGACTTGACGCCTCCGTACTCTGCGGACGATGCATCGGAAGACCCCGACATCGTTTCCGGCGCCCAGAACAAGACGATCATTACCTACACGGACCTGAACCAGCATCTATCCGATGTACCGTGGTCTATCAACTGGCTCGGATACTCCAACGGTGACAACATCCTGGATCCGGGCGAGAAAGCTGAATTAACAGTCTGGTTGTTCGACCGACTTAACGCCGTTTCTAGTGCGGACAGCGACAGTTCCATCGGCCTGATGGACGGGGCTAGCCCGGGTGGAGCCGGTGGGATGGCATCAACATCCACTGCCCTCGGTGTGAACGACGAGTTCACGATCGAAGTACAGCCGCCGTCCGGCGCAGTAGTGACGATCCAACGAACATTGCCAGGGCGGTTGACGACGGTAGTAGACCTGAACTAATCGTCAGGTACCCAGAAATAATGAAGGCGGCGGACGCTCTTACCGAGCTCCGCCGCCTTCTCGCGTCTGACGCGTACCGTGGCATTGTTTCCTGGTAGACGCGAAAACGGGGCGGAACATTTGTCCGCCCCGTCACAGTTATCGGATCTAACGACTAGGCGTTAGCGGCCATAACGTCGATCAGTTCCTGAACGGCATCTGCTGATGCCTTGAGGGCAGCAGACTCGGAGTCCGTGAGCTGAATCTCGATGATCTCTTCGACGCCACCAGCGCCGAGTTTCACCGGAACACCGGCGTAAAGACCAGAAATCCCGTACTCACCTTCGAGATACGCGGCGCACGGCAGGATCTCTTTACGATCGCCCAGAATGGCTTCTACCATTTGCACGGCGGCAGCGGACGGGGCGTAGAAAGCCGAGCCCGTCTTCAGGAAGTTGACGATCTCCGCGCCTCCATCACGGGTCCGCTGGACGATCTCCTCAAGCCGGTCTGCTTCGATCATCTCAGTCACGGGCTTGCCGCCGACAGTCGTCGTACCAAGCAATGGGACCATGGAATCACCGTGGCCTCCCAGCACATAGGCAGAGACGTTGGTTACGGAAACGTTCAACTCTTCAGCCAGGAAGGTCCGGAACCGGGAAGTGTCCAGGATTCCAGCCATGCCCACGACCCGTTCCTTCGGGAAGCCACTGACCTCGTAGGCCTTCTGGACCATTGCGTCCAGCGGATTGGAGACGATGACGAGCACGGCATCAGGAGAGTGCTTGACGACCTCCGTCACGACGGCGGTCATGATCTTCATGTTGGTAAGCAATAAGTCATCACGGCTCATTCCGGGTCGCCGTGCGATACCCGCCGTTATGACCACTACGTCAGAGTTGGCAGACGCTTCATAGCTGTTTGACCCGGTCACACTGACGTCAGCACCTGACACAGGTGTGCTCTCTGCCATGTCCAGTGCCTTGCCCTGAGGCATGCCCTCGACGACGTCAACCAGCACTACATCTGCCAGTGCTTTGTCTACGATCCTTTGTGCCGTGGTGGCGCCAACGTTTCCGGCGCCAACCACCGTTACTTTACTCCGCAACTTGCGTTATTCCTCTCGTGGGACTTGTGCGTCGGCCCGTCGCTACCGCCGCAATCAAAATTGATCGCTTTCAACAGTGTCGAACGGTCTCGGCGCCCTTTCGAATTGCTTGCTCATCCAGCGAAACGCATCTGGCTACGCTGGTATAGATCACTTGGATCATAGGGGTATGTTGCCGTGCTTCTTGGCAGGCATCGTGTCTGTCTTGTTCCGTAGCATCTTCAAGGCAGCAATGATCTTCGGCCGGGTGTCGACCGGGTCGATCACGTCGTCCAGATAGCCACGATTAGCCGCCACGAAGGGGTTCGAAAACCGCTCTTCGTAGTCCGCAACAAGCTCTTTACGTTTAGCGTCCGGATCATCGGCGCCGGATATCTCTCTGCGCCCGATCACGGCCACAGCACCATCAGCACCCATCACGGCGATCTCCGCCGATGGCCAGGCGTAGTTGATATCGCCCCGCAAGTGCTTGCTGCTCATGACGATATATGCACCGCCGTAGGCCTTCCGGGTGACAACCGTTACTTTGGGTACCGTGGCCTCTACATAGGCGTACAGCAACTTTGCACCACGCCGAATTATGCCGCCGTGCTCCTGTGCCGTTCCCGGCATAAATCCGGGAGTATCCACGAGCGTGACTATCGGGATATTGAATGAGTCACAGAAGCGGATGAACCGTGCCGCCTTCTCGGAAGCGTTGATGTCCAGGACTCCGGCCGCCTGAGCCGGTTCCTGGGCGACTATGCCGATCGACTCGCCGTTCATACGGGCAAAACCAACAAGGATGTTCGGCGCATACTGCGCCTGGACCTGGAAGAACTCTCCGTTATCAACGATGGGGCCGATGACGTCCAACATGCTGTAAGGCTGGTTCGGGTTCTCCGGGACTACAGAAATAAGGGATTCGTCTTTACGGCCCGGATCGTCGGTTGACTCCACCGCAGGAGCATTCTCGACGTTATTGGAGGGCAGGAAAGAGAGAAGCTTGCGGACCGACTGGAAGCACTCCTGTTCATCAGGAGAGACGAAGTGAGCCACACCGCTGATGCTGGCGTGTGTCTGAGCGCCGCCCAGGTCTTCCAGCGATACGTCCTCGCCGGTCACGGCCTTCACAACACCGGGGCCAGTGATGTACATCTGCCCGATGCCATCGATCATGAATATGAAGTCGGTTATGGCAGGGGAGTAGACCGCGCCACCCGCCGTTGGTCCGGCGATGACGCTAATCTGCGGAATGACCCCGGATGACAGGACGTTTCTGGTGAATATTTCCCCGTACCCGGCGAGAGAGGTGACACCCTCCTGGATGCGTGCACCACCGGAGTCGTTCACGCCGACTATCGGGGCTCCGATTCGTACGGCGTGGTCCATGATTTTGGATATCTTGAGTCCGGCTACCTCTGACAAAGATCCGCCGAGTACGGTGAAGTCCTGAGCGTATGCGCAAACTGTACGCCCGTCTACTTCGCCATAACCGGTCACAACTGAGTCGCTATCGAAACGCTGGCTGTCCAGCCCGAGATCGGTCGCCCTATGAGAAACGAATGTGTCGATCTCGTTGAAGGTACCGGGGTCGAACAGTAGGTCCAGCCGATCCCGCGCCGTTAGCTTGCCGCGCTCCCGCTGAGCGTCGATACGTCTCTGGCCACCACCAAGCAAAGCCTGTTCACGACGCGCTTCTAGCTCAGCCCTCTTGTCTACAGGCTGGTCGGATTCCGGCGATTCAGTATCGGTCGATTCAGTAGAGATTGCTTTGATCTCCGGGGATTACGGGTTGGTGTCACTCATGCCGAGCACGAGTGAGAAGCTGGCTCGCGGGACGTACGATCACGTCAACCATTTCCGAACGGCAATCGTAGCGCACGGTAGTGTCGCTCGCAATCAATCATCGGCGTTTCTGGGACCAGTGCGGTGATAGCATTTCCGGGCCTTAAAGAACATTGGCTCCCGGACTCACAATCACCGGGCGCTACTGGCCACGTCGAACCACCTTTGACACCCCAGATATACCCTGTCCATGTCGAATTCACGAACCCTCACAATCGGCCAGCGTAACTTCGCCTGGGGATCCAGGACCTTCGTGATGGGCGTTCTGAATGTGACCCCGGATTCGTTTTCCGGAGATGGCACGGGCCGGGACCTGCAACGGGCGGTAGATCAGGCGCTCCGGTTCGAGGATGAAGGTGCAGACATCATCGACGTAGGCGGCGAGTCGAGCCGACCGGCGTCCTTCTACAAAGACGCTACTCCGGTGCCGGTTGATGAGGAGCTCTCCAGGGTTATCCCGGTGATCGAAGCTCTAGTTAATCGCCTTAGCATTCCGGTCAGCATAGATACCCAGAAATCGGCTGTACTCAGGTGCTCTGTCGAAGCGGGGGCCGTTATGGCGAATGATGTTTCTATGTTTGGAACCGACCCCGGTATGCCCGCAACAATCGCCGAACTTGGTGTCCCGGTAGTCATTAACCACACGAGAGCCACGAAGACGTACCTGACCGGTGTGGCGAATGAAGTGGTTGCCGATCTATTACAGGCCGCCCGAACAGCGGAGGAAGCCGGTATACCGGCGAGAAACATCATCCTTGATCCGGGAATCGGCTTTGGTAAGACCCCGGAACAAAGCATCGATATGCAGCGCGATCTGTCTCTGCTTGTTGAGCAGGGTTACCCGGTGTTGATCGGGACGTCTCGCAAATCATCCATAGGCCAGGTGCTTGGAGGCTTACCTCCGGATCAGCGCGTGGAGGGAACCGCAGCCACGGTTGCCCTCGCCATTGAGCGTGGAGCAGACATCGTCCGGGTCCATGATGTCAAGGAGATGGTCCGGGTATCCCGCATGAGTGATGCCATCGTGCGTGGTTGGGGTCCCGGGGATTGACCGGACTAATCGTAACGGCCTACGTCGGTCTCGGTTCCAATCTGGAGTCTCCGTTGGGCGACAGAGCACGACACCTCGAACTCGCCTCCGAGTCCTTGAGTGAAGCGGGGAGGGTCACCAAATTATCGGCCGTGTTTGAGACCACCCCATGGGGTGTTGAGGGAAATCAGCCCGATTACCTGAACCAGGTCGCAGCGCTGGAAACGGACCTGGATCCCGCCGGGCTGGTTAGCAGAATGTTAGGTATCGAGGCCGATCTTGGGCGGGTGCGGGCCGAGCGGTACGGGTCCCGGATAATCGACCTTGATGTCCTGCTGATGGGCGATACCGTGATAGACGAGACAGATGTACAGGTACCGCATCCAAGGTTGCATGAGCGGGCCTTCGTTCTGGTCCCTCTCACGCTGATAGCTCCGGATGCTATTCACCCGATCCTCGGAGCCACAATGAAGGAGCTGCTGGCGAGGGTTGATAGCTCTTCCGTCCGGCCATTCACTTCAAGCGACTAGCTCGATATTGCCGTTTCGAATATCCCCTGCAGCACTCCGGCGAGTAGGAAGACGATCACTCCACCCGCAAGCAGGGCGTTATACCCAAATAGCCAGGACAATCGCTGCGTCACTCCGGACCGTGCTTCGGGAACGAATCCCGCCCTTCGCAAACTCCACACGAGGTAGAACATCCACCCGGCAAGCACTAGCTTGACGCTGAGTACGACGAAGTAGGCGACCGTGGCGTCGTCTCCCGTCAGCCGTTCGAACATGAGTACGAGGCCGCTCACGACGAGGGTGACGATAGAAGCGTCTACCAGCTCCCTGTACGGGCCAGTAATCCGACCAACAAATTGTCCGATCCCATCAGGATCCACACGCTGCGCCGGCCGGACGATTAGCGCGAAGAACGCGCTCCCGCCGATCCAGGCGACTGCGCCGAGGGCGTGCAGCCATTGCACAAGGACCAGCAGGCCATCGCCCAGGTCGCCAACCTCACCAAATACAGCGGCGTGCGGAATCTCTGACGTCATCCCGAGAATCATTCCGGGATTATCTCAGGCCGCTCGCCGAAATTCGTGGTTACTCAAATGCTCTATGAGCCAGAAATGTTCTGAGCCGTTCCGGAGGCGATCGTAGCGGTGATCAGCTCCTCGATCGAGTCCTCAGTCAAGATACCGGCGTGCTTCTTGACAACATTGTGGTCACGGTCGATGAAGATCGTGGTCGGGAAGCCAACGACTTTGTAGTCTCTTACCATCTGACTTTCCGGGTCTGCGCCGGACGGGTAAGTAATACCAAGTTCATCCAGAAATTCTTGCCCTTCTTCTGCAGAGTCCAGTCCAAGAAGTTGAACACCAATGAACTGGATGTCTTCTCCATGTTTTTCGTACGCGGTCTGGAGATCAGGCAGTTCGGCTCGACAAGGTGGGCAGGAGGGGAACCAGAAGTTGAGTAACACCGGCTGCCCTTCCAGTCGTTCCAGGTTGAAGACACCGTTATTCGGCGACGATACCTCGAAATCGGACGCCTCTCCAGTCGGGCTGAGGACCGCACCTGATGTCGCCGTTGGGTTCTGGCCATCAGGGTCGTCGGCCGAGGAAGCGGCGCTATCGCCGGTACCACAGGCGATCGAAACCACGGTTACCACCGCAATCATGCCCAGGATCCACGGCCGTATGTTCCCACCAGAACGCAGGCCCACCACTCCCGTGAGGGAGGCTGGTACCTGAAATGCCCTGGAGAGTGTCGTTCTATTCATGGTCCGGTCGTCTCCGTAATCACTTCCCGCTGTGGTCCAGGATCGTTAACCGATCTTTGCACATCTTTCTTGCAAAACCGTTATCCCTTTGATGATTGATACGCCCAATCAGGTCCACGTGGTTTCGCAGGGTTCACGTGGTGCTAGCCCCGGGATGCCTCACGAATTTCGTCCAGTTTGTCGTCCAGTGCGGCCCTTAATCCTTCGATAGGCACCCGGATCTGCTCCATCGAGTCCCTGTCACGGATAGTTACCGCGTTATCTTCTTCTATGGTCTGGAAGTCCACTGTGACGCACAGCGGCGTGCCGATCTCGTCCTGTCTCCTGTAACGACGCCCGATGCTTTGCGTATCGTCGAACTGGGCGTTGAAGTGTGTCCGAACCATGTCGTACACCTCCGCCGCCTTCGGAGCGAGTTTCTCGTTTCGAGACAACGGCAGGACGGCGACGGCCACCGGAGCGATATCCGGGTGGAAGTGCAGGACCGTGCGTTTCTCTTTGCCCTCGCCCTCCTCGTCGTAAGCGTCCGCCAGGAAGGCAAGCGCCGACCGATCTGCACCCATCGCCGGTTCAACAACGTAAGGAACGAACCGTTCCTTTGCGGCATCGTCAAAAAAGGATAAGTCGCGTCCGCTGCGTTCGATGTGTGCCTTGAGGTCATAGTCCGTGCGATTTGAGATCGTCTCAAGCTCACCCCAACCCCAGGGGAACTCGTACTCAATGTCCGCAGAGCCCTTCGAGTAGTGCGGCAGCTCATCGGCCTCGTGTTCTCGAACACGCAGCTTGTCTGTACGCAGACCAAACTTTTTGAACCAGTCGTCCGAGAAGTCGATCCAGTATCGGTGCCACTCTTCGTCAGAGCCGGGCTTGCAGAAGAACTCCATCTCCATCTGCTCAAACTCACGCGTCCGGAAAATGAAGTTTCCCGGCGTGACCTCGTTGCGGAACGACTTACCAATCTGCGCAATCCCAAATGGGATGCGCTTGCGGGTGGTTGTCTGGACGTTGTCAAAATTAATGAAGATGCCCTGCGCCGTCTCGGGCCGCAGGTACACAACTGCTGCGTCGTCCTCTACCGGACCCATGAAGGTCTTGAAGAGCAGGTTGAACTGACGCGGCTCTGAGAACTCTGCGGCTCCACAGTGCGGGCAGTTCTCCTCGACGTGGTCCGCCCTGAACCGTCGGTGGCAGCTCCCGCATTCGACAAGCGGGTCAGAGAAGTTGTCGACGTGACCACTCGCCATCCACACTTCCGGGCTCTGGAGGATCGCCGAGTCGAGGCCGACGATGTCGCCCCTGTCCCGGATCATCGACTTCCACCACATGTCCTTGACATTCCGTTTGAGTTCTACCCCAAGCGGGCCGTAATCCCAGGTGCTTCCCAGTCCGCCATAAATTTCGGAGGCCTGGAAAACAAATCCACGCCTTTTGGCAAGACCGACTATGGTCTCGAGGTCTGTGCTGTCGATAGTTCGTGAGATAGGTGACATCTGTATCCCGTGTTTCCGGGGCGCGCCACGATGAAGTAAACGTATGAATCGATTGGCGCGGATAAAGGGTGACGGCCCGGCTGGCTGCCAGGGCGAACCATAAGTCTAGCGAACGGCGGGAGCTGATGAGCACCGGATTGACCAACGATTCGTCGCATGACGTTGACACCCGGTTAATCGCTGCCTACATTCCCGGCATCTTCACCCCAATTCGGAGCGAATCATGAGCGAAACTTCGGCGGAACAGTTGAAGGGCAAAGTCGCCTTCGTAACGGGCGGCGCACGCGGCATCGGACTCGGCATTGCGACCGTACTGGCCGAACGCGGTGCGACAGTCGCCATATGCGACCTGGCACAGAGTGCATGTGACGCAGCGGTGTCGGATCTGGGAACGGAGGGCTATACCGTTCTGGGCACGGCCGCCGATGTTACCGACAGAGATTCTCTGGAAGGCGCTGTCTCCAACGTCATCACCGCGCTCGGGCAGATAGACATCCTGGTTGCGAACGCCGGTGTCTGGGCCTCAGAGGGGTATCAGGACCGCCCGGAGTACAACGACGCGGACTGGGACCTCACTCACTCGGTAAATGTTCGAGGTGTCGTCCACTCGGCTGAAGCTGTGATCCCTCATATGAAAGAGCGTGGCAGCGGGAAGATCGTCAACATCGCATCCCACGGCGGCCGCAAGCCACGTGGCACTGCCACGGGCCGGACACTGGGATTGCCTTACAGCGTGTCCAAGGCAGGCGTGATTCAGTGGACGCACGGCCTCGCCATTGAGCTGGCCCCATTCAATATCAACGTGAATGCCGTGTGCCCGGGTGAGCTGTGGACCAACATGATCGAAGGTATCTACGCGAACCGACAGAACCTGACTGATGGCGGTTCGGGCGGCTCCGTCCGCGAGGAGTACGACGAGTCGATGCAGAACACGGTGCCCCTGGGACGAGGTCAGACACCCAGGGATATCGGCAACGCTGTTGCGTTCCTGTCATCGGACGACGCGTCGGAGATCACAGGCCAGGCGCTCAACGTCAACGGCGGAGCACGGATGAATTAACCGATCGGTGACCGGATCTTTATCGACTACGAAATTCGACTCGGAGATAAGAATGACCGACGCGACCAATCTGGATGGTGCAGTAACCCTGATAACCGGTGCCGGCCGCGGGATAGGGCAGGGGATCGCCGAGGTGCTGTCCGAGCGGGGCGCTGTAATTGCTCTTTCAGACCTGGACGCCGACCGGTCGCTGGTAGCGGCGGAAGCCATCAAGGAGAGCGGAGGCAACGCCACCCCGTTTGGCGGCGACACCACGAACCAGGACTCGATGGACGGGCTGGCTGAGGCAGTTATCAAGGTGTTTGGTCGTATCGACATCCTCGTGTGTAACGCCGGTGTGATCGGCGCGCCCGGCTACCAGGATCGCCATGAGCACACGGAAGAGGATTGGGACGCTACGTATGGGGTGAACGTAAAAGGATTCGTCCACACTTCAAATGCCGTCGCACCTCATATGCAGTCTTTGAACGCTGGACGCATCGTCAACATAGCCTCGCACGGCGGCCGAAAACCCCGTGGTGCGAAGGCGGTTCTCGGGAACGTGCAATCGCCGTACTCGGTTTCCAAGGCGGCGGTGATCCAGTGGACCCACCTGCTGGCGATCGAGTTGGCACCGAACAACATCACGGTGAACGCCGTCTGTCCGGGAACTCTCTGGACACCGATGTGGGAGAAGATCGCCGAGAACCGCAGAACGGCCGATCCCGAGATCGCTGAGTTCAGCGCCCGTGAGGTGTTCGAGATGAGCGTCAAGGAACGCATGCCGATGGGCCGGGAACAGACGCCACGTGACATCGGTAAGACGGTGGCCTTCCTGGCGTCCGACGATGCATCAGAGATCACCGGCCAGGCGCTAAACGTTAACGGCGGGGCGGTGATGAACTAGTCGTGAAATTTCACTCACCGGAGTTGTTTTTTGCCTGACTCGTATGACGTCGTCGTAATTGGTGGCGGTGTTATGGGCTGTGCCGCGTTGCATTACCTGGCGAAGATGGGCGTGACGAACACGCTGCTTCTTGAGCGCGACACGTTGGCAGCCGGATCTACAGGTCGGTCGATGACCATCCTCCGGATGCATTACTCGAACGCGATCACGACGATCATGGCGAAGGAAAGCCGGGACGTGATCGCTGACTTTGAGTCGGAAACGGGTCATCCGAGTGGCTTCGTTAATACCGGCTATGTGTTCATGGTGGAGGAAGGACAGGAAGACGCCCTCAGGACCAACTCTGCGCTCCAGCGTGAGTATGGAGTTGATTCTCAGGTCTTCACGCCTGAAGAGGCATCGTCCCGTTGGCCGGAGATCAATTTTGAAGGTGTTCCGGTTTTGGCGTTCGAGCCGAACTCCGGGTACGCGGATAGCTCAGCCGTTACAAACGGATTCGCCCTCAGCGCTCGTGAACGAGGGGCGAAAGTTCAACTTGAGACCAACGTCACTGGCATCGTTGTCGAGCATGGGAGGGCGGTCGCGGTAGAAACGGACCGGGGCCGCATTAACGCCGGGGCCGTGGTGTTGACCGCCGGGCCGTGGATCCCGGAGTTCCTGAAGTCCGTCGGCGCACCTTTGGATCTTTCATGGGTACGACATCAGGTCGTAAAGCTTCACAGACCTCTCAACAAGATTCCAACGCATCCGATCATCGCCGATACATCGAACGGCATCTCATTCCGGCCAGATGCGGGCGATCTAACGCTGATCGGTATCCGTGAGGATCCGACGGACCGGGACACCTATAACCAGTCGGTCGATTCTTCAACTGCGGCCGATTCGCTTGAGTACCTCGTGATGCGCTACCCGGCGTTCGACGAGGCAGGTTGGGACGGTGGCTGGTCCGGATTGTTCACCATCACGCCGGACCACCACCCGGTGATTGACCTGGTCCCGGGTATCGAAAACCTGGTGGTTGGAGCCGGTTTCTCAGGCCACGGCTTCAAATTGTCGCCGACCATCGGGCGGGCGTTAGCCGAGTTGGTGACGCAGGGTCGTTCCACCAGCATCGACATGTCACCGTTGCGGTTCACGCGTTTCGCAGAGAACGATCTGCTGGGATCGGCATACGGCGCGTCGGTGTTCGCTTAACTGTTTATCGAGGCTCTGGAAGGACCGGGAATCCCTGAAGGTGAAGATCCCTCGACTACGCGCTCGGGATGACGGAGTTACCGTGTCCTGAGGCTCTCTAAGCCTGTGCTGAGCTCGTCGAAGTGGACCGGCTTCACCCTGAACGCACGTCTGTAGGCCCGATCACCATCGGCCCCTTGACGGATACGAATCCGCCCCTACGGTGCAGCGTATCTACCAGGCCGCCTCGTACACGACTCCCACTACCAGTCCGTACACGATGTGCAAGACAAAGAAACCCATCACCGTCATGCCGGGTAGATTCTTAGCAAACGGGCCCGGGGCAGCTAACTCTCCGGTCTTCATGAGCGGGTGCATGCTGCCAATCATTCCTAGGCCCATCCCGGCGATCACCCAGTGACCTGCTCCGAAGATGATGCCCCAGATAACCAGATCGCTGTCGATATCAAACACCTGGAACAGGGCCGTGTGGATGATGGCAAAGATCACGCCAATCATGAAGTGCATCATGAATCCGATGGCGTAAGACGGACCCTTGGCACGGGTGAGCATCGTTCCTTCCATCTGGAGAATGTTCATTGTCATCTTCTCGGGAGCCATGGCCCGGCCCATGTATAGAAGCGCCGTCATTACGCCGGTCGCTACAAGTCCAGCCAGTACGGCTGCTCCAAAATCCCAGTCCATTAGTCGTGCCTTTCGTCCATCAGGGTCCGTGCTAAAAACGCCGATCGCGCCTGATATCTCACGTCTACTCCGTTACGCCCTTGGATGTGACAACCGGGAAGCCGATGCGAAACGTGGTGAGACTGGTCAATTGGCCCACATTCACGGATGGATCCCGCACGACGGATATTTGACCGTCATTCAGACGCCGCAATAGACTCGCTACGTCCGGTTTACTGAAACGGCGTTTTTACGGCCTTTCTTAACAACCAGGCATTGATCTGAACGGATTAGCACCCTTACTACAACATCAAACTGGCTGGTAACGTGCCCCTCAAGACGCTCTTCGTTCCCGGTCCATACGACGCACTGTCGTCCCGACTCAAGGGTGCGCTCGGGCCTGACGCGAATCTGTCATCGCTCGATTACTGGACGCCTTCGGACAAAGCGTCGCAGATCGCTGGTCGTTCCGATGTCCTGGTTCTGGGTCCGGGCGCCGAGGCTGCATCTGAGCTTGCATCTGCGGACAGCGGCATACGTCTCGTCCAGTTCACCGGGTGCCACCAACCGTATGAAGACGTTGGAACATTACAAGCCGACGGACTAACGGTTACGAACGCCGGTCCGGCGCTCGCACCGTTTGTCGCCGAGAACACCATGGAGCTGATTGATGCGGCGCTGAAGTCAGCCGGGAACTCGACCCCGTCCAACGATCTCGTGGTCGGGATCGTTGGACTCGGAAACGTCGGCATCGAGGTCGCACGCAGGGTGCACAAAATGGGCGCTCGTATCGTCTATCACGACATTCGGACTGTTCAGCAGGGCTTCGCCGCCGAAGTTGGTGCCCGAAGACAGAGTCTTGATCGTGTTCTCCTGGACTCTGACGTCATAACCGTCCACGTAAGCGATACACCACACACACCGGAGATGATCGGCGATCGAGAGTTCAAGCTGCTGAAACCCGGGGCCGTCCTCGTGAACTCCAGCCTCTCCTCGGCTCTAGATGAAGATGCTTTGATTGCGGCACTTGCATCCGGAAAGGTTGGTGCGGCGGCACTGGGAGTAATCACACCGTTCCCGGACAATCACCAGAACCCGTTGCTTGAACATCCCTCTGTAGTTACAGATCTCGACCTGGCAACCGAACGTGAAGTCGCACTGAAGGCGATTGCCGCTTTGGTGGCCGACAACATCAAGCGATTTGAAGTGGGTGAGCAGCCGGTCGGACTTATCGAGACAATCGGATTTCCTGGAGTCGGTGACCCGGCTTTCTGGTCATCCCATCTAGCACCCCGTCAGACCGATTAGCTTTTCTTTACTTGCCCCGGACGCCCTTGCCTCTATACTTCGGCCCTCTTCATCATCCGAACAACCAAACCAACCCGCCGAAGGAGCCCCTTCCCGAATGGCCCTTAAAGTCGTCAACGTTTCACGCCCCATGTCCGACACCAGCATGTTCAAGGCTGCGGGGATCGAGCTCTCACAGACCCTCGTCGATTCAACGACATCCAAAGCCGACTACATCGACATCCTACGGGACGCGGACGGGGCGATGATCGGCACCCTGCCTCTCACGGATAGGGAAGTGCTCGAGTCCTGCCCGAACTTGAAAATTGTCAGTCGGTCCGGCGTAGGGGTCGACTCCATCGACCTACCCGCGGCCACGGAACTGGGCATCCTCGCCTGTAACACTCCTGGCATCAACACCTCAGAAGTAGCTGACCACGCGATGGCGTTGCTGCTGTCGCTGACACGCCTTGTGCGAGAAACAGACGGAGCGGTGAAGGCGGGCAAGTGGAGCGACGACCCTGCATCCATCGCTGCGTTCCGACCAAACCTACGACGAATCGCTGGCAGCACCGTTGGGATCATCGGCCTTGGCAACATCGGAAAGGCGTTTGCATCCCGGATCCGAGGGTTCGGTCCGGAGCGAATCATCTCGTACGACCCGTACGTCCCACAGACGACCGCAGACCTGTACGGCGTGCAGCTTGTGACTCTGGAAGAACTGCTGTCCTCATCCGACTACATCACCATCCACACCCCCTCAACCGCCGAGACGCGTCACATCATCGACGCTGTAGCACTGGAGCAGATGAAGCGAAACGCTATCCTGATCAACTGTGCTCGGGGCCCACTTGTCGACCCGGTTGCGCTACAGATAGCGCTTCAGTCGGGACAGATTGAGGCGGCCGGATTGGACGTCACTGAGACCGAGCCTATCGACGCTGAGGACCCACTTCTGGGCATCGACAACCTGATCGTCACGCCACACATCGCCGGGGCCTCCCCGGTTTCAGGTATTGAAGGTGGCCGAAAGCAGGCGGAGAACGTCCTGCTGGTGCTGACCGGACGGGCTCCACACGGTCTCGGAAATCCCGAGGTCATCAAGCAGATCGCCGTAATGCGGGCGACCGATGCTGGTCGATGGGAAGGTATCCCGGACTTCTCTACGGCGCTGGCTCTTTAAGGTTCCTGGAAATGGGCGGGGCTTGTTGCCTCGCCCGTTTCGCGTCTAAGACCGCCAGGTCACCTTCGGTTCCCAGCCGAGAATTCGCCTTGCCTTCTCGATGCTGATGGCCGACTTGAATCCCTCCAGATCGCCTTTGATTTCGGCATCAGGATAGGCCTCTCGCACGAGGTCGATTGTTGGAATGGTTGAGCTTGTGTCCGGGGCGTTTATGAAGAACGCCTCGTGGCCATCCCAATCGACTTCTATGGCGAGCCGACATGCGACCGCTGCTTCGTCCAGGTCAACCCAGCCCCAAAAATGCTTGGGTGCGTTCTCGTCTGGAGCTCCGTCATCAGACCTGACTCGCAATTCGCCCTGACGATCCTGCGTTAGCAAACCGTGGAACCGCATCGACGCGATCTGCAACTCACCAGGACGACGACGCACAAATGCATTCGCCATCTCCTCGCCCAGCCACTTGCTTTGAGAGTAGGCGTCTTCAGCGAAAGTCGGTTGTTCTTCGTCGATAGGGAAGTAAGGCCGAGGTGTTAACCCCTTCGAGAAGACGGCTCCAACGGCGTTCACCGACGACGCCATAACAATCTTGCTGATCCCATGCATCTCCGCCGCTTCCAGAACCGCCCAGTTCGACATCATGTTCACCCGAAACACCTCCGCCTCAGACGCCATACGCGGATTCGGGATCGCCGCCATGTGGATAACGGCATCGCATCCCTGCATCGCCGAAATCACCTGTCCAGGGTCGGTCGTGTCCACAAACTTGAACGACGATGCACCGGCCTGACCTCGTGTTAAAGGCGCGTCCATCGGCGCAACTCGATCTGCTCGCACAACTTCATATCCGTGGGCAGTCAAGTCTTTCGCAATCGCCATACCGGCCAGTCCAGCTCCACCGGTTACAAGAATTTTCATCTGTGGAACGCCTTATCTATCTAAAGCCGCTAGTTGGCTTGAATCGTATCGGACCTTCCATCCTAAACTGGGATTAGCCCTCGGACTCGTTGACCGGCAACCGAAGCACTCCTACCATGCGTTCACGTTCGCCAAGGAAGCCCACCCGGCACATCGACTGGAGCCAATCATGACAAGTGCAAGTACAAAAGTCCCGGCGACCTCCGCCGAGGCCCGTGCCGAGTTCCGAGAGAATCGACTCGCCCAGCCTACTTCAGGGATGGCGCCGGGCTCTGTGCAGGCGAATCTAGCGATTCTGCCGAGGGAGTCCGCCTTCGAATTCCTGCTGTTCTGTCAGCGCAACCCGAAGCCATGCCCGGTTATCGAAGTAATCGAGGCCGGAAGCGTGGAGCCTTCGATCAGCGCTCCCGGGGCTGACATCCGTACTGATCTCCCACGATACCGGGTGTATCGCGACGGCGTGATGACGGAAGAACTGCTTGATTTAAAGTCGATCTGGCGGGACGACCTCGTTAGTTTCCTGCTCGGATGTAGCTTCTCGTTTGAACACGCCCTGCTCGACAACGGAATCACGCTTCCGCACTGGGAGACCGACAAAAACGTCGCCATGTTCCAGACGAACGTCCAGACGACACCGGCGGGACCGTTCTCCGGCCCGATGGTCGTTTCGATGCGTTGGATTCCGCAGGACAAGGTGGTGCGTGCGGTACAAGCGACGACACGATTCCCTAATACGCATGGCGCGCCGGTGCACGTGGGCAACCCGGAGGCGATCGGTGTGGCCGATCCGATGAAGCCCGACTTTGGAGATGCCTGGGAGCCGCAGAGTTCGTCTGATGTCCCGGTGTTCTGGGCATGTGGTGTGACGCCGCAGGCTGTTGCGATGGCATCGAAGCCACCACTCATGATCACGCATGCTCCGGGTCACATGTTCCTGACAGATATCAAGGATGAAGACCTGGCGGTTCTTTAGTGGATGATGCCGAATTCAAACGGCAAATTAATGCCATCTCGCAAGGTATAAGCCAGTCCGAAGGTTCCTACGCGGCTTGGCGCGAGATCAAACCGATTGATGAACGAAGGAAACGTTTGAACCGATGGAGAGGATTTTTCATCCCGGTCCAAGAATCACTCCGGCAAACTACGCTTTTAGGGATAGCTCGCGCCTATGACGGGGATGGTCGCACCATGAGCGTCCGAAACTTAATCAAAGCGGCCGTAGCCGATCCGGCATTGACGCCCCATGCCAACGCGAAACAGATCCAAGAAGTGGAAGCTCGTCTCGACAAGATTGAACCTGAGCTAAAAAAACTCGCCCGCATGCGCAATCAAGAATTGGCCCATCAAGACGCCGCTCCAAATAGGAAAGAGGTGCTGACCACCGAAGAATTTGATCATGTGCTGTCGGAACTCAAGGGTATTTTGAACGATCTTTCAAGAGCCCATGATCAATCAATTTTTGACTGGCGAATGATTGTTGAGGACGCAGAACGCGACACAAAGTTACTTGTCGACGAACTAACTATCGGCGCCAAGGAACACAGCCGCAAAATATTAAGTGATTCTCAACAAACCCTACGCGACATCCAAGGCGAATCTGAATAAGTGACGCTCAATCGGTCGGAGCGGTTGTGTTCGTATTTGATCGATTGAGCGGACTCGTTGAAATCCACACTCAATGACTGAATAGCCCATTGGGGCCATCGGAGAGTCATAGATGACCACCATCGAGGACATCATCCTCCAGAAGGACGGGCGCAACATCTCGGCGCTCCGCCCATATCTCCCGAGCAACTACGTTGAGGAAGCGGCGGACCTGATCCTGGCGCATCCTGGTAAGGCGTTGATCGTCACCGGGTTCTACATCGTTTACGCCAGTGCACCAGAGACGGACGGACCCCCCGGAGCGGCGGCAATCGGGGAAGCGCTCTCTCGAATCGGATACGAGGTCGCATACGTCACAGACCAGTACTCGATGGACGCCATGAAATCGGTCGCCGGTGATAAGCGTGTGATCGAGTTCCCCGTGGCGGGCCACAAGGAATCTGCTGACGCAGCGCGCCACATTCTGGAAACCGAAAGCCCCTCAGTGGTGATTGCGATTGAACGCGCCGGGTTGGTAGGAGACGGCACCTTTCGGAATATGCACGGCACGGATATATCCGAGTACAACGCCAAGATTGATCACCTGTTCGATCAGCACCCGTACAGCGTTGGGATCGGCGATGGCGGCAACGAGATTGGCATGGGCAACCTTCGTGATGAGGCGGCAAGCATCGACCGGCTGCCCGACGACCCCTGCGTAACGACCACGACGAAGCTGATGGTCGCTTCGGTTTCCAACTGGGGAGGACTTGGCCTCGCGGCGGCTCTATCAATCAAAAAGGGCGAGAACCTGTTGCCCAGCATCGAGACGGAAAACGGATGGGTCCACGCTACCTACGAGTCCGGTGCGGTGGACGGACCGACCGGTGAGCATCGTCCATACGTGGACGGATTCGCACTGGATGAGTACAACTCATGCCTTACGGATCTACATGAGCATGTAAACGCGGCGCTTTCTTAACTATTGGATCCCAGAATAATGCCGCTATCAATTCGTAATACGATCTCACAATTTTTCTGCACATTGTCACGCTTTTTCAGATAAATATTAAGCTGCGTATGCGAGATAGTTATTAACAGACAGAGGAGTACGCATGACCGGCAAACTTGACGGCAAGGTAGCGATCGTTACAGGCGGCAACAGCGGCATCGGGGAGGCGACTGCGCACCTGTTTGCACGAGAGGGAGCGAAGGTTGCGCTGATGGCGCGACGTGAGGAGGAAGGCGTTCGCGTTCAGGACGCCATCCGTTCCGAGGGTGGTGATGCGACCTATATTCAGTGCGACGTCACAGATCGAACTGCAGTAGATTCAGCGGTCGAGAAAGCAGTCCAAACGTACGGCGGCGTAGACGTTCTGTTCAACAACGCGGGTCACGGTGCCAGTGGTAATTTCCCGGATGAAGAGGATGATGCCTGGGATAGTGTGATTGAAGTGAATCTGAACGGGACTTTCTACATGTCACGCGCCGCCTGGCCTCACCTGATCAAGTCCGGGACGGGCGCTGTTGTCAACATGTCGTCGATCGCCGCAGTGATCGGTTTCAGCAAGAACATGTACGACCTTAGCGGTCGAGGCGTTCCTTCGTCTTCTTACTACGTCGCCAAGGCAGGGGTTGACGCATTCACGCGCTACTGCGCCGGTAGGGGTGGGGAACATAACATCCGGGTGAACTGCGTCCGGCCGGGGCAGATCATCACGCCGGGAGCGACCGGTGGAACCGATACACACGTGTTCAAGGCTGTGTTTGATGCCACCCAGATCCTTGACGGTCCGGGTTATCCCGAAGATGTCGCAAACGTCGTGCTTTTCCTTGCTTCAAGCGACGCACGTTTCCTGACCGGAGAGATCATTAATGTCGACGGTGGATCACCGCGTAAGTTGTAGAGGATATATTGGAAAATAGATCTGTTAACTAACGGATCTATTGGCTTAATATTCGATCGCCTTTGACGCACAATTCGACCCACCTCCACCCTCCTAGGGAGGAGGCTTGTTGTTACGCGTTGTCATGTGCGGGGTTCAGTGACACCAGTCCCTACAGCAGACCACTCACGGCCTACGACCAGTACGTCTCTTGAAGTGATCCCATCTCGCCATCACCGGCCCGCCAGGCGGCGCCGTTCGGATCCCACGGGTTCGCCGCAAGCCACTCTTCGTTCATGTCCACACCGAGGCCGGGTAACTCCGGCACGTCAAAGAACCCGTCCTTTTGGATCGGTAACATCCCTGATGTCGCATCCTGGAACCACGGCTGTAGACCACCTTCCTGGATCATGAAGTTGGGCGTGCACGCATCAAGTTGAAGCGCCGCGGCCGTGCAGATCGGCCCATACGGGTTGTGAGGCTGGATACCTACGTAATGGGCCTCCGCCATCGCACCGATCTTCTTCAACTCCAGAATTCCACCTGCCTGCACGATATCCGGCTGAATCATCGCAACGATCTGTCGTTGCAGCAGGTCGGTGTAATCCCACTTCGTGAACAGTCGTTCGCCCGTCGCCAGTGGAATATTCACCGCCTCAGCGACACGCTGCAGGGCATCGATGTTCTGCGGCGGAACCGGCTCCTCCATCACGAATGGCCGGTACTCCTCGATCTCGTTCGCCATGTGGATCGCCGCTGCCGGTGCGAGCCGACCGTGGACCTCGAGAAGTAGCTCCACGTCCGGGCCGACGGCTTCACGCACCGCCTTCATCTTGGCGATTGCGTGTCGTTCAGCATCACGCTGCAAGAAGATGCCGGTGTGATCAAATGGATCGCCCTTGAGAGCGGTTAGACCCTGCTCCACAAAACCTATCGCCCGTTCCACGGCCAGTTCCGGGGTAGCACCGTCCCATCGACCGTAAGTCCAGATCTTGTCCCGCATCTTGCCGCCCAGCAGTTGATACACCGGGACGCCGAGTGCCTTTCCTTTGATGTCCCACAGTGCGATCTCGATGCCACTGATCGCCGACATCTGGTGGGATCCTCTAGAGTCGACCTGCA
>JGI24918J38489_100656_pt1 | contig 35109 bp, 43 predicted proteins | sample LinPfosmplate6_FD_38489 | JGI IMG/M metagenome (IMG submission 38489)
TCGAGCTCGGTACCCGGGGATCCCACTGGCCTTCGTTTGTAACAGGCCTTAAAAGATTAGCGGCTGATGATCACGCAGGTGCCGATATGGTACGTGATGTGTTAGGTACATTAGAAACATCGTACGTAACTAAAAAAGGTTACTGGAAAGGCGGTACCGTTGGCGTAATTGGTTATGGTGGTGGTATTATTCCACGTTTTAACGAATTAAAAAACGAAGACGGTACTTACAAATTCCCTGCCGCAGGTGAATTTCATACCCTACGCATTCAGCCACCAGCAGGCATGCATTACACATCTACTTTACTTAGAGACATGTGTGATATGTTTGTGGATAACGGTGGTTCTGGTTTAATCGCGTTTCACGGTCAGTCGGGCGACATTATGTTGCAAGGTTCTACTGAGGAAACCACACAAACTATTTTTAATGCGTATAACGATTACGGTTTTGACTTAGGTGGTGCGGGCCCTGCGGTACGTACTGGTATGTCATGTGTTGGTGCAGCACGTTGTGAGATGTCAAACACAAACGAGCAAGCAGCTTTACGTACATTGGTTAATGCATTCTTAGACGACATGCATCGTCCAGCACTTCCATATAAAATGAAATTTAAAGTTTCAGGTTGTGCGAATGATTGTATGAATTCAGTTCAACGTGCTGACTTTGCCGTGATTGGTACTTGGAGAGACGACATTAAAATCAACCAAGATTTATGGAAGAAAATGGTTGCCGATAAAGGTACTCAATACGTGGTTGATAACATCACTTCTCGTTGTCCTACTTCAGCGATGACTTTAAATGACGACAGTTCTTTAACCATCGATAATAAGAACTGTGTGAAATGTATGCATTGTTTAAATGCAACTTCACCTTTAACTCATAACTACATTGCTAAAGGTGATATAGAGCCTATCTTAGCAACGGGTGACGACAAAGGCGTTAGCATTATCATGGGTGGTAAGCGTACACTGAAAATTGGTGACTTATTTGGCACAGTGGTTGTTCCATTTATGAAACTAGAAACTGAAGACGATTACGAAGAAATCGAAGAATTGGCCGGTGAAGTGATTGACTTTTTTGCTGAAAACGCACTAGAGCATGAAAGAACAGGTGAAATGATCGAGCGTATTGGCATTGTAAACTTCCTTGATGGCATTGGTCTTAAGGTTGATCCTAACATGGTTAACTCGACTCGTACTATCTCTTATGTTCGTATGGACCAATGGGATGAAGAAGCTGTTAAGTGGTTTGAAAACAAAGCCGAAGCAAGCGCGTAATTTAATTTTAAAGAACAATACACGGAGAAAATATTATGGCTGAAGCACCAAGAATGCCAATCGAATCAGGTTGCCCTGATCCTATTCAATACATGCACCCAACCATGCGTCGTAACTACGGCCAATGGGCTTATCACGATCGTCCACGTCCAGGAGTATTGCACCATACTTCAAAGAACAGTGAAGAGATTTGGACAGTTCGTTGTGGTACTGCACGTCAAATGGATGTTCATACGATTAAAAAATTAGCTGATATTGCTGATGAGTTTGCCGATGGCTACGTTCGTTTTACCATGCGCTCAAACGTTGAGTACATGGTGGCTGATGAAGCTAAGGTTGAACCACTGATTAAAACATTAACAGACGCTGGTTTCCCAGTGGGTGGTACTGGTCCATCAGTGACTATGATTTCACACACTCAAGGCTGGTTACACTGTGATATTCCAGGTACTGATGCATCAGGCGTGGTTAAATCATTAATGGACGATTTACACGAAGAGTACATTAAAGAAGAAATGCCAAACCGTGTACACATGACTACCTCTTGTTGTCAAATTAACTGTGGTGGTCAAGGTGATATCGCACTTAACATTCAACACACTAAGCCACCTAAGATTAATCATGATTTAGTGGCTAACGTTTGTGAGCGTCCAACGGTTGTTGCACGTTGTCCAGTAGCGGCGATTCGTCCTGCGATGGTAAACGGAAAACCTACTTTGGAAGTTGATGAGAAGAAATGTATCTGTTGTGGTGCATGTTTCCCACCGTGTCCTCCAATGCAAATTAACGATCCTGAGCATTCTAAGATTGCAGTATGGATTGGTGGCAAGAACTCTAACGCAAGAAGCAAGCCTTCTTTCCACAAGTTAGTAGCGTCTAACCTTCCTAATAACCCACCAAGATGGCCGGAAGTTGGTGCCGTTGTTAAGAAAATTTTAGGTGTTTATAAAGAAGATGCTCGTGATTGGGAAAGAATGGGTGAGTGGGTTGACCGTATTGGTTGGCCAGCGTTCTTTGAAAAGACCGGTTTGCCGTTTACTAAATTCCACATCTCTGATTGGAAAGGTACACGTCACCAGTTGAATTCTTCTGCACACATTCGTTTCTAGGCAATTAATAAGATATGAAAATTTCTATTCAAATTAACGAAGGCCCGTATCAGCACCAAGCGTCTGATACGGCGTATCAATTTGCCAAAGCGGCGATTGACAAAGGGCACGAGATTTTCCGTGTATTTTTCTATCATGACGGCGTAAATAATGCATCACGCTTTACCTTGCCACCGCAAGATGATCGTAACGTTGTAAACCAATGGGCCGAATTAGGCATTAAGAATGCCGATGGCGAGCCTGAGCTTGTGGTTTGTATTGCAGCAGCGCTTCGTCGCGGCATGCTTGACGAGTCTGAAGCCAGTAAGAATGGCATTGATGGTAATAATATTCATCCTGCGTTCCGTATTTCTGGCTTGGGTCAGTTGATTGAGGCCGGTATTCAATCGGATCGTTTAGTGGTATTTGGAGATTAAGATGGCAATAAAGAAATTTATGTATTTAAATCGTAAGGCTTCTTACGGCACTGTGTACGCCATTGAATCTTTAGAAGTGGTGTTAATCGCTGCAGCGTTTGAGCAAGATGTATCTTTAGCTTTTGTTGACGATGGTGTTTATCAAATCGTAGAAGGTCAAAATACGGATGGTATTGGCATGAAAAATTTTTCTAAAACCTATCATGCATTAGGTGATTACGACATTAACAAACTTTATGTATCCGCTGAATCTCTAGAAGAAAGAGGCTTGACTGAAGCAGATCTTATGCCTTTGGTGTATGAAGATGAAGACGATGATTGGGCAGAAAAACCTTCGATTAAGGTTGTGTCTAATGCTGATCTTACAAAAATCATGTCTGAGCAAGACGTTTGTTTAAGTTTTTAAAGGATATTTAATATGCTACACACAGTAAATAAATCATCTTTCGAGCGTAATTCATTACAGTCTTGTCTTAATATTATTGATGACACTAGTGTCATCTTATTGATTGAAGACGGTGTAATTTCCGCTGCGAATAATGCTAACTCATCCATGCTAGCTGAACTTGCCACACAAGGTAGAGTTTATGCATTGCAAGGCGATGTGGAAGCAAGAGGAATTTCATCAAAAGTTGCAGATAATATCAAATTAGTTGATTATGCAGGTTTTGTTGATTTAGTTGTTGAACACGGAACTGCGGTTTCTTGGGTTTAACGTAATTTATATATAGGAGTAAAACTATGGCTGATATTTTAGGCGCAGAAGTAGACGAAGAAGGTTTTTTAGTAAACCTTAGTGATTGGACAAAAGAAATTGCCGATAGTATGGCAAAAGACGATGACATTGAATTGTCTGAAGAGCATTGGGATGTTATTAATTTCTTACGTGATTATTTTGAAGAGTATCAAATTGCACCAGCAGTACGTGTACTAACGAAAGCAATTGGTAAAAAATTCGGTAAAGAAAAAGGTAACTCTAAGTACTTGTATTCTTTATTCCCTTATGGTCCTGGTAAGCAAGGTTGTCGTTTCGCCGGTCTTCCAAAGCCAACGGGCTGTATCTAAACGATACAAAGCACTGAAAACACCTGCCTTGGTAGGTGTTTTTATCTTATTTAACACATTGAGTTTGAGAGCAATATGTCTGCAATAAGCATTTTTTTTACGGCTTTATTTTACATTTCATTATTTGTATTCCTTATTGGAATGGCAAGAAAAATCTATCAGTATTGGATTACGCCAGCTCCTTTAAAGATCCCTACTGCACCAACCCCATTAACACAAACAGGTGTGGTTATGCGCATGGCTCGCGAAGTAGTCTTGTTCGAAAGTTTATTTAAATCCAACAAATGGACTTGGCTGTTCGGTTGGTTGTTTCACATTGGTTTATTGTTAGTACTAGTTCGTCATGTCCGATATTTTTGGCCGGGTGATTTACCTGAGATTTTTTTATTAATTCAACCGTTTAAATACGCAGCCTTTGCGATGGTGATTGGCTTGACAGGACTTATGGGTCGCCGTATTTTTGTTGAACGTATTCGTTATATTTCAGCACCATCGGATTATTTAATGCTAATTTTATTGCTGATTATTGGCGTGAGTGGCGTGGTAATGACCTTTACCAGTAATCATACTGATGTGATGATGGTGAAAGAGTTTGCTTCGGGATTGATCGCTTTCCCATGGATTGGTTGGTCAAACTTACCAACAGAAGTGCACTTTTTAACTCATATTTTCTTAGTATTTGTGCTGATGGCAATTTTCCCGATTTCTAAGTTGTTGCATGTACCAGGTGTCTTTTTTAGTCCAACACGTAACCAAGTGGATGATTCACGCAAGAAACGTCACATCTCTCCTTGGGCATTAAAGCAAGAACAAGAGCACGCAGTAAGATTAGAACAAACTTTAGGTAAGGACGAATAACATGGCTGCTAAAGAATTTGATATCCCAAAATTACCGACTTATTTAGAAATTCCTGAAATTAACGAAGGCGTTATGGAGGGCGATGGCCCGTTCAAGTCAGTTGAAGAATTTCAAACGCCACTCGGGTTTCCTGGTGAAAAAGTAGATAATTGGCAAGAAGTTGCAATCGCTAAAATGGGAGAGCTTAAATCTAAGTATCGTTCGGTTCAAGTTTTTTTAGATGCTTGTGTTAAATGTGGCGCTTGTACCGATAAGTGTCATTATTTCTTAGGCTCGTCTGATCCAAAAAATATGCCAGTGGCACGTCAAGATTTATTCCGTAGTGTATATCGTCGTCACTTTACTTTTGCTGGCAAGTATTTCCCTAAATTAGTGGGAGCCAAAGAATTAGATGATGACATGCTAGACGATTGGTACAACTATTTTCACCAGTGTTCACAGTGTCGTCGTTGTTCGGTATTTTGTCCGTACGGTATTGATACGGCAGAAATTTCAATGGCTGCCCGTGAAGTGCTAGATGCGGTGGGTGTTGGCCAAAAATATTGTAACCAAATCTTAGGCAAGGCAATTACGATTGGTAATAACCTCGGCCTACCAGAGCCAGCGTTGCGCGATACATTGCTTGATCTTGAAGAAGAAATTGAAGAAGAAACAGGCGTTGCGGTTAAGTATCCATTAGACGTTAAAGGCGCTGAAATTTTACTCATTACCCCATCGGCAGATTTCTTTGCTGAACCGCACATTGATGGCTTGATTGGTTACGGTAAAGTTTTCCATCAAGATGGCGTGAATTGGACCATGAGTTCGTACGCTTCTGAGGGTGCCAACTTTGGCATGTTCATTGGTTCGTATGATGTGATGCGTAAAGCTGCATTGAGAATTCGTAAAGCAGCATTGGATTTAGAAGTTTCTCGCGTAATGGTTGGCGAGTGTGGCCATGCATGGCGTGTGGCGTATAGTTTCTGGAATACCTTAACCGGTGTTGGTGCGGGTGCGACGGACGAGTTTGGTTTGAAGTTACAAAACCAGTTAGACTCTCGTTACCCGCAACCTCAGCACATCATTGAGTATACGCATGACTTGATTCAACGCGGTAAGTTAGAGTTTGACAAGTCTGCAAATGATGATCGTACCGTGACTTTCCATGATTCGTGTAACGTGGCTAGAGCTACCAACATGGGTGGCATTCCAAACGGCCAGTTTATTCTTCCGCGTGAAGTGATCAAAGCCGTTTGTAACAACTATGTGGACATGGAACGTAGCACCATTATGGAATCAACGTTTTGTTGTGGTGGTGGTGGTGGATTGTTGACAGACGATTTAATGGAAATTCGCATTAAAGGTGCCATGCCAAGAATGCAAGCGTTGAAAGAAATAGAAAAAACCGATGGTGTTGATACATTGGTCGCAATCTGTGCGATTTGTAAGTCACAGTTTAGTAAAGTTTTACCAAAATTTGATTTTGATCCATACATGATTGTCAGTGCTCATCAGTTAGTGAGTGAAGCAATTGTTATGGATAAACCACAAACAGAAGATTCAGAGGCCCAAGATACGGCTGAAGAAGTAACAGAACAATAGATAAGGAGATTTGATATGCAAAAAAATCCATACGGACAAACTTACAAAGGTGAGAATCACACGTTTAGAATGTTTAAAGATGAGGGTGATGACTTAGGGTCAGTACCTTGGAATCAAAAGATTTTCCAAAATGATACTTCTCATAAGTGTCCTACTTACGTAACACAAACTCCTCCTTGTCAGGGCTCATGCCCATCAGGACACAACATTCGTGGCTGGTTGGACATCGTTCGTGGCATGGAAAAACCACCTGGAGACATGTCGTGGCAAGAATACGCTTTCCGTCGTACTACGGACGCTAACCCATTTCCATCAATCATGGGACGTGTTTGTCCTGCTCCTTGTGAAGACGGTTGTAATCGTAACGAAGTGGAAGACACGGTTGGTATTAATGCAGTGGAGCAATACATTGGTGATAATGCTAAAGAAGAGGGTTATCAATTTGAGGTAAACGCCAAAGACACGGGCAAAAAAGTGGCCATTATTGGTGGCGGTTGTGGTGGTTTAGCAGCGGCATTGCAATTACGAAAGCAAGGTCATAGCGTTACTGTGTTTGAAAAGTACGACCAACTGGGTGGTATGATGATGTACGGTATTCCTGATTATCGTGTACCGCGCGATGTCTTGAAATATGAGATTGATCGTATTTTAGCAACAGGCATTGAAACAAAAATGAACACTAAAGTGGGCGTTGATGTAACGATTGAAGAATTAGAAAAAGATTACGATGCAGTGCTGTTTGCAATTGGTGCAATGAGCGGTCGTTCTTTACCGGTTCCAGGTGGCGATGCGGCTAACTGTGTATCAGGTGTAGCTTTTTTAGAAGCTTATAATCAAGGTCGTTTACAGCACATTACCGGCAAAGTGATTTGTATTGGTGGTGGCGATACTTCTATCGACGTTGTATCGGTTGCTCGTCGTTTAGGTAATATTACTAACATCCCAGAAAAAGATAGACCAGAAAATATCATTTTTAATGACACGGCACATGATGTGGTTGATACGTCTAAGCGTTTGGGTGCTGATGTACTTTTAACAACGCGTTCTACGGTTGAAAACATGCCTGCAGCACAAGAGGAAATTGATGATGCAAATCGTGAAGGCGTTGAGATTCAAGGTCAATTACAACCAGTAGAGGTTGTTACAGATGCTGACGGCCGTGCTACTGCACTACGCATGATTCGTTTGGAAGAAGATGGCAATACGCCAATTGAAGGTTCTGAATTTGACATCGAATGTGAATTAATCGTTGCAGCGATTGGTCAAGGTGTTGATGCAGAAGGCATTGATGATTCATTCTTCAATGACAAAGGCTTTATCGATGCAGATAGAAATTATCAAATACCTAGCAAAGAAGGTTTCTTTGTATGTGGCGACGTAATTCGTCCTCACTTATTAACCACTGCTATCGGTCAAGCAGGTATTGTGGCTGAAAGTATTGGTGACTACTTATCTGGTACGTCTCAACATGCTCGTCCTAAGGTTGATGTGCATTACTTTGATCTAATGGAAAAACTTCAAGAGTGGGATCTTTCACCTTCTGATGATTACGATTCAACGGGTACACCAGGTGAAGGCACAGACACGGCTGATTATGCTGTTCACAACTATGAAGACCGTTCATTTGCTTCAATTATTCCTCACAGTGAGTTGTTCTTAGGTCATTTTGATCATGAAGATCGTAATCAACGTAATCATAAATTAGTAAACGTTGACAACGTGCTAGGAAACTTTGATGAGCGCTTGATTGGTTATTCTGAAGAAGAGGTTCAAAAAGAAGCGGACCGTTGTATGTCTTGCGGATTGTGTTTTGAGTGTGATAACTGTGTGATGTATTGTCCACAAGATGCGGTGTTTAAGGTTAAAAAAGACAAGGCGACGTTAGGTCGTTATGTTGATACTGACTACGACAAGTGTATTGGTTGTCACATCTGTGCCGACGTGTGTCCAACTGGCTACATCCAAATGGGCCTAGGTAGCGATTAATTCGATTTAATTAAAGAGAGAAAAATATGTATCGTTTGTTAGTTCTTTTCTTAAGTATTGCATTGAGTGTTTCGATTGCTCAAGCAAGTAATGATTTGAGTGGTAATTCAAAAGCTGCACAAAGCACTGAGAAGTATCATGACAGTGTGTCAGTGATTCGTAAAATGCACCCTGAGTTTTTAAATCATAAGCGTGATAAAACATTGCGTCAAGGTGTTCGCACTGAAGAAAACTCACTTAAAGGTTGTGTGAATTGCCACGCTAATAAAGATGAAAAAACCAATCAATATCATCCGGTGAATGAGCGAGATCAATTTTGTTCGACTTGCCATCAAAAGGTAAGCGTAAGTGTTGACTGCTTTAGTTGTCATCGTACCACACCAGGTAAAGGAGCTTCGTTATGAGTAAAACATTAAATCGTCGTGACTTTATTAAAACCACCAGTGCAACCACTGTGGGTGTTGCAGCAATTGCTAGTGGTGTTACTTTAACCTCCTTTGCAGCTAATGATAAATCCGTAACTAACGCTAAGCGTTGGGGCATGTTGATTGATACTAACAAACTGACAGAAACTGAAATTGATGGCATGGTTAGCGCTTGTCAAAAAGAGAATGGCTGGGGTAGTGAAGTTCATTCAACGGGTAATCAAAAACCAACTTGGATTAAGAAATTAAAAGTTCAAGACAAAGCCACTGGAAAAATAACAGATTTACCACTCATGTGTCAACATTGTGAAGAGCCACCTTGTGTGGATGTTTGCCCAACTAATGCATCAATGAAACGTGAAGATGGCATTGTTTTAGTGGATCGACACCTTTGTATTGGCTGTCGTTATTGCATGATGGCGTGTCCGTACGATGCACGTTCGTTTGTGCATGAAGACTTAACCGATCAAAAAGAACACATGCCACGCGGTAAAGGCACGGTTGAATCTTGCACATTATGCGTACATAAAGTTGACAACGGTGAGTCACCAGCATGTGTTGCTAGTGTAAACAGTGATGCGGTTATTTTTGGTGATTTATACGATGCCAATAGTAAAATCAACCAAACATTGAAAAAAATTCAAAGTACACAGATCAGAGCAGATTTAAACCTGAACACAGGTGTACGTTATAGCGGTATTTAACAGTAGCAAAAATTTAGGAATTTTATGAACATTCGTTACGAACAAACTCAGGGAAGAAGCTTAGGTTTTTATGCGCTAATAGCAGGTTTAGGTGTGTTAATTTTAGCATCGCTTGGTGCGGTTTATTACATGGAACACCATGGTCATTACGTAACTGGCATGAATAATCGCATTGTATGGGGCATGCCTCATGTTTTTGCTTTGTTCTTAATTGTTGCTGCTTCTGGTGCGCTGAACGTTGCCTCGATTGCATCTGTATTTAACAAGAAGATGTATAAACCATTATCGCGCTTATCGGGCTTGGTGTCGTTGGCTTTATTGGCCGGCGGCTTGATGGTGTTGGTACTTGATTTAGGTCGTCCTGATCGTTTGATTGTGGCAATGACTGAATACAACTTTAAGTCAATTTTTGCTTGGAACATTATTTTGTATAACGGCTTCTTTGTGATTGTTGCTGTGTATTTGTGGATGATGTTTGAACGTCGCATGAATAAGTTTACCTCTAAAGCAGGTTTGGCTGCATTTTCATGGCGGTTGATTCTAACCACTGGTACAGGCTCTATCTTTGGTTTCTTAGTGGCTCGTCAAGCGTACGATGCAGTGATTATGGCACCGATGTTTATCATTATGTCATTTGCTTTTGGTTTGGCATTTTTTATTCTAATTTTAATGGCCAGCTATAAATGGACTGAACGCCCATTGGGTGATGCAGTGGTTAATCGTTTAGGTAATCTTCTTGGTGTGTTTGTAGCGGCAGTCATGTATTTTGTAGCGGTTAAACATTTGGGTAATTTGTACCTAGCTGAGAATGCCGGTGTTGAAAACTTTATTTTATTTGGCAATCATATTTACACAAATTTATTCTGGTATGGGCAAATTATCTTAGGTGGTTTAATTCCAATGGCATTAATTTACCATCCAGCACTTAAGGGTAATCGTCCTGCATTAGGTTTGGCTTCTGTACTTGTGTTAATTGGTGGCGTAATTCAGCTCTACATTATTATTGTTGGTGGCCAGGCCTATCCAATGGAAATGTTCCCAGGCAAAGAGATTTTAGAAGGTTATGGTGGTATTGCTGCTTACACACCATCACTACCTGAAATCACTTTAGGTATTGGTGGCATTGCCGTGGCTTTGATTGCCGTAGCTTTTTTAGTGAAGTTCTTGCCGTTCCTACCTGAGAGTTTGGCTGATGAGGTTGCTGACCCTCACCACAAATCTTAAATTCTGACTTAGGCAAACCCTTATACGCTTTACAAAATCATTCGGCATATGAATAACTATGCCTACATGATTTAGCTTTGCGTATAAAAGTTTGTCGTTGTCATAACTCAAGATTTAAAATCTTTTTGATATAATAGAAGCATGGCTTCATCCATCTATCTTTCCGCTGCACACAAATCTTCAGGCAAGACCGTTGTCAGCCTAGGATTGTGCGCTGCGTTTAAGCAAAAATCTCTAAACGTTCAAGCCTTTAAAAAAGGCCCAGATTACATTGATCCCATTTGGCTCTCTCAAGCCAGCGGTAATCCTTGCTATAACTTAGATTTTTACAACATGCCTGAGAGCGAAATTATTGCGCTGTATCGCCGGTATGCCTCTCAGAGTGACATTGCCATTATCGAAGGCAATAAAGGCCTGTATGACGGCATGAGTGTAACTGGTGGCGATGCTAATGCCGATATGGCCAAATTATTAGACACACCTGTTATTTTGGTTGTCGATGCAACCGGCATTACTCGTGGTATTGCACCGCTTGTTAGTGGTTACCAATCTTTTGATAAAGACTTGACTATTGCTGGAGTTGTCTTGAATAAAGTTGCGGGGGAGCGCCATGAGTCAAAATTAGTTCAAGCGATTGAGCATTACACCGATATACCGGTATTAGGGTCTGTTCGTCGCTCTAAGGAGTTGGTGATTGATGAGCGTCATTTAGGCTTAATGCCAGCCAATGAGACACCTGAGTCACAAAAATTTATTGATACGGCGGCCAAGCACATTACTGATCAAGTTGATTTAGATCGATTGATTGGTTTTAATCAAAAAACAATCAAACCATCAACGCCTGTTATTAACAATAAAACAGTATCAATTACAGTGGCGGTAGCCAAGGACAGCGCCTTTGGTTTTTATTATCAAGATGATTTAGACGCATTTAGTATTTTGGGCGTGGAGCTCATTTACTTTGATGCCTTAAACGATGCCAAGCTACCCAAAGCAGATGCCTTGTTTATTGGTGGTGGTTTCCCCGAGATGCAGTTAGAATCACTAGCTGCTAATCAGTCTTTACTAAAAGACATTAAAGTCAAAATAGAATCCGGTCTGCCAACTTATGCAGAATGTGGTGGACTCATGTATTTGACCAATCAAATCAGTTTTAATGACAAAACTCATACAATGGTGGGCGCTATTAATGCTGACACGGTAATGACCAGTAAGCCAATTGGCAGAGGTTATGTGCAATTATCGCCTAATAGTAATCACCCTTGGTCGAAAGTGGCTGAACGCATTTATGCCCATGAATTTCATTATTCTAAGTTAGAGAATATCGCCCCTAATACACGCTATGCTTATCAGGTTTTACGCGGTGTTGGTGTGGATAATAAGCACGATGGAATTTTAATCCACAACTTACTTGCCACCTATACGCATTTAAGAAGCGTTGGGGGTAATCGTTGGGTTGAGCAATTCGTTAATTTTATTAAAGATATAAAGTAAAAAAATATGATTACCATTACCAAACGCGCCGCTGAAGAAATTAACCTTTCCACGCACGATCCCGATTCTCAAGGTATGCTTATCCGCTTTGCAGTGGATCAAACTGATGAAGGTTTTCAATACTTAATGGGCTTTGATGAACGCCATGATAGCGATATTCATTTAGAGTCAAATGGCGTTGAATACATACTTGCTTATGAACAAAAAGCGTTGCTTGAAGGTATGGTAGTTGATTTTGATCAAATTGATGCAGACAGTGATTACAGCTTTGTATTTATGAATCCTAATGATCCAGATTATGAGCCGCCTGAAGAGGGTGAAGCGCCAAACAAACCGAATAAATAAGTATTTTTCTAATATAGTGTGTATAAGTGTGTATAATACATGAATAGTAGAGAGGTAATTAAAAAGCTAAAACAAGATGGTTGGTATAAAGTTGGTGGCAAAGGCGATCATAAAAAGTTTAAGCACCCAACAAAGAAAGGTCATGTCGTTGTACCCCATCCTAGAAAAGATATTAGAATAGGCACTTTAAAAAGCATTTATAAACAAGCAGGTTGGAAGTAGGAGATTATTATGTTGTATCCAGCATTCGTAGAGTTAGGTAACGATAAAGAAGCTTACAGTGTGGTATTGCCAGACTTTGACGGCTGTTTTACTGCCACCGATAATGAAGACGAATTACCAAAATCAGTGCAAGAAGCCGTAGAGCTTCACTTTGAGGGTGAAGATTTTGATCTGCCATCACCATCAAAATTAGAAACTTTAAAAGCCAGTGGTGACTATAACTATGATGGTGTATGGATGTTTTTTAACATTGATACTGCCAAGCTTTCAACCAAAGCCAAAAGAATTAATATCACTTTTCCAAGATCACTCTTATCTAGATTGGATAATCAGGCAAAGCAATTGCACATCAGTCGTTCTGGTTTATTACAAAGTCTTGTTGAAAAGAACTTGCCTTAGTTTTTTACTGTAAATTTTAAATAAAATAGCCAATCCCCATTAATTTAGAGTGGCTTAAAATCTATGTAATACTAAGGTTGAACTTTAGTATTACATAGATTAATAATTAGAATAAATTCTCTGACCCTAATTATTACCAAATTCTTTGTTGTTGCAATCCTCAAAATCAGCCACTTATTACTTGACTTTAATATTTAATGTGGATACAATAATTATATGGAGTTAATCTACGATGATGATAAGAATCAAGCAAATATTGATAAGCATAGTATAAATTTTGAACAAGTTGCTAATTTTAATTTTAAAAGTGCATTAACTAAAATAGATGAACGTAATGATTACGGGGAAATAAGATATGTATCTTGTGGATTGATAGTAAACAGATTGTTTATTTTATGCTTTGTTATTCGTCATGAAGAATATCGAATTATTAGTTTAAGAAAGGCCAACAAAAGAGAGGTAAAAACTTATGAAAACACTAACAAATAAAGCTGGAGACGTTCGGGAATTGACCGCCGAAGATTTTCAAGAATTTAAGCCAACTAGCGAAATATTGCCAGAATTAACCAATGCTAAAAGCATTAGTGTTCGATCTGTTGGCAGACCTAAAAGCACCAACCCAAAGCAAGCTATCAATATACGTCTAGATGAAGAGGTACTAGCCTATTTTAAGCAAACAGGCAAAGGCTGGCAAAGTAGAATTAACCAAACCTTACGTCAACATATTGGGCGTTAAATTACACTCTGACCCTAATTATTCCAATTATTTTTAGTATTCTTTTTGACAGAAATACGGTGATGAAAGTCATTATTTTTTTTTTGCGTGAAAAATGCGCTTTTGGGGTACTACCCATTCTAGAATAAGGCACTAAGCATTCCTCGCCACTACCGATTAAATCACTGCGTCCCATTTGCTTAAGCGCTCGACGTAATACATCCCAATTTTCAGGATCATGATAACGCAAAAAGGCTTTATGCAATTTGCGCTGTTGCCCACTGCGCGGGGTTTTTACCGTTTCTGAATGTCGAGTAATTTTCTTCAGTGGATTTAATTCAGTATGATACATGGCAGAAGCTATCGCCAAGGGCGTAGGAATAAAGGCCTGCACTTGATCGGGCTTGAAGTGATTGCGTTTTAACCAAAGCGCTAGATTAAGCATGTCCTCATCACTGGTTCCAGGATGTGATGAGATAAAGTAAGGAATCAGGTATTGTTCTTTGCCCGCTTGTTTTGAGTAACGCTCAAATAGCGTTTTAAACTGATGATAAGCGCCAATACCTGGCTTCATCATTTTTGATAAGGTATTTTGCTCGGTATGTTCGGGGGCAATTTTTAAACGTCCACCGACATGATGAGTCACCAATTCTTTGATATATTCAGGATCACGCACAGCAAGATCATAGCGCAAACCTGAAGCAATAAAAATACGCTTAATACCTTTTAGATTGCGCGCACGTCGGTACAGCTTGGTTAGTGGCTTATGATCGGTTCCCATATTTGGGCAAATACTAGGATAGACACAGCTAAGACGCCTGCAAGCAGCTTCTATTTTTTCATCTTTGCATTGCAAACGATACATATTAGCGGTCGGGCCGCCAAGGTCAGAAATATTACCTTTAAAATCCTTATCCGTATCACGAATGGTTTCAATTTCACGAATCACGGAGTCCTCTGAACGACTCTGAATAATGCGCCCCTCATGCTCGGTAATCGAGCAAAAAGTACAACCACCAAAACAACCACGCATAATATTAATCGAAAAGCGAATCATCTCAAAAGCAGGGATTTTCAACTTGCCATAAGCAGAGTGCGGTTTGCGCGTATAGGGTAGTTCAAACACACTGTCAAATTCCTCCATTGACAAGGGAATCGGCGGCGGATTTAGCCAAACGTCACGCTCGCCGTGGCGCTGAACTAAAGCCCTAGCATTGCCAGGATTGGTTTCTAAATGAAAAACGCGTGACGTATGCGCATATAAATAACGATCTTTCGCTACTTGCTCAAAAGAAGGCAGGCGAATAACTGTCTTATCTCGTTTTAAGCCTTTAGTACGTTGATCAAAATCAATCACCTGTACCGCCCCCTGATTAGGGTCAATTTTACTAGGCTTGGCTTGGTCATTTTTATCAGCACAACCTTGCTTATCCTTAGCGGAGGTATCCGCGTAAGGATCAGTTTGCGGATGATCCAAGCTTTTATCAGTGTCGATTTCACTTGAATCTAGCACCGTCCAGCCTTGTGGAACACCTTGGCGCATAAAAGCAGACCCGCGAATATCGGTGATTTGTTTAATATCTTCGCCAGCTGCCAAGCGATGTGCGACCTCAACCACGGCGCGCTCCGCATTACCAAAAATCAGTAAATCGGCTTTAGAATCAGGCAGAATAGAACGACGAATGGTTTGCGACCAATGATCATATTGCGCAATGCGCCTTAAGCTGGCTTCAATACCACCAATAATCACAGGAATACCTTTATAGGCCTCTTTGGCGCGCTGAGTGTAAACAGTGGTCGCGCGATCAGGACGCTTTCCTGCTACAGCGCCTGCCGTATAAGCATCATCAGAGCGCGGTTTTTTTTCAGCGGTGTAATGATTCACCATAGAATCCATATTGCCCGACGCCACAGCAAAGAATAAATTAGGCTTTCCCAGTTTTCTAAAACCATCTGCAGAATGCCAATCAGGCTGGGAAATAATCCCCACACGAAAGCCTTGAGACTCTAGCAATCGACCAATAATTGCCATACCAAAACTCGGATAATCCACATAAGCATCTCCAGTAATGATAATAATATCGCAACTATCCCATCCCAATCCATCCATCTCTTTACGCGACATAGGCAACAATGGTGCAGGAACGAGGCCTTTTTTATGAGGCCAAAATTTTGGGTAAGAATTGAGGTTTTTAGGCGCTAATAACATGGTGTTAAATTATACAGCAACAGAACAATAGTTTAATAATCGCAATAATTAGGGTCAGAGTGTAGTTTAATGATAAAATAGTTGTTTTTTACTTGACTCACATCTCAATTAATGGGGACGGTACCATTTTATTTAAAATTTACAGTAAAAACAATGACTTGTATAAAAATATAAGTCTCTTTTATAAAAAAATTAAAGATTACCACGGTAGAATTCTACTAAGAATTTCGGAAATAACGCGAATAGCTGTTTAGGCACTTGCAATCACCCCTAAAACCAAGCAAAAATCGATATTTAATCGTTAAATATGGTTCAAATCAATATGAAATAGGCCTTGCCTGTTTCAAAATCTAAAAATTTTGGAAATAATTGAAATGGACTATTTATAGTAGTTGAGAATGCCTTTGTAGATAGCATTGGCGATTTTGTCTTGCTCTCTAGGGTTGTTTAATCGCCTTTCTTCGTTAGGGTTTGAAATAAAAGCTGTCTCCACTAAAACCGATGGAATAGCGGGAGTTTTTAAAACCACAAAGCCGGCTTTTTGCGGTGTTTTTTTATGCAGATAACCAATTCTACTCATTTGTTTTAGAATTTTAAACCCAAGTTTCTGACTTTGGATATCACGGTCTTTTCTGGAAAAATCCCATAAAATTTTATTAAGGTATTTATCCTTATCCACTAGATTTTCAATACCGCCAAACTGGTTAACGGTGTTTTGTGAGCGCTCTAGTCGTTTGGCAAATTTGGTGGAACCGCCACGTTCTGAAAGTGTATAGACTGAAGCGCCTCTCGCACTTCTGCGTTCAACAGCATCGGCATGAATAGAAATAAACAGCGAGGCATTGTTAGCTTGTGCGATTCTGATGCGTTTGGTGAGGCCTACGTAGTAGTCACCTCGCCTAGTAAGGATGGCTTTCATGCCTTTGGTTTGATTGATTTTTTTAGCTAATTTTTTAGCAATTTTCAAGGTGATGTATTTCTCTCTTGAGTGTTTATAACCAATGGCACCTGGGTCTTCACCACCATGACCAGGATCAATTAGAATAATTTTTTTGTTAGATTTAGCACTCAGTGGCTTTTTAATTTTTTGCTTGATTGGTTTTTTACTTGTTTTCTTTTTAACGACTTTGGATTTTTTGTCGTATAAATCAACCACCAATCGATGGTGTTTGTATTTTTTGTTGGGTTTTAAGGTGTAGCTTTTAACCGTGTAGTCACCTAAGGTTTTAAATAAAAATAACAACGTATTTTTGTCACGCCTAATGTTAGTTTTTTTAATGCGCTTATCTTTAAAGAATAATTTATCGTAAGTACTGTTAAGTAGTTTTGCATTTTTAACGCTTAGCATTACTTTCTTTTTGTCTTTTTTGATTGAAAACCTAACCCCTTTTTCTACATCAATCACAATTCTGGTGCGTTCTGGCGATGTCCAAAATCTAAAATCGTACAAGGTGGTTTTGCTGTCAGCATAAGCACTAACCATGCATAAGTAACTAAGAAGAACAATTAAGAGCTGACGCATTGCAGTAGTTGTTTGCCTGTTTGAGTGTGTGCGCTGATTGAAAGGTCTCTTTGTTCACCAAAGCCTTCCAGTGCAATGGTTAAATCAGCTTTGGCAATGGAGCCCTTGCCCAACTTTGCCCATTCAATGAGTTGAATGTGCCCAGCATCGAGGTAATCGCGTATGCCGATGTAGTCGAGTTCTTCTGGATCGCTAAGGCGATAGCAATCAAAATGGTGAATATTGATGGATTCATTCTGGTAACTTTCCACCAAAGAGTAAGTAGGGCTTTTAACGCGTTCAAATCCAAAATATTGAATAAATCCTCTGGCAAGCGTGGTTTTTCCAGCGCCTAAATCACCCATTAAGTAAATAACAATAGAGTTTTGAGTAGATTCGCAGCACTTGGCTAATTGCTGGGAAAAAGAGATGGTTTTATTTTCTGAACTAAGGTGTATTTTCAAAATAATTGCCACATATAAAAACTAAATACACCAATTAAAGCAAAGCCTTCAAAACGATTAATGATGTATTTTTTGCCGAATTTGTATGAAACGAAGAACAGTAAAATCGTAAGTAAAAGCATGACCGGATAATCCCTGCTCATGACTTGCATTGGTACATCGGAAGGGTGGATAAGTCCAGGAATGGCAAGCACTGCAATGGTGTTAAATAGGTTTGAGCCAATGACGTTGCCCACTACCATTTCAAATTGTTTTTTGAGAACGCTGCTAATGGAAACGGCCAATTCTGGCAAACTGGTGCCTAGTGCTACTACGGTTAGACCTATGATTAGATCGGAAACCCCAAAAAACTGCGCAAGGTGAGTGCCACCCCAAACCACTAGCTTGGCGCTTGATATTAGCACCACAAGTCCAATGAACAGCATGACCCAAATTTTAGTAGTTTGGCTTTTGTCTATCGTTTGTTCAAGGTTGTCAAATTCATGATGTTTTTTGTTTTTTGCTTCTTTAAAAGTGTAGCCAAGGAATAAAACCAGTAGAGTAAGTAAAATTAAACCATCAATAAAGTCAAGGCGCTGATCGAATAGCAATAATCCTGCACACAGCGTGGCAATCATTAAAAATATCCACTCTTTTTTGAGAATATCCTCGTTCACTTCAATGGGCATAATAATGGCGCTGATACCAAGTACCAGGGCAATATTAAAAATATTGGAGCCGATGGCATTGCCAATGCTTAGGCTAGTGTTGCCGTCCATGGCGGCCAATCCAGAAACCAACATTTCAGGGGCAGAGGTACCAAAGCCAAAAATAATAAGCCCAATAACCAAGGGAGATACCTTAAATACATTGGCGATTTTTGCGCCGTTTTCAGTAAATTCGTCGGCACTCCAAATTAAAAGAATAAATCCTGATATGAGCGCAACAATCGGTAGTAGAATATCCGTCATGGTTTTGGTGTATTAAAACTTTTACTTATTATAACTTGATGAACGAAACAGAATTTTTAATTGGTCGAAGCGGATTAAATCTTCAGGATGATTTTTATCCCGATGATTTGCCGTCAGAGTGGCGTTTTGATTATTACTCAACTTTGTTTAAAGCACTGTCTTTGCCAATTGATAGCGATGAAGACTTAGATTTAATTTTTGAAGAGTTGTCTGATTCTGAAGAAGAATTTGAACTGGTCTTGTCTATTAAGCAAGCGCAATTAATGAATGCTAAGCAGCTGGCTTCGTTGTTGTCTGATGTGGGTGAGTATAAGCAAGAATTTACACTATTTTGCGAGATTGACCAAGCTCCCTCGGATGAGGTGATGAGCTTTTTAGATGGTTATCGGGTTTGTTTTCAGTCGGATAAGGCGCTTAAATTAGGTTTAAAACACAAGTCGGCTGCTGGTAAGAATTTGTATTTTAATCAACTACCCGTTTTTTATTCCTCTGAGGTTTGGGATGAGAAGCAAATTAGGGCTTATTTAGAAGATGCGGCTAGTATCAACACCAAAACAATATTGATTTGCAAATTTGCCGAGAGTGAAGTGCTGAACAAAGTTCGTATCATTGCTGAGATGTTAGGCTATTGAACGTCTTATTAACACGCCCGCTGAATCAAGTTAAATCACTAGAGGCTTTGGTGAATGAAAGTGGTCATCAGGCCATTTTATTTCCAACTTTAAAAATTGAAGCCTTAAAAAGTGCCCCACTAAAAGAGCGTTATGACGTGGTTATTTTTATTAGTGCCAATGCAGTTGAATACGGTTTAGAGGCATTAAGCTCTTTGAATCATAACCATGATCAAATATTTGCAGTGGGTGCTGCCACGGCCAAAAAATTGGATCATCATGGTTTTAAAGTTGATGCTTTTCCACAAGACAAAGCATCCAGTGAATCCTTGTTGGCAATGGGAGAGGTGAAAAAATTATCCAACAAGGATATTTTAATTTTTAGAGGAAAGGGCGGTAGAGAGACTCTAAAAGAAGGCTTGGGCAGCAACAATGTGGTTGAATACATTGAAGTTTATCGGCGCGTTCGGTGTAATGTAAAAACCTTGCATGCAGAGTCATTGACTCAATTTCTTTCTAGCAAAGAGGGTGTGATCACCATAACCAGTGTTGAGAATTTATCAACCATGATGTCGATAATAGAGCAGATAAACGCTGATGCGATGGCACACATTAAGCAGTATCCATTAGTAGTGCTTAGCGATAGAATTAAAACTTATGCTCAATCCGTTGGCTTTAATCGCGTGGAAGTCGCCCCTCAAACTAATGATAACGGACTTGTACAGGCGATTGGTTTGATTGAATAAGGTGCATAAATACTTGACAAATCGATAAAACCAAGTTATTTTGTCAACTGTATTTTATTTTTTATGAGGGAAAAGTAAAATGGTTAAGCTAAGTGTTTCCAAAGCAGCACGTATGCTGGGAATCAGTCGTTTTGATATTCAGGATCAAATTAATAGCGGCAAGCTACAAACGCACGAAGGTTATGTCACTATTGATAGCTTAAGGTTAGCCTATCCTAATGCAGGTGTGGATTCTGAACAAGACAAGCGTTTGAAAAAAATGCAACAAATTAAAGACGATGCAATGTTTAAGTCAAGTTCTGTGGCCTTTACTCAGTCTGAAAATGAAAAATCCTTAATGGAGATTGTTGCTTCATTGAAAACCAAGATTTACAAAGAAGAAATTAAAAATCAACATTATGAAATAGTGTTCGAAGAGCTGGGTGAGCGTTTGGATGTTTTAGAAAAATGTTGCCATGCTCAGGACAAAGAAGCATTGCACAAACTGCAAGGCTGGGTCAAAAACCAAGCACACTGAATAAGCCTATTTTAGGTTTTTAGCAATGTTTAACGATGGTTGTGCTCGATTCATTGAATAGAAGTGAAAGCCATCCACTCCTTGATTTTTGAGTGTTTGACACAAATTAGCCACTACTTCCGTTCCAAATTCAGCAAGTGAATCTAAATCATTTTCATAAAGCTTAAGTCTTTCTAAGATCCATTTTGGAATTTCAGCACCACACATGGTTGAGAATCTAACCAATTGTGTGTAATTGGTAATGGGCATAATACCTGGTGTAATGGGGATATTAACACCCGCTTTCTCGGCCTCGTCTCTAAATCTAAAGTAGGCATCGGCATTGTAAAAATATTGCGTGATTGCACCGCTTGCGCCGGCTTTAACTTTATTAACAAAATGCTCTAAGTCGGTGGTGATATTTTTTGCTTGCGGGTGCATTTCTGGATAGGCAGCAACTTCAATGTGAAAATGATCGTTGTATTGGGTTTTGATAAATTCGACTAATTCATTGGCGTGGTGAAAATCGCCAATGTCGCGCACACCTGAAGGGATGTCACCACGTAAGGCAACAATACGATTGATCCCCGCTGTTTTATATTGATCAAGCAGTTCGATTATTTTGCTCTTTTCAGAGCCAATACAGGACAGGTGTGGTGCAGCCGGAATGCCATCATTTTGTTGGATGTTCAATACGGTTTCTAGTGTGGCATCTTGTGTACTACCGCCTGCACCAAACGTGACTGAAAAGTATTCAGGATCAATGGCGCTTAATTCTTTTCGAACTTGCGTTAAAGTTTGTTTTCCTTGGTCGGTTCTTGGTGGAAAAAATTCAAAACTTATTTTCATTAATACTTCGGCTTGTCTATAAAAATGCCATAATTATAACCGATTAGCACCGGTACATAGGTTTTCCATCTTTGTGCTTAACACGCTACAATCGGGTAAAATTATTCAATTTACTTAGTTGAGATAAAGATAATAGAATGTCAAAAAGCGATTACATTGAGTTAGAGGGCGTGGTTAAAGAAAAGCTACCCAATACTACTTTTACTGTTGAATTAGAAAATGGGCACAGTGTGTTGGCGCATATTTCTGGAAAAATTCGCAAACACTATATTCGAATCTTGCCGGGTGATAGAGTCACGGTAGAAATGACGCCTTATGATTTAACCAAAGGAAGAATTACCTTTAGACATAAATAAGCCGATGTGGTGGAATTGGTAGACGCGCCGGATTCAAAATCCGGTTCCTTCGGGAGTGACGGTTCGATTCCGTCCATCGGTACCAAATTAGCATAAAATGAATAAATATGGAACAACCTGATCTTATAGCAGAAGCAATCAACCTAACCTTATTTGGCATGGGTTTTGTGTTTTTGTTTTTGACTTTATTGGTGTTTGTTACCAAATTGATGTCCATTATTATTCAAAAAACAAACAAACAAACGGATGATGATACTCATCATAACGATAATTTAAGCTTAAAAGATGAATTAGATGAAGAAACTAAGTTTGTTATTGAACAGGCCATTAAGCTGCACAGAGGAGCATAAACTGGATGTTAAAGTTCTTAAAAAATATTACCACTAAATCTAATAACTCTCAAGGTAAGAAGGTTGAAATTACTGAGTTGGTTTTTAGAGATGCGCACCAGTCGTTATTTGCAACTCGCATGCGTATTGATGACATGTTGCCGATTGCTGAAAAATTAGACAAAATTGGTTATTGGTCGATGGAGTCCTGGGGTGGCGCCACTTTTGATTCGTGCATTCGTTATTTGGGTGAAGACCCTTGGGATAGAATCCGTGAGATTAAAAAAGTCATGCCTAAAACACCTCAGCAAATGTTGCTTAGAGGGCAAAATTTATTAGGTTATCGTCATTACAGTGATGACGTGGTGCGCAAATTTGTAGATCAGTGTGTTGAAAACGGTGTGAGTGTTTTCCGTATTTTTGATGCGATGAATGACATACGCAATCTTAAAACTGCCACTGATCAAACCATTAAACTAGGTCAGCACGCCCAAGGTACAATCTCTTACACCGTAAGCCCTGTGCATACAACACAGATGTGGATTGACATGGCAAAAGAGATTGAAGACATGGGTGCACATTCTTTGTGCATTAAAGATATGGCTGGTTTGTTACAACCGTATGTGGCTTACGATTTGGTTAAACAATTAAAAGAGGCCGTTGATATTCCAATCCAACTGCATGCTCATGCTACAACAGGCTTATCTACCGCTAGTATTATTAAAGCGGTTGAGGCAGGTATTGATCGTGTCGATACGTCGATTGGCTCTATGAGTATGACTTATGGTCATTCAGCAACTAATTCCGTTGTGTCAATTTTGGAGAACAGTCCTAGAAAAACAGGGCTTGATTTGGAAAAATTAGAAGAAATTGATGCCTACTTTAGGCCGATTCGTTGTAAATATGCTCAGTTTGAAGGTTCATTAAAAGGGGTGGACTCTAGGATCTTGTTGTCTCAAGTGCCGGGTGGCATGCTGACCAATATGGAAAATCAATTGCGCGAGCAAAATGCAGCCGATAAGATGGATGAAGTGTTGGCTGAGATTCCTCGTGTGCGTAAAGATTTAGGCTATATTCCACTGGTAACACCAACTTCGCAAATTGTAGGCACTCAATCGGTTCTAAATGTATTAACGGGCGAGCGTTATAAAACCATTACCAAAGAGTCTACTGGTATTTTAAAAGGTGAATACGGATCAACACCAGCTCCAGTAGACAAAGCCTTGCAGGCAAAAGTTCTGGAAGGCTCACATCCAATTACTTGCCGACCGGCCGACAACATCGCCCCAGAGATGCATATTCTTGAGCAAGAATTTGACACCATTGTGGCTGAAAAAGGCATTACTTTAGCAAAAAATAAGATTGACGATTTATTGACTTACGCCTTATTTCCACAAGTTGGTATTTCATTTTTAGAAAATCGAGACAATCCTGATTTCTTCGAACCTGCACCACAAGTTGTTGATACTTGTGCTAAGCCTGACAGTGAAGAGGGAACTTACACCGTATCATTTAAAGGTGCTTCGTACACAGTTGAGGTTTCGGCTGGTGGCAATGTTACTTCGATGAAGGCCTCTTCGGATGACGGTGCTCCAGCATCAGCATCCACTGAAAAAGAAATTGTAGCCGATGAAGTCACACCGACAGAGGGTGAAGCCATTGGCGCGCCGTTGTCCGGTAATATTTGGAAAGTAATGGTTGAATCACACCAAAAAGTTGTTGAGGGTGATGTGTTGGTTATTCTAGAAGCCATGAAAATGGAGACCGAAATCAGGGCTGCTAAAGGCGGTGTTGTGGTTGATATTAGTGTTAAAGAGGGTGATTCTGTCACGGTTGGCCAAACTTTATTAACCATTGCTTAGGGAGGTTTCGATTAATTATGGAGCAATTTAATACACTTTGGTTAAATACTGGCCTGTATCAAATGACTTGGGGTCAAGGTTTAATGCTGTTAGTGGGCATGTTGCTTTTGTATTTAGCCATTGTTAAAAAATTTGAACCATTGTTGTTATTACCGATTGGTTTTGGTGCAATCTTGGCCAACATTCCCGGTGCCGGTATTGCAGAGGGCAATGGTATTTTGCATATTTTTTATACAGTGGGCATCGAGTCGGGCGCATTCCCGTTGATTATTTTTATGGGTGTGGGAGCGTTAACGGATTTTGGCCCGTTACTGGCCAATCCTAAAACTTTGTTATTGGGTGCGGCCGCACAGTTCGGCATTTTTGCCACGTTATTGGGTGCAATTGGCTTAACGGCGGTAGGCATCTTTGATTTTAGTTTAACCGACGCTGCCGCGATTGGTATTATCGGTGGTGCAGACGGGCCGACCAGTATTTACGTGGCTTCGAAACTAGCCCCTGATTTACTGGGTGCGATTGCCGTTGCATCCTATTCTTACATGGCTTTAGTGCCACTGATTCAGCCGCCGATCATGAGGGCATTAACCACTGAGAAAGAGCGAAAAATAGAAATGGTGCAGTTAAGGGAAGTCTCAAAAGTTGAAAAAATTATTTTCCCGGTTATGTTGTTAATGCTAGTGGCATTATTATTGCCGGATGCAGCGCCATTGTTAGGTATGTTTGCTTTTGGTAATTTAATGAAAGAATCGGGTGTGGTCGATCGTTTGAGTGATACCACTCAAAATGCACTCATCAACATTGTTACCATCTTTTTGGGTTTGGCGGTAGGCTCAAAATTGATGGCCGATAAGTTCTTACAGCCAGAAACTTTAGGAATTTTAGTATTAGGCATGATTGCTTTTGCCATTGGTACAGCTTGTGGGCTATTAATGGCAAAACTCATGAATGTATTCAGTAAACACAAAATCAACCCTCTGATTGGCTCTGCTGGTGTATCGGCTGTGCCGATGGCGGCGCGCGTGTCTAACAAAGTAGGTTTGGAGTCTAATCCTCACAATTTCTTACTCATGCATGCCATGGGGCCAAACGTTGCTGGTGTGATTGGTTCAGCGATTGCCGCCGGCATTATGATCCAATTTTTAGGATAATTTTTACTTCGTCTTTTCATCTTCTACGGCGTTAAATATTAAAAAATACTCAGTTACGTAGCTTTACTACGCACCTTTGTATTTTTAATATTTGCCTTGTAGAAAATAAAAATACTCGAAAAATACTTATAAAACCCCTAACTTGATTTACTTTAAAATAGACACATCATGCAAAGAATATTTCTAAAAGCTAAACTCCATCGTGTTACTACCACCGCCAGTGAAGTGGATTATGAAGGCTCATGTGAGATTGATGGCGTGTTGTTAGATGCTGCCGGTATTGGTTCTTTTGAGCAAATCCAAATTTATAATATTAACAATGGTAATCGTTTCACCACGTATGCCATTCGTGGCAAAGACAATTCTGGTGTAATTTCTGTGAATGGTGCAGCCGCACACAAGGCCGATGTGGGTGATTTATTGATCATTGCGGCTTATGCGCAGTACGATGAAAAAGAGCTTAAGAATTATGCACCAAAGCTATGCTACGTGGATGAAAACAACACCTTAATAAGGACCGACTTTAAGATTGCTTAAGTTGTCCATTTTCTAAAATCAGCACACGTTGCATCTTTGAGGCGATCATTTCGTCGTGCGTGACAATTACCAGTGATGAATTCTGAGTTTGATTTAGATGAATAATTAATTCCAAAATATCCAGTGCATTTTTAGCATCTAAATTACCACTAGGCTCATCCGCCAACAAGCAACTAGGATTAGTAATCAAAGCGCGTGCAATGGCAACGCGTTGGCGCTCACCTCCTGAAAGTTCTGCAGGGAGATGATCAGCTCGATTTTTCAATCCAACATTTTCAAGTAATTGCCTGGATTTTTCTTGGGCGGTCTGTTTGTTTTCACCTTGTATTAGCAGTGGCATGGCCACGTTATCAAGTGCGTTAAAATCTTTTAGTAGGTGGTGAAATTGAAAAACAAAGCCTAAATGCTGAGAACGAAGTTGGGTTGTTTCTTTTTCGTTTAGCTTGGCTAGATTTGTATTGTTAATCAGTATTGTGCCACTGTTAGGTTTATCCATGCCGCCGAGTATATTGAGTAAGGTGGATTTTCCACAGCCTGATTGCCCCAAGATGGCAATGGATTCACCTTGAGCAATGCTTAAATTAAGATTTTTTAGTACCGGTGTTTCTTGCTGACCACTACCGTAGCTATAATGAAGGTTGGTACATTCAATGATATTATTCATGATTCAGCACCTTGGCAATTTCAACCTTGCCCGCACGTTTTGCCGGATAAATGGAAGCAATAATAACCAAAACAAACGCGCCAATGATTACCTTAATCAGATCGGTTAAATGAATTTCAGAAGGAAAGCGATTAATGTAGAACACATCCTTGGGAAAAAATTGAAATCCTAAGATGGATTCGATTCCACTAACGACGGATTCAATGTTGAGTGAAAGTAAAATTCCCAATATCACACCAACAACGATACCAACGATACCGATGGTCAGTCCTTGGTAGAAAAATATTTTAACAATGCGATTGGGTGTCATGCCAATGGTTCTTAAAATCGCAATGTCTGATTTTTTATCGGTAACCACCATGACCATCATCGAAACGATGTTAAAAGCTGCTACAGCAATGATGAGTGATAAGATAATACCAATCATTTGCTTTTCAAGGTTTAAGGCTTTGATGAAATTAGCCTTTTTCTTGGTCCAATCAATTCCGTAATACCGATTAGCATCAAGACTATTAAGTACTTCATTGGTGATTTGTTTGGCTTGGAATAAATCATCAACCTTTAAACGAATGCCAGACACCAGTCCTTTCATGGAATAGAGTTTTTGTGCTTGATTAATATGAATAAAAGCTAAATTGTTATCGTATTCGTTAATGCCGGCATCAAAGATTCCGCTGATGTTGAAGCGTTTAAATCGTGGTTGAATGCCAATAATACTGGAAGATATTTCTGGTGTTAGTAGGGTAATTTTGTCGCCAATGGTTGTACCTAATTGCAATGCCAAACCTGAACCGATGAGAATATTAGACCCTGAAAGGTCTGAGACTCCATTTTGGATTTTATCCAGTAAGATAGATGTCTTTTTTTCGAGTACTGGAATTATTCCTCGCACACTAATACCTTGCGCTCTGCCATTGGCGCTCAATAATCCATAGCGCTCAATGTAGGGAGATGAGTCTAACACTTGAGGATGTTGATTGATTTTATTTCGAAGTTCTTGCCAGTTGTCTAACGTAGAGCCGTATTCGGTGATAGTTGAATGCGAAATGGCGCTCAGAACCCTGTCTCTAAGCTCTTTATGAAAGCCATTCATTACCGATAATACGGTGATAAGCGTCATCACACCCAAAATAAGCCCTACCATTGAAACGCCAGAAATAAAGGAAACAAAGCCTTTTTTACGATTGGAACGTAAATATTGGTTAGAAATTCTAAATTCAACACTCATGGTGCTGATATTTTGTCATAATTAGCACTTTAAAAGTAAATAAAGGGGAGAGTAAAAATGACAATAAAAGATAGAGTTGACCAATTGGGCGATTTATTGATTGAAGTTTTTCATGTGGTAGGTTTATTTGTGGTGGGTGGAACCATTGTTTGGTCAGCGGTGAGTGAGTATCTTGTTATTATGCAACACGATTCTGGCTTTGCATCACTTAAAGACATTTTACTTTTATTTATTTATTTAGAACTCGGTGCTATGGTGGGTATTTATTTCAAAACACATCGTTTACCTGTAATTTTCTTAATCTTTATCGCCATTACTGCTATCACCCGATTTATGGTGATTGATATGAAATCACTCGTGGCTACCGATAAATTTAATTTATTGATTATGGTGGTTTCTATTTTAGTACTGACTGCTTCTGCCGGTTTGTTAAGATTTTCAGAAGATAGATACAATACTAAAGATGAATGCGTTGAATAGGAATTTTTAAAAAACCTAATTTTTAAATAATGGATTTAAATACCCGCGGACTTGTTAATTACTTATTGTTACCAGTCTCGGGCATTTTTTATTTTTTATCGACGCTTAGAAAATTTCTTTATCAAGTAGGCTTACTCACCGTTCGTCATTTTGATGTGCCGGTGATTGTGGTGGGTAACATTACCGTAGGTGGTAGTGGAAAAACCCCTATTGTGATTGCTCTGGTTGATCACTTTAAACAACAAGGAAAGAAAGTTGGCGTGGTGTCGCGTGGTTATAAAGGCTCGCATCAACAAGGAAGCTTGTTGGTTGATAAAAATACTCACGCTAGTAAGTCGGGTGATGAGCCATTGCTGATTGCTACACAAACCCAAGCCGTGGTGATGGTAAATAAAGATCGAGCTCAGGCGGTTAAGGATTTAATCTCCAATCATAAAGTTGATTTGGTGATCAGTGATGATGGACTTCAGCACTACGCCATGGGTAGAGACGTTGAAATTGCTGTTATTGATGGAAAACGTCGATTTGGCAACGGTTTATTTTTACCAGCTGGACCTTTGAGAGAATCAGTTTCAAGGTTAAAAAGTGTGGATTTTGTGATTAATAATGGTGCATTGCATGCAGGTGAAATATCATCTGAGTTAGTACCAAAGGTGTTTATTAATGTAGGCACGGGAAAGGAAAAATCATTGAACTTTTTTAAAGATAAAACCTGCCACGGTATTGCTGGTATTGGCTACCCACAGCGTTTTTTTGATTCTTTGAATGCACTTGGGGTTCATGTGTTGCCACATGTTTTTGCTGATCACTACATCTACTCAAAAAAAGATTTAGAATTTACAGACGGGCATCCTATTCTTATGACCGCTAAGGATTGTGTAAAATGCAAAGAGTTCGCAACGGATCGGATGTGGTATTTACAAGTCGAAGCCGATTTAAGTGATGATTTTTTAAAACAATTGAGTTCAAAATTATGATCGACGAAGATTTATTAAAGTTACTGGTTTGCCCTAAATCTAAGGAACCACTTAAGCAAGTGGGTGATGAGCTAATTTGTGAGAAGAGTGGTTTGGCTTATCCTGTTAAGGATGGAATTCCGGTTTTATTAGAAGAAGAGGCGCGTAAGCTAAAAACTAAGTGATGGACTTTTCCGTTATCATCCCCGCGCGTTACGCGTCTTCACGTCTGCCGGCAAAATTACTCCAAGATATTCATGGCAAGCCATTGATTCAACACACTTTTGAGAATGCTGTTAACAGTGGGGCATCGCGCGTGATTATTGCCACGGATGATCAGCGTATTGAGAGCATTGCCAAAGAATTTGGTGCCAGTACTTGCATGACGGGTGATTACCATACTTCAGGCACTTCAAGAATTGCCGAGGTATTGGAGTTGTTAGATATTGATGATGAGGAAATTATTGTTAATGTTCAAGGTGATGAGCCGATGCTAGAGCCAAGTGTGATTAAACAAGTGGCAAAAAATTTAGCCAGTAGTAACATGGAAATGGCTACCTTATGCGAAAGAGTTGTAGACAAAGAACAATACCTTGATCCTAATTGCGTTAAAGTTGTATTTAATAAATTTGGAAAAGCTTTATATTTTTCGCGCTCTCCTATTCCTGCTTTTAGAGAAAATAATGATTTTGACGTTGAATTGTGTTTCAAACACATCGGCATTTACGCCTACCGTTCTAGTTTTATCAAGCAATACTTAACCATGGACAGTTCTCGTTACGAGCAAGTTGAAAGGCTAGAGCAACTCACTGTGCTCAATGAAGGTTTTGATGTACATGTAGAAAAGGCTTGTGCTCCAACTGGATATGGCGTGGACACTATTGATGATTTGGAAAAAGCCAGAGAGGCAATGAAGTGATTATTGACGGTAAACAAATTGCAAAAGAATTAAGGGTAAAAATTACGGACAAAGTCAGTACGCTAGATCGCAAACCAGGCTTAGCAGTAATTTTAGTTGGTGATGACCCTGCATCCGCTGTCTACGTTCGTAATAAAGACAACGCCTGTAAAGAGGTGGGTTTTTATTCTGAAAAAATTAATAAACCTGCAAACATCACCCAAGCCGAGTTGTTATCTGAAGTTGATCGTTTAAATCATGATGATAAGATTGATGGTATTTTGGTGCAATTACCACTACCTTCTCATTTGGACACTAATCAAGTCGTTGAAGCGATTAATCCATCCAAAGACGTTGACGGCTTCCACAGTGAGAATATTGGAAAATTGATGCAAAATAGAGCTTTTTTACGCCCTTGTACGCCAAAAGGGGTGATGACCTTACTACAAATAACGGGCATTGATTTAGCGGGTAAAAACTGCGTGGTGGTTGGTGCTTCAAATATTGTGGGCCGCCCAATGGCGATAGAGCTCTTAAATGCTAGCGCAACTGTTACCATTTGTAACAGTAAAACGAAAAATTTAAGCGATAAAATTAAACAAGCAGATGTTCTTGTGGTGGCCGTTGGTAGGCCAAAAATGATTCAAGGTAACTGGATTAAGGAAGGTGCAACGGTGATTGATGTTGGTATTAACCGATTGGACGATGGTAAGTTAGTTGGCGATGTTGATTTTGATGCGACTAAAGACAAGGTTGCGTGGATCACACCAGTGCCTGGCGGTGTAGGACCAATGACCATTGCCACTTTATTAGAAAATACGCTAATGGCGTATGAAAATAAAATTTAAAGGATGAATTATGAAAATATTTTTAAAAATTTTTAGAAATGGCTTGGGCGCCTTAATTGCGTTAATCAGTTGGCTAATTCCCACTAATAAAGTTAAAAGAAGTCTGGAAGACCAAAAGGCAGTTGATTCACAAACTCAAAATATAGAGTTGTATCAGTTTTTTGCATGCCCTTTTTGTATCAAAACTAGAAGAACGATCAGAAAGTTGAATATCAAAATAGTCACTAGAAATGCACAATCTGAAGGCGTTTACAGGAGTGAATTATTATCAGAAGGCGGTAAAATTCAAGTGCCCTGTTTAAAAATCACCGAAAACGATAAAATTACTTGGATGTATGAAACGGCTGAGATTGCTACCTATTTAGAAAAGCGCTTTGGTTAAAACAAGGAAAGAAAGTGAAAATTAAATCGTTAATTTTAGTTCTTGTTTATTTTTTTTCGTTAAATATTTTTGCACAAACAGGCGTTATTTTGTTGCATGGTAAGTGGGGTACAACGAAGTCGGGGTCGCCAATAGGAAAGTTGGCAAATGCGCTTAATGGAAAAGGGTTTGTAGTGGTTACTCCGGAAATGTCTTGGTCGCGTAATCGTTATTACGATTCAACTTATGAAGAATCAATGAGTGAGATTAATACCCACGTACAATCTTTAAAAGCACGCGGTGTTGATAAAATTGTGGTGGGTGGGCACAGCATGGGCGCTAATGCAGCCATTGGTTATGGCTCTCAATATGGCGATATTGATGGTGTATTGGCCATTGCACCTGGACACGTACCAGACGTTGAATTTTTCCAAAATAAAATTAACAATGATTGGGAGAGAGCCAAGAAAATTATCAGTCAAGGTACAGGCGATAAGAAAGGGAAGTTTAAAGACCTTAATCAAGGTAAAAAGAAAAACGTTCAAACAACAGCAAAAATTTATTTGAGTTGGTTTGATCCAAACGGTCCAGCGGTTATACCTAACAATGTTAACAGTCTAAAATCTCCTTTACTGTGGGTAATAGGTGAAAAAGATATTATGAATAAAAGAGGGGAAAAATACGCTTTTAGCAAGGCACCTTATTTTTCAAAAAATCAGTATTCAATAGTTAAAGGTGGGCACGGCGCCACACCTGTTAAAGGTAAAAAAGTGATTATTCAATGGCTTAAAGATCTCTAATTTTTCATTAATAATAAGTGATTTATATTGAAGGCGGTACCAAGACTCAAAGAGCATTGTCTAAAGAGCTTTATTATTTTTGCTCTCAAGAATTGGCCATTAAAAAACAGATTGATATTGACTTAAAGATTCAAGATATTGAAAATGCACAAGCTTGGACAGACCACGAAGGTGAAGGTAAGTTCTATATTGATATTGAAAAAGATTTAAGCAGTGATCAATTTATTACTGCTTTTTGCCATGAGATGATTCATGTTATTCAGCATCTACGTGATAAACCCATTAGTGAAAAAGAAGCTTATCAGATGGAGAGTGGATTGTCAGAACAGTTTAAGTTGTTAAATAAAAATTAAGGCAAGAAGTCTTTTAATTTTTTAATACTTTCATCCAATTCTGCTTGAGAGTTAGCTGTAATATTGATATGGCCTAATTTACGATTGGCACGTTCTTCTTTATCGTACAAGTGTAGGTGTGCATTTGGCATGTTGAGTACGGTATTAGTCGGGCCAATTTTACTAATAATATTTATCATTGCACAATACGAATGAGTTGGTGTGGTATCGCCAAGTGGCATGCCAGTAATGGCGCGCACATGATTCTCAAACTGAGATGTATTAGCACCGTCAATACTCCAATGTCCAGAGTTGTGTACACGAGGCGCCATCTCATTGGCCACTAAGCCATTTTCAGTTTCAAACAGCTCAATCGTAAGCACGCCAATATGATCCATCTCATCGAGCAGGGTTTGCATGTAGTGTTCAGCCGTTTTTTGTACTGTAGGATCGATGTTTTGAGCGGGAGCAATGGTAAACCTCAAAATGCCATCATGATGCGTGTTTTCAACCAGTGGATAGTATTTATGGTTGTTATCAATACCACGTACGGCAATCAGAGAAAGCTCACGCTTAAAATTTACAAAACCCTCAAGAATGGATTCAACACCATTCATGCTTTTCCAAGCCTTAGTAATTTCGCTTATGTTACGCATTAAAAACTGACCTTTACCGTCATAACCCTCAGTGGCCGTTTTTAGAATAGCGGGCAGTCCAATGGTATTTACCGCATCAATTAGATCTTGTTCAGAGCTTACCATTTGATAAGGTGCGCATGGAATGTTTAACTGATTAAATAGAGCCTTTTCACGACCGCGATGCTGCGTGGTGAATAAAGATTTTTCACCCGGATATACTGGAACATTTTTGCTGATTTCTCTAACCACTTCAACATTAGTATTTTCACTTTCATAAGTGATAACATCTGCAAAATCCACTAAATATTTAATATTATCAGCATTATCTTCTAATGCAAACATATGGCCTAAAAGGGCAGAGGGCTCATCGCTAGAATTACCTGAAAAACCAAATTGATGGTTGAGTGGATAGCCTGAAATCGCCATCATTCTGCCGAGTTGGCCAGCACCTAATACACCAATTTTCATCGATTAATCTTGCGGATTCGGATTATCAAGAACGTCTTGCGTTTGCTTGGCTCTAAAAGCAGCTACTTTTTTGCGAATGGCTTTATCTTCATTAGCGACAATTTGCGCCGCTAAAATACCTGCATTTTTAGCGCCAGCCTCACCAATGGCAAGCGTACCAACAGGGATACCACCTGGCATTTGTGCAATTGATAAGAGTGAGTCTTGCCCACTAAGGGCGCGTGATTGAATGGGTACACCTAGTACTGGAACGATGGTTTTTGCAGCTACCATGCCTGGTAAATGCGCCGCACCACCTGCACCGGCAACAATCACTTTTAAACCTCGAGACTGTGCACTAGAAGCGTAATCAAACATTTTGTCAGGTGTGCGATGTGCAGACACCACTTCGACTTCATGTGACACACCAAGTTCTTCCAGCATTTCTACTGCATATTTCATGGTTGGCCAGTCAGATTTTGAACCCATAATTACACCAACTAAAGCACTCATGATTATCCTTATCCAAGATTAATATGATTGAATTATACTTTGTTTGTGCTCCGGGGGTTAAAATCGATACCAATATTAGTCTTATAAGGATTTTTTATGGCAAACACTCCACTTAAAGAACTTATTAAACAGTTTGGTTACATTAAGCACAATCTTGAAATAGAGGTTGAAACCAAAAGAGCTGAATTCAATTATCAGTTAAATAAAAGAAAAGTAAAGTTTGAAAGGGTTTTGCACCAAGCGCATAAAAAATTAAAAACAGGTTCTTTGAGCTATTTATTTAATGCTAATCCGTTAATTATCATTACCACACCTCTTATTTATGTGTTGATTGTGCCGCTGCTTTTATTGGATCTATTTGTATCTTTATATCAAAGTATTTGTTTTCCGATTTACAAAGTGAAAAAAATTAAAAGAAGTGACTATATTGTGATTGATCGACACAAGCTTGGTTATCTCAATATTATTGAAAAAATCGGCTGTATGTATTGTGGTTATGCAAATGGCTTGTTGAGTTATGTGGGTGAGATAGCTTCTATGACAGAGCAGTATTTTTGTCCTATAAAACATGCAAGAAGAGTGAAAAACCCACATGATCGATATTGGCATTTTATCGATTATGGTGATGCAAATGGCTATATGTGCGATTTAAAAACTCACAGGGATCAGGTGAAAAACAAGCACAATTGAATATTATTGAAATTGGATCTTGATATATATCAAGGCCTAGCTATTAATTTCTAAATACAATGGGTTTTGTTAGTATTTTTTTAAAAGGTGAAAAAATGAAATTTTTAGTTATTTTTATAGGGTTATTAATGAGTAATATTAGTATTGCTGATGTTAGCTCTAAACTACTTGCAAAAAACTATATTTTGAAAGTAACACCTAATGTTGAATCTATTTCTCCCGAAGAATTAAAAATAAGAATTAGCGCCAATGAAGATGATTTTGTATTATTGGATGTTAGAACCTTTAAGGAGAGAAATAGTTCAAAAACAATATTTCCTAGGGGTGAGGTTCACATTCCAAGAGGAATGTGGGATCCTCTAGAGTCGACCTGCA
>JGI24918J38489_100390_pt1 | contig 34699 bp, 32 predicted proteins | sample LinPfosmplate6_FD_38489 | JGI IMG/M metagenome (IMG submission 38489)
TCGAGCTCGGTACCCGGGGATCCCACGATCACGATCAGCCGCAGGCGTCAACAGCCCGCTGTGTCATGACCTTGACCAGATTGGCCCGGTATTCACCACTGGCGTGGATATCCGAGTTCATCTTGTCGACCGGCAGTTCCACAGCGTCCACAGCACTGGCCGAGAAATTCTCGTTCAGGGCTGCTTCCAGACGTGGGCCGCGATGGGCATGTGAGGTGGCACCTGTCACCGCGACGCGAACGCCGTCGGCTGCCTTGGCCACAAACACACCGACCAGCGCAAACCGTGACGCCGGTTGCTTGAACTTCATATAGGCAGCCGAAGCGGTTGCCGGGAAGCTGACAGAGGTAATGATCTCGTCTTCTTCCAGGGCCGTTTCGAACATGCCGGTGATAAAGTCATCAGCCGGGATCGAACGCTTGTTGGTGTTGATGGTTGCACCCAGAGCCAGAACAGCCGCCGGATAGTCCGCTGCCGGGTCATTGTTGGCCAGTGAGCCACCAATTGTACCTGCATTGCGGACCTGACGGTCGCCAATGTCGCCTGCCATGGCAGCCAGAGCCGGCACCACGCTTTGCACATCAGATGAAGATGCCACTTCAGCGTGGGTTGTTGTGGCACCGATGGTGACGGAGCTGCCGTCACTGGTGATACCTTTAAGATCGGCAATGCCGCCCAGGTCCACGAGGTCTGACGGTGACGCCAGGCGCTGTTTCATGGTACCGAGCAGGGTCTGGCCACCGGCCAGGTATTTGCCGTCGGATGCGCCGCCGAGTGCAGAGGCCGCGTCGGCTACACTGCCGGGACGGTGATAGTCAAAACCGTACATGCTGAGGTCCTCCTTATTCAGCAGCCTGGCAGGCTTGCCAGACTTTCTCTTGGGTTGCAGGCATATCGATCATGGCGCCACCACAGGCATCCGTGATCGCATTAATGACCGCCGGTGGCGAAGCAATGGCACCGGCTTCACCGGCCCCCTTGACGCCAAGCGGGTTCAATGGAGACGGCGTAGAGGTCGTGCCAACATCGAAAGACGGCAGGTTATCGGCCCGTGGCATGGTGTAATCCATGTAGGAACCGGTCACCAGTTGACCGTTTTCGTCATAATTGGCAGCTTCCAGCATGGCCTGGCCAACGCCCTGGCCAATACCGCCGTGCACCTGACCTTCAACAATCATCGGATTGATGATGGTGCCAAAATCATCCACTGCGGTATAGCGCACGATTTCTGTTTCACCGGTTGTCGGATCGACTTCCACTTCACAGATATGCACACCTGCCGGGAACGAGAAGTTCAGCGGGTCATAAAAGGCCTGCTCGTGAAGACCAGGCTCCACGCCTTCTGGATAGTTGTGCGGCACATAGGCGGCAAAGGCGATTTCAGCGATATTCATCACCTTGTCCGTACCTGCCACGGTGAAGTTGCCACCATCATATTCAATGTCATCTTCAGCCGCTTCGAGGCAATGGGCAGCAATCTTCTTGCCCTTGTCGATGATCTTGTCCGCCGCCTTGATGATGGCGGAGCCACCCACAGCGATGGAGCGCGATCCATAGGTGCCCATACCAAAGGGTCCCTTGTCCGTGTCACCTTCGACAACCTCGACATTCTCGATCGGAATACCCAGCTTGTCAGACACCACCTGGGCAAAGGCTGTTTCGTGGCCCTGACCATGGTTGTGTGTACCGGTCATGACCGTGACGCTGCCCGTGGCATTGAAGCGAATATCAGCTGATTCCCACAGCCCGACACCGCCACCAAGGGCACCAACCGCCGCTGACGGCGCAATCCCGCAAGCTTCGATGTAGGAGGAATAGCCAAGTCCGCGACGTTTGCCGTTGGCTTCACTTTCCGAACGACGGGCGGCAAAACCGGCCACATCGGCCATATCACAGGCCTTGTCGAGGCTGGCACCGTAATCACCGATGTCATACTGGTGAACCACAGGTGTCTGGTAAGGGAAGGCGTCCGTCTGGATGTAATTGCGCCGGCGCAGGTCTGCCGGGTCAATGTTCATCTCGCGGGCCGCTGTTTCCACAACGCGTTCCAGCAAATATGTAGCTTCCGGACGACCGGCGCCGCGATAGGCGTCAACCGGGGCGGTGTTGGTGAACACGCCCTGAACGTCACAGTAGATGGCCGGTGTCGTATAGGTTCCGGCCAGCAAGGTGGCGTACATGTAGGTTGGTACAGCCGAGGCAAAGGTCGAAAGATAAGCGCCAAGGTTGGCCTTGGTGTTGACCCTGAGACCGAGGAACTTGCCATCCGCATCCAGGGCGAGTTCAGCCTTGGAGACGTGATCACGTCCATGGGCATCGCAAAGGAAGCTTTCTGACCGTTGCGCTGTCCATTTGATGGGACGACCAACCTTGCGGGTGGCCCAGGTGCAGACAACTTCTTCAGCATAGATAAAGATCTTGGAGCCAAAGCCGCCACCGACGTCGGGTGCAATCACACGCAGCTTGTGTTCCGGGGCGACGCCGTTAAAGGCCGACATCACCAGACGGTGCACATGCGGGTTCTGCGAGGTGACATGCAGGGTCCAGTCACCCGTACCCTGGTTGAACTCGGCCAGACAGGCGCGAGGCTCCATGGCATTCGGGATCAGGCGGTTGTTGACGATATCGATGGTGGTCACGTGGGCGGCAGCAGCAAAAGCCGCATCCGTTGCCGCTGCATCACCGATTTCCCAATCATAACAAAGGTTTGCCGGAGCTTCTTCATGGATTTGCGTGGCGTTGTTCCAGGCAGAACCAGTCCCGACAACGGCCGGTAGCTCTTCGTAATCAACTTCAACCATTTCAGCACCGGCCTGAGCCTGAGCCTGGGTTTCAGCGATAACAACAGCGACATGATCACCGACATAATTGACCTTGCCAATGGCAAGGGCGTGGTGAACCGGTGAATTGTGGGCTTCCACACCGTTTTTACCGGCGATGTTCCAGCCGCAGATCAGCGGGCCGACACCATCTGCCGCCAGTTCTTCCCCGGTCAGGACAGCCACGACACCTTCAGCTGCTGCAGCCGCCGAGGTGTTGATGCCATTGATTTTGGCATGGGCATGTGGTGAGCGGACAAAACTGGCATAGGTCTGTCCAAAGACACTGATATCATCGGTGTAATTGCCGTTTCCTGTCAGGAAACGATAATCTTCCTTGCGCCGCACTGCGGCTCCAATTCCTGTTTCAGACATTGATCACCCCCCCATACGGCTGGCGCCGTCCTTGATTGACTTGACGATATTGTGATAGCCGGTACAGCGACAAATGTTGCCGTCCAGCTGCTCGCGGATCGTGGCTTCATCGAGGTTTTTCATATTGTTGGCGAGGTCAACAGCGCTCATGACCATGCCCGGGGTGCAAAAACCGCATTGCAGACCGTGGTTTTCCTTGAACGCCGCCTGCATGGGATGCAACTCACCACCGGTTGCCAGGCCTTCAATGGTCGTGACATCGGCGCCCTCGGCCTGAACGGCCAAAGTTGTGCAGGATTTGACAGATTTGCCATTAACATGCACGACGCAAGCACCACACTGGCTGGTGTCGCAGCCGATATGAGTACCCGTCAGACCGATGTGATCGCGGATATATTGAACAAGCAAGGTGCGTGCTTCCACATCTGCAGAAACAGCTTTGCCGTTCACCGTCATTGAAACGGTGGGCATGAGTTTTCCTCCCCAAAATGTTTCGGAGGCTTTTCCGACCCGAAACTATTCGGGACCGGTGCGGTTCTTGTGACCGTCTGCCTCTCGTTGTGATCACAGTTTCACGGGCATTCCATGTTCCGTCAAGACGGAATCCGGAACGAATTACGAAATGGTGATCAGGGAAGAACGACGGTTACCTTTGTTCCGACACCAACCTCGCTTTCGATGTTCAACTTGCCATCGTGCATTTCAACCAGTGATTTGACGATAGCCAGTCCAAGACCGCTACCTTCCTGGGCGACGAGGGGGTCGGATTCACTTCTGACAAAGGGGTCCGTCAGCGTTTCCAGCTTGTCCGCTGAAACACCGACACCTGTATCGCTTATCGTAAAGACAAGACTGGTATCCAGGGCCGCAGCGAGAAGACTGATCTTGCCGCCCGGCCTGGTATATTTGACGGCATTGGACAGCAGATTAAAGAGGATTTGTTTAAGAGCCCGCTTGTCCGCATGGATGATGGGCAGGTCGTTAGTAATATCGATGCTGAAGTGAACGCCTTTTTCAGTGGCGGCGGCGGAAATGATGGGGGTGCAGTCTGTTACGACGTCAGCCACTACCAGATCTTCTTTGTTAAGGGGTTGTTTGCCTGCCTCGATGGCCGAAAGATCAAGAATATCATTGACCAGTTCGAGTAAATGAACACTGCTGCTTTTGATGTCGTGGGCATATTCGATATATTTCGGAGAGCCGATCTGGCCGAAATATTGCCCGCCGATCATATCGGAAAAGCCGATAATGGCGTTTAGAGGGGTGCGGAGCTCATGGCTCATGGTGGCCAGGAAATCTGATTTGGCCTGGTTGGCGTGTTCGGCTTCAACCAGGGCCTGCCGGCGGTCTTCTTCCGCCTGTCTGCGTTCGGTGATGTCGACCAGGGCCAGGTGGGCAGCTCTCTGGCCCTTCCATTCTACCGCTCCACCCTGCAAACCCAGCCAGATTTGTGATCCGTCCTTGCGGATGCCCTCAAATTCATAGGACACACTTTCTGCCTTGTCCGTTACGAAAGGCTGCCTGATACGGGACAGCCGTTCAATTTCATGGGGAGCTATCAAATTCAGGGTGCTGTCCAGTTTCAGCAGTTCTTCGGCGCTGTCATAACCGAATATCTCGGCACATTTTTGGTTGGCAAACAAAGGCTTGCGGTCGATGGAGGTAATCAGCACGCCCTGGATCGATCCCTCCATCAGGTTTTGATAGTCCTGACGGCTTTGCATCAGGGCGTCTTCTGCTTCCTTGCGTTGGGAGATGTCGTAAAAGCCGAACAACAAGGATGGTTTGCCCTGGTAATCCAGGGTCTGGCCGGAACACAAGGCCCAGAAATCGTCCCCATGAACACCCCGCATCCGGCTTTCCAGGCTGCTAAAGCTGCCTTTGCCTTCAAATATGTCTTTGACCTCACGGGCGACATTTTGATCCACGAATTGATCGAGCAAACAGACGCCCCTGATATCCGCAGCAGAAATCTGCAGCAAATCGGTTGCAGCGCGGTTGGCATGAACGATGTTTTCCGGCTCGCTCTGAACCAGGACAAGGGGTACCGGGGCTGAATCAAAGATCAGGCGCAGGGCGTCTTCCACTTTTTTGCGCTCGGTAATGTCCTGCAGGATGACAGTCAGCAACAGGCTGTCGGCGTTTTCGATCTTTGATATACCGGCCAGGGCAGGGAACTCCCGGCCATCTTTCGTCAAACCAAATATCTCACCACGATCTGCCATGCCCCGCGAAGCCACCTCTTCACGCACAAAGCCGTTTATCTTGTCCATGTGACCCATCCGGAACCTTTCCGGCAACAGGGTGTTCAGGTGCTGGCCAATTATTTCATCTGCCGTATAACCGAAAGTCCGTTCGGCCCCGGCACTGAAGATTTCAATCACGCCTTCCTGGTTGACCGCAATAATGGCTTCTGGCGAAAGGTTCATGATCGTGGAGAGGCGTTCTTCGGAAACGGCGATTGCATCCTGGATGAGTTTGCGCTCGGTGATATCCGTTTGCACGAGGGCGATGCCACCGCTCAGGGTCCTGTATTCAGATACCAGCACCCAGCGCCCGTCGACCAGCAGGTGTTCCCGTTGGTTAGGTGCTGCGCGGTGGTGGCGCAGCCTTTCACGGATAAACTCCTCCTTTTTCAGTTCTGTCAGCACATAGGCGCCACCCACGGTCCAGCGATTGAGCAGTTCCTCGAATGTACAGCCGATTTCGAGGGAGCCGGGCGCATTGTTTTCCACCATGGTGTGGTAGTGCGAATTGAACAGGACCAGTCTGTCTTCCTTGTCGAACAGGGCGAAACCGGTGGAAAAGGATTCGATGGAATCCGTCAGCAAATCCAGCACATGCTGGTCTTCAGAGACATCGCGACCTATACCGCGATAGCCTGTGAACTGACCACCTGCGTCGAAAACGGGCCGGGCTGAAACTTCAATGGTCAGCTTTTTGTTGTCCCGGGTCGTGACGGAATAGCTGAAATTGTCATAGGGGGCATGGCGAGCAATCGCGTCCTGAACCCTGATCCAGCCTGGATTGCTTTCGCGGTCATCGGCGGCAAACCTTGAAAGGAACTGATCCCTGTCGCCACCGATTGTCAGGCCGCCGGAAACGCCGGTTTTTTCTTCGTGCAGGCCGGAAATCATGGTGTAGATACCGTCGACATCCGTTTCCCAGTACCAGTCCGAGGAAATTTCCACAAAATCCCGAAACCGTTCTTTTGCCAGATAGGTCTCCGACACATCCGTCAGAAGTGTGAAAAAACCGCGCATTGTGCCATCCGGCGCGATATCGGGTGAAACCTTGAAATGGCCGTGCATGACACCCCGGACATCGAACCGGCGCACAATATCAAACGAGTTTTCGCCACCGGCGAGGGCTGTATCGATGGCACTGGAAAGACCCTCCCAGGCGTCGTCGCCGATTACCTCGCGAACCGGGCGATTGAGAATATCTTCGGCCTTGCAGCCCAGCCATTTTTCGAAGGTATGATTGACGTAGGTATATCGCCAGTCTGCGTCGACATAGGTCACAGCACCGGGAAGCGAATCGAGCAGCAAGCGGTATCTGTCGGCGGCGTCGCTCGACGTTTCTGTGGCTGTCGAGCGGTTCCTGATCATTTTGAACAAAACCGGCAGCAGTGAAAGTGTCATGGCCAGTGCCAGCAACTCGAATACCGAGATGGCAACCTGGAGTTCGCTGAAATGAACAACAAAATGTGCAAGGAGGGTCAACAGTGCCGAGAGACAGATGACAGCACCGGCGAACAGGATGGTTGAACCCGCAGGGCCAAAGCGCTGAACCAGGCGATTGCCGGGCACCTTCATGCCACTGACGACCCCTGGGCCTGATGACCCGCTGAAATTATCAAACAAACCTACACCGCTACCAAGCCAGAGGAATCAAGACAGCATCAAATAAACTGCCAGTTTAATCGGCACGATGCGCCCCCACTCATACCGCCGTACGATACGCCGGATACAGTTGCTACAGCAAAATTCACATCCCGGATTTAGCATCAACTGCATATAAAAAAGTACTATAGCCCCTTGTTATCTCCGATTTCCAACCAAAACAGGAAATTTCCTGAACGCCCAAAACTGAAACAGGGACGATCAGGATTGATTACAGGTAACAGAGATCGCGAGTTCACGTAATCAATCAACGGTTTATGCTATGCACCGATGTACGAAGGGAGTGAAGGTGGAAGGGCAATCTATTGTCGGGAATAAAGTCCAGGGCGGTTCGCTTTATTAGCGAAAACAGCAAAATTAACAGCTGAATAAACCAGCGCCACTTGACGCCCCGGCAAATGACCTTCAAGAATATATAATAATACAAATACAGCGGGAACATGTGGAATGGTATTAGGTCTGTTCGGTGGCAAAGGCGCAGATAAGCCTTTGGAACCAACAATGTCGAAGGATGCTTTTTTGTCCGAGCTGGACAAGATGCAAACAACCTTTGGTATTGTTTCCACCGATGCTGCGGGCAAGAACGAACCCTATGGCAAGATCGAGGCAACCGGGCGTTTCCTGTTTGAGCAAGTTCTGAAAGTTGGTGTTTCCGCCAACGCCATCACATCAAAAAAAGAAATCCATGCTGCCGCCATGCTGGGCGTGGTCGTGGTGCATTGTCTTGGCCGCAACGGTGGCATGAGCAAGACACAACTGCAATTCTTGCTGGGCAAGGTGCCGGCCTATGCTTTTGCCCTGGCGATGGATGCCGAGCACAAGGCAGTGATCGGTGAAGCTGTTCCCAAGGCCATTCTTGGTTATGCCCATAAAATTCGCCAGACCCGTTTTCGCAACAGCGTCGAGGCTGTCGAAAAGAATGTGACACAATTCATGCTCGAGAAAGACCCGGTCTATTATGCCAACCTTGCCGGGGATATGGCGAGGTTCATTTAGGACCCGGGGTAAGCGGGCTCAGCCCTGTATATCCTGGGCCTGTTCCAGCTTTTCCTCGGCAGCCAGCCAGACCACCTCAGCTTCTTCTTTCAGCTTGTCGGTTTTGCCCTTGCGGATCATCAAGTCATTAAGCTGACCGTTTTCGTCGTCATATAGCGCCGGATCCGCCAGGGCGTTTTCAAGCTTGCGGCTTTCCTCGGTCAGGTCCTGGACGCGTTTTTCGGCTTTTTGCACATCCTTGCGCAGGCCTGACAGGGCCTGGCGGGCAGCTGCAGCCTCCCGACGGGCATCTTTACGGGAGCCGCGGTGATGCTTCTCCGCCACCCGGTCATTGCCGTTCTGGCTGGCTCGACCAGCGCCGCGGGCCGACAGGGCGGCTTTGCGGTAATCTTCAACATCGCCGTCCCAGGTGCGAACCGTGCCGTCTTCCACCAGCCACAGACGATCAACACAGGTTTCGATCAGGTGGCGGTCGTGGCTGATCAGCAAGACCGCGCCATCATAGGAATTAATGGCCTGGATCAGGGCTTCCCGACTGTCGACGTCGAGATGGTTGGTCGGTTCATCGAGGATCAGGATATGCGGCGCCCGGAAACTGGCGAGAGCCAGCAGCAGCCGGGCCTTTTCCCCGCCGGAGAGCTTTTCAACCGCCGTATCAGCCTTGTCGAAACCAAAGCCAAAGGCACCGAGGCGGGCCCGGACCTTAGATTCGGGCTGATCCTCCATCATCTCCATCAGATGCTGCAGCGCCGATTGGCCCGGTGTCAGTTCCTCCAGCTGATGCTGGGCGAAAAAACCGACTTCCAGCTTGCGATGGGCCCGGCGCTTGCCGGTTTCCAGCTTCAGGCGTCCGGCAATGATCTTTGCCAGCGTGGATTTACCATTACCATTGGCACCCAGCAGGGCAATGCGGTCGTCGGGATCCAGACGCAGGTCGAGGTCCTTGAGGATCGGATTGCCTGGCTCATACCCGGCAGAACCACCTTCAATGGCGATCAGGGGCGGCGAGGCACCTTCCGGATTGGGGAAGTTGATTTCTGTAACATTATCTTCCATCACCGCGGCGATGGGCTGCATCTTTTCAAGGGCTTTCAGACGACTTTGTGCCTGACGGGCCTTGCTGGCCTTATAGCGAAAGCGCTCAACAAATGCTTCCATATGGCGCATCTGGGCCTGCTGGCGGGCATGCATCTTTGACTGGATCATCAGTTGTTCGCGGCGCAGGCGCTCAAATTCATCATAGCCGCCGGTATACATGGTCAACCGGCCATCCTGCAGGTGCATGATGCGATTGACCGAACCGTTCAGCAAATCCCGGTCATGGCTGACGATCAGCACAGTGCGTTCGTAGGATTTCAGATAGTTTTCCAGCCAGAGGGCGGCTTCCAGGTCCAGGTGGTTGGTCGGCTCATCCAGCAGCAACAAATCGGGTTCGGAAAACAGAATAGCCGCCAGGGCCACACGCATGCGCCAGCCACCGGAAAACTCTGACAGGCTGCGCAACTGGGTTTCGGCGTCAAAACCAAGACCGGAGAGAATAGAGGCGGCGCGGGACGGGGCAGAATGGGCATCGATATCGGACAACCGCTCATGCACATAGGCAATGCGGTGCGGGTCCGTCGCGGTCTCTGCTTCGTCCAGCAAGGCAGCCCGTTCAATATCGGCTGCCAGCACAAAGTCCAGCAGGGTCTGCTTGCCCGACGGGGCTTCCTGGGAGACAGCGGCAACCCGGGCATTGTTGCGCACATTCACGGAACCGCCTTCCGGCTCTGTTTCCTTCAGGATCAGGCGCAGCAACGTGGTCTTGCCAGTGCCATTGCGACCGACCAGCCCGACCCGTGACCCGGCCGGTATATGAGCGGTGGCATTTTCCAGTAACAAACGACCGGCGATGCGATGATAAAGATTATTGATGTGCAACATGACCGCGGGGTCTTAGCACGCCGCCGCCCCTGAATAAATGGGGAGCGGCAAGTTTTAGGCCGTCATGGCAACCCGGCCCGATCAGGCCAGGACGACGGAGGCTGTTCAGAGGTCATCCCAAACCCCGAAAAACAGAACCAGCGGGCGGAGAAACAACATAAGATTAACTGTGCAAGCGATTGTATGGATACAATAAAATCAAAATATTCATATGTTTGTTGTTGCCGGATCAAACCCTGGCGGGGCATTGTTCATGGCCACAGAACGGGAGCTGCAAAAATGCGATTACATGATTTTACCGGATCAGGAAACGGCCACAAGGTTCGGCTGTTATTGTCCAATCAGGGACGGAGCTTTGAGCTGGTGGAACATAATATCCTGAAGGGGGAGACACATACCCCCGAATTTTTGACCCGCAATCCAGGTGGCAAAATTCCTGTGCTGGAAACCGGTGATGGTCGTTATTTGCCGGAATCCAACGCCATTCTCTGGTATCTGGCGGAGGAGACGGATTTCCTGCCTGATGATGCCTGGTCCCGGGCCGAGGCGCTGCGCTGGATGTTTTTTGAACAATACAGCCATGAGCCCTTTATCGCCGTGGCCCGGTTCTGGCTGCACTTTGTTGAGATGACGCCGGAACAGGAGGTTCAACTCGTGGAAAAACAAACCAGGGGGTATCAGGCTCTGGACGTCATGGAGCAACATCTGACCTCGGCGTACTGGTTCGCCGGCGGTCGTTATTCAATCGCCGATATCGCCCTGTATGGTTATACCCACGTGGCCCATGAGGGCGGCTTTGACCTGGCGGACTATCCGGCTGTCCGGGCGTGGCTCGAGCGGGTTGGGGCACAGCCGGGCCATATAATGATGGAGCCGCATTGATTAGTTTGACGTGACGCTTGCCTTGACGGGCTGCGGACGTTATAACCCGCGCAAATTCAACGGATTTTCCCATCAATCATCCCAACCAGCGAGTATTCTCCCATGGCTCTCGAACGTACCTTTTCGATCATCAAACCCGACGCCACACGCCGCAATCTGACCGGTGCCGTCACGGCCAAGCTGGAAGAAGGCGGCCTGCGGGTTGTTGCTTCCAAGCGCATCCAGATGACCCAGGCCCAGGCCGAGGGTTTCTACGCCGTGCACAAGGAACGCCCGTTCTTTGGTGACCTGGTTTCTTTCATGACATCCGGTCCGGTTGTTGTTCAGGTTCTGGAAGGCGACAACGCCATTGCCCGCAATCGCGAAATCATGGGCGCGACCAACCCGGAAGAAGCTGCTGACGGTACAATCCGCAAGCTTTATGCCGAAAATATCGAAGCCAATTCCGTGCATGGTTCCGACGCACCGGAAACAGCTGCCGAAGAAATCAAATACTTCTTCAATGACGACGAACTCGTCGGCTGAAGCTGATCAGATATCAGGAAGAAGGCCGGGCTTGTCCCGGTCTTTTTTTGTCCAGGGGTGACATGTCCTGCTGAAGACCGGTTGTTTATTTGATCACGACCCGTTCGCCAACAACTTCGGTGCGGCCTTCAGCAATCAGGCGCAGGGCGTGCGGGTAACAGCGGTGTTCGGCTTCCAGAATGCGGGCGGCGAGGGCGTCTGCATCGTCGCCGGGCAACACAGGCACCGCTTCCTGGACAATGATGGGGCCGGCATCCATTTCCGGCACCACAAAATGCACCGTACAGCCGGATATCTTTACACCGGCCTCAAGCGCTTGTTCATGCACATGCAGCCCCTTGAATGAGGGCAACAGGGACGGATGAATGTTGACCAGCCGGTCTCGCCAGCGGTTGACGAACCCGGCCGTCAGGATGCGCATAAAGCCGGCCAGGCAGATCAGTTCGGCACCGGACTGGCTGATGGCAGCCTGCAAGGCCGTTTCAAAGTTTTCGCGGTTTTCAAAATCGCGATGATTGACCACATCCGTGGCAATTCCGGCCGTTTGTGCGCGTTCAAGGCCATAAACATCAGGGATGTTGGAAATAACAGTAACGATTTCTGCCGGAAATGCCGGGTCGGCACAAATATCAATCAAGGCTTGCAGATTTGAGCCCCGTCCCGAAACAAGTACGGCAACCTTCAGCATCAGAGGCTGATCCCGTTGACAACAGTGGCTGCTTCGCCTGACTGCGTTGCCCGGATGTCGCCGATCCGGAATACTGTTTCCCCGGCAGCCTCAAGAATGCTGGTGGCTTCGGCCGCGTCTGCCTCGGCAACCACGGCAATCATGCCGATGCCGAGATTAAAGGTTCGCGCCAGTTCCTGATCCTGGATGCCGCCGCGTCTTGCCAGCCAGCCAAACAGCTTTGGAACCTGCCAGGTGGTACCGTCAATGTGGGCCGTCAGTCCATCAGGCAACACCCGCGGTATGTTTTCCAGCAAACCGCCGCCGGTAATGTGGGCAAAAGCCCGGACGCGCTCTGATTTCACCAGATCAAGGCAGCTTTTGACATAGATACGCGTTGGCGTCAGCAAAGCCTCACCCAGTGATTGCCCGTCATCCCAGGGGCAGGGTGCGTCATAGTCTGCACCGGAAATTTCCACCACCTGGCGCACCAGTGAAAAACCGTTCGAATGAAGGCCACTGGAGGCCAGACCAAGAATGACGTCGCCTGCCTGCACCTGGTCGCCGGTCAGGGCCTGACCACGTTCCACGGCACCGACGGAAAATCCGGCCAGATCATATTCGCCGGGTTGATACAGGCCGGGCATTTCGGCGGTTTCACCACCGATCAGGGCGCATCCTGCCTGCAGACAGCCATCGGCGATGCCACGCACGACATCGGTGGCCGCATCAACGCTTAGTTTGCCGGTGGCAAAATAATCCAGGAAAAACAGCGGTTCGGCACCCTGAACCACCAGATCGTTGACACACATGGCGACCAGATCTATCCCCACCGTGTTGTGACGTCCGACGGCGTTGGCGACCAGCAGTTTGGTGCCGACACCATCATTGGCAGCGACCAGCACCGGATCGTTATATCCCGCAGCCTTGAGGTCAAAAAACCCGCCAAAGCCGCCGAGACCGGCATCTGCGCCGGGTCGACTGGTTGATTTGGCCAGGGGGGCAATCTGGCGAACAAGTTCGTTGCCGGCTTCGATATCCACACCTGCATCCTGGTAGGACAGGCCCTGACCTTCGGCTCTGTTCTCCGCATCAACAGTTGAATCCGGTGATGGAGGCGCTTTTTCCGCTGTCATGTTGTTGCCGCTGTCCCTGACCATAAGTATGCTGCGTTCACCCGGTGCGTATATATAGTGCACGCGGGTGTATTTTTTGCACTCTGGCGGCAACATGACGGAATCGCCGTCGCAAATCAATCCTGTGCCGACATGGATCCATAACCTTGCCTGAAAAAACACCAGCCCTGTCCATGTCCCGCTTTTTGTCCCTGCATCAGGCCCGATGGATTTTCGTTTGCCTGTCGGTCTTGTCCATTGCTTACGTGATACTCGCGCTGGTCGTACCGGTGGCCGCCAAGGCCCGGGACAATGCGCTGGATAAAACCGTCTATTCAGTACGTGGTATCAAGGTAGACGCCAATGCAGCCACTGCAGCGGCTGCCCAGAAAATAGCCCTGGCCCAGGGCCAGATTATCGCCACCGAGCAATTGCTGAAGCGGATTACCCCGCTTGACCGCCATGCCGACTTGCCGACGATGGACAACGCCTACGTTGTCAACCTGGTGCAGAGCATGGAAGTCTCGAGCGAGAAACGTTCCTCGACCCGCTATCTGGCCGAACTGGTGATAAATTTCAGACGCAGCGCGGTTCGCAGGCTTTTGCGAAATCTCGCCATTCCGTTCTCGGAGACCATGAGCAAACCGGTTCTGATCCTGCCGGTGCTGGAAAGGGCAGGGGCCGCCAACCTGTGGGACGATCCCAATCCATGGCGTGACGCCTGGCGCGGACTGGATAATAAAAACCGGTTTGTGCCCTTGATTGTTCCTGAAGGTGGCCTGCATGACATGGGGTCCATCAGTGTTGACCAGGCTGTCAATGCCGATGAATCAAGACTGGCGGCCATTGCCGCCCGCTACAAAGTGGGCACGGTCATCATCGTACACGCTATCCAGCAGCGAAATCTGGCCAATGGCACCGATCAGCTCAATGTTGCCATCCAGCGGTTCAGCAAGACAGAAGACAGTACCCTGGTTGAAAATTTTGAAGGCAAGGTAGGGGAAAGCATTGCCGACTTGCTGACGACGGCGGCAAACGGTGTTGCCACATTGATCGAAGAAGGCTGGAAAAAATCCACACGTCTTGGTTATTCAGGACGGGCACCGCTTAGCGTCCGGCTGGAACTGACAGGGCTGGCGGACTGGATCAACCTGCGCAAGCGCCTTGAATCCATTGCCGCCGTTGACCAGATAGAATTACGGGAACTGAACAAAAAATCAGCCCAGGTCCTGCTGCATCACCTCGGAGACGAAAACGCCCTGCGCGTGGCCCTGACACAAAGTGATCTCACATTAAGGCAGGAAGACGGTTTCTGGATCCTGCGCGCAGTACACAAGTAGATGGTGAGCAGGTATAGTCCTGGCATGGGGAACATTTGTGAACTCCCAGGGCCAGGCTTGCGGGACACAAAGGGGAAGGAACAAAATGGTTGAAACGGGACAGACACGGTTCTGGCTTGTTGGTGGCGGCGTCATCGCCCTGCTGCTTTATTTGTTGCGCGCCATCCTGCTGCCATTTGTGGCTGGCATGGCTGTGGCTTATTTCCTCGATCCCGCAGTCGACAAACTGGAAAACCGCGGTGTGAACCGCACATTGGCGACCTTTATCGTTACAGCCCTGTTTTTTACCACTTTGATCGCCGTCATCATCCTGTTGTTCCCGATCCTGCAGAGCCAGATCGTGGGATTTGCCAACAACGTCCCGGAATATGTCGAACGCATCCGTCTGATTATCTGGCCCTTGTTTGAAGAAGCCGGTGCCGCGCTGAAGATTGCCGGGATCGACGTGCCACACAGCGCCGAGGTCCGCGATGCCGCCGTTGGTTTCGCCGGCGAAGCGGCAGCCTGGGTCGGCGGTGTGCTGCGCCGGTTCTGGAGTGGTGGGTTGGCGCTGTTCAACGTCATTACGCTACTGTTTATTACGCCCATCGTTGCCTTCTATCTGCTGCGCGACTGGGACAACATGATCGAAAAGGTCGACGGCCTGTTGCCGCGCGACAATGCCGGTGTGATCCGCAACCAGTTAAAGCTGGTCGATGCGGCCATTGCCGGATTTGTGCGTGGCCAAGCGACGGTCGCCATGACACTGGGCATTATCTATGGCATTGGCTGGTCCTTTGCGGGCCTGGAATTTGGCCTGATCCTGGGACTGGGTACGGGTGTGCTGGCCTTTATTCCCTATGTCGGTGCTGCCCTTGGTTTTTTCATCGCCCTGTTGGTGGCCTTTGCTCAATTCGGGGCTGATTTTGTGCCCCTGGCCATGATTATCGGAACTTTCATCGCCGGTCAGTCGCTGGATGCCAGCTTCCTGACGCCGAAACTTGTTGGCGGCCGGGTTGGCCTGCATCCTGTCTGGGTGATTTTTGCCCTGATGGCAGGTGGAACGCTTTTTGGTTTCCTCGGTGTTTTGATCGCTGTGCCCACCGGTGCCGCCATAGGGGTGGTGGTTCGTTTTGCCGCCTCGCGCTATCGCACCAGCCGTTATTTTGTTGAGGAGCACCCCGACGCCAGCGGAGACCCGTCTACGTGAACCTGGCTCGCCAACTTCCTTTTGACTTTACCCCGAGGACGGCCCTGGGTCTGGACGATTTTATGGTCGTGCCGGGCAATGCCGATGCCGTCGCCTGGCTGGATCGCTGGCCTGAATGGCCCGATGGCATGCTGGCAATATTTGGTCCGCCGGGATGTGGCAAGACACATTTGGCCCATGTCTGGCAGTCCATGACCGGTGCCCATATTTACCAGGCCACAGATCTGGACGAACAATCGGCCTTTGACTGGATCCGGCGCGCTGACAATCCGCCAAGGCTTATTGTTGAAGGGGCTGATGGTGGCGTTGATGAAGCAGCCTTGTTTCATCTCTATAACATGGTCATGCAGGCGCGCGGCAATCTGTTGCTGACGGGACAAAGCGCACCGGCTCGCTGGACCGTAGCACTGCCGGATCTGGTCTCACGACTTGGTGCCATGACGACGGTGGAACTGGCCCCCCCGGATGATGATTTGTTCACAGCCTTGTTGATCAAACAGTTCGCCGACCGGCAATTGACGGTGGCGGCCGATGTCGTGACCTATCTGGTGGTGCGGCTGGAACGCTCCTTCCACATGGCCCGGCAGATCGTGCACGAACTTGACCGGGCGGCGCTGGCCGGACAACGCGAAATTACCAAACCGCTGGCACGTCAGGTGCTACAGGAACTGAATACGGAACAAGAGGAAGACTGAACGATGGATCTCGGCATCAAGGGTAAAAAGGCACTGATCTGTGCCGCGAGCAAGGGATTGGGCAAGGGCTGTGCCATGTCGCTGGCGAAGGATGGTGTCGACGTCACCATCACCGCCCGCAACGCCGGTCCGCTGGAGGCCACAGCCGAAGAAATTCGCAAGGCGACCGGCGTCAACGTCACCACCGTGGCTGGTGACATCACGACCGATGAAGGTCGCGCTGCTGCTCTTGAGGCCGCCGGGCAAATCGATATCCTGGTCAATAATGCCGGTGGCCCGCCGCCTGGTAACTTTCGCGACTGGACCCGCGATGACTGGATTGCGGCACTTGATGCCAACATGCTAACGGCGATCGAACTGATCAAGGCAACGGTTGATCCAATGATGGATCGTAAATTCGGACGGATCGTCAACATCACCTCCAGTGCGGTGAAGGCACCGATTGATATTCTTGGTCTCTCCAATGGTGCACGGACCGGCCTGACCGGTTTTGTTGCCGGTATTGCCCGCACAACTGCCGCCCACAATGTCACCATGAACAACCTGCTGCCGGGTCGTTTTGATACCGATCGCCTGCGTGGCACGGAAACTGCTGCCGCCAAAAACCGGGGCATCAGCCTGGAAGAACAAATGGCCGAACGGGCCGCCAGTATACCGGCGGGTCGGTTTGGCACGCCGTCTGAATTTGGCGATGCCTGTGCTTATCTCTGCAGCGCCCAGGCCGGGTTTGTTACGGGCCAGAATTTTTTGATTGATGGCGGCCTGTATCCAGGCACTTTCTGATTTCAACCACAGTTCACGAGGGAAGTCCCATGAAAAAATTGCGTTTGTTTCTGACAGCCATTGCCTTCCTTTTTGCCTCAGCCATTGGCCAGACTGCACAGGCCGAACATGGCGGTGTTTTCCAGACCTGGTTCACCAAGGACAACAAGTCGAAGGTGGTCATCTACAAATGCGACGAAAGAATTTGTGGCAAATTTACCTGGCTGAAAGAACCTCTGGATGAGGCCGGCAAACCCAAGGTCGACAAAAACAATGAAGATGAAGGTATGCGCGGCAAGCCGATCATCGGCCTCGTCATGTTGAAGGACTTTGTTGAAGATGCCCAGGAGGACCACGCCTGGACGGCTGGCACGATCTATGACCCGGAAAACGGCAAAACCTATTCGTCAAAAATGTATCTCAATGGCGATGGCACCCTGACGGTGCGAGGCTATGTCGGTCTGCCGATTTTCGGGCGCAGTCAGGAATGGGTGAAAGCAAAATAGATGGCCAAAATTGAAAGCCTTGATACGCTGCGCGCGATCTACGGAGATGCCTCAAAACGGGCGGCGGTCGATAAACAACTGGATTATATAGATGCCCATGCCCGGCGTTTTATTGAAGCCTCACCCTTTCTGGTGATGTCGACGGTTGGCAAGGATGGTCTGTGTGATATTTCGCCCAAAGGGGATACGCCAGGGTTTGTCGACATCATCGACGACAAGACAGTTGCGGTGCCGGACCGGCGCGGCAACAACCGGCTGGACGGGTTAAGCAACCTGATCGATAATCCGGCCATCGGCCTGATTTTTTTCCTGCCCGGTATGAACGAAACCTTGCGACTTCAGGGTCAGGCGGAAATTCGTGATGATGCTGACCTGCTGGAGCGTTTCACCATCAAGGGCAAGCCGCCGTCGACAGTTACCGTGATCAAGGTGCAGGAACTTTATTTCCACTGCGCCAAGGCGTTAATGCGATCAAACCTGTGGGACCCGGCCAATCATATCGACCGCAGCACCTGGCCCAGTATCGGCCAGATCATCAAAGACCAGGCCCAGGTTGATATGCACGCCGAAACCCAGGAAGAGATGATCGAGCATTACCACAACACCATGAACTGACTGCAAAATGGGGGATAGATTTGGAACAGATTTCAGGCATTAATCACGTTGGGCTGCGGGTGCGGGACCTTGGTATCACCCGTGCGTTTTACGAAAAACTGGGTTTCGTTTTTCTGGCGGGACCAGTGGGGCCGGAACCGGTCGCCATCATGGAGCACCCCTCAGGTGTCAATATCAACTTCATCCTCAATGCAGGCGCGGATGCTTCCGACGTCAATATTCTGATGGATGTGCCGATAAAACATGCGGGTTATACCCATATTGCCCTTGAAATCAGTGACATCGCGGCGGCCAAAAAGCAGTTGGCAGTAAACGGATTTCCAATCACAGAGACCGTTGAATTGCCCAACGGCGCCGTCTTTTTCTTCATCCGTGACCCCGACGGAAATGTTATCGAGTTTCATTGCCCTGGGGCATAACCACAAATGCCCAGGGGCATAACCGCCAGCCGATCAAAAGGAGGATACATCATGCCGTCTCAACTCAATGTCGCTTGCCTGCAAAACTGTGCCGGGACGGACGTCCAACAAAACCTGCACGACTTGCGGGGCATGATTGATACCGCACGGGCTGATGGCGCCCAACTCGTCTGTCTGCCGGAATACGGCACCTGCCTCGGCGTTGAAGGACAGGAATTTATTGTTGGCGCAACACCTGAGGAAAGCCATCCGGCCCTGGCCTTTCTGGCCGACGTTGCAAAAGAAACCGGCGTCTGGATATTGATCGGTTCGATGGCGGTCAACGCCCCCGGTGGCAAAATTGTCAACCGCTCCCTGTTGCTCAATGACCAGGGCGACGTGGTCGCGCGATATGACAAGATCCATCTTTTTGATGTTGACCTCGCCAATGGTGAAACCTATCGCGAAAGTGCCACAATCCAGCCCGGCGATCAGGCTGTGGTCGCTGATACCCCCTGGGGCGGCATAGGTCTGACGGTATGTTATGATGTGCGCTTCCCGCCGCTCTATCGTTCTTTGGCCGTCGGCGGTGCCGGAATTATCACCGTGCCTGCAGCCTTCGCCCGCACCACGGGTGAAGCTCACTGGCATGTCCTGCTGCGTAGTCGTGCTATTGAGACCGGTTGCTTTATTATCGCGCCCTGTCAAACCGGTCTGCACGGCACATCGGAAAGTTATGGTCATTCCCTGATCATCGATCCCTGGGGTAATGTCCTGGCCGACGCTGGCCGTGACCCCGGTATTGTCTCGGCGACCCTTGACCTGTCCCTGATCGAAAAATGTCGCGGCATGGTCCCGGCCCTGCAACACTACCGACCCTACAGGGAAGTATCCGAAGACCTGGTAAAAAACGCGGGGCAGGCGGCGGAATAGATCGCTGCAATGACGAGCCGCGGCATTACCGGACTGGTATTGCGAGGGGACTACTCTTTCGCTGCAGCTTCCGCCATCTCGCGCAATTTGAAACGTTGCAGTTTGCCGGTTTCGGTGCGGGGCATGTCGGTCATGAATTCGATAGCGCGGGGATATTTGTAGGGGGCGATTGTCTGTTTGACAAAATCCTGCAACTGCTTCGCCATCTCCGGGCTGGCATCAGCCGGGTCACGCAACAGCACGTATGCCTTGACGATGTGACCACGGTCAGGATCGGGGGCGGCAACAACACCACATTCGGCCACTTTGGCATGGTCCAGGAGACAGGCTTCAACTTCGGGACCGGAGATGTTGTAACCCGCTGAGATGATCATGTCGTCGTTGCGGGCCTGGAACCAGAAGACGCCGTTTTCATCACGCATATAACTGTCGCCGGTGACATTCCAGCCATCCTGCACATAGGCGGACTGACGTTCGGCATTGTCGAGATAACGACAACCCGTCGGCCCCTTGACGGCGAGGCGTCCAACTTCGCCATCCGGCACGTCATTGCCCTCGTCATCAATGACCTTGCCCTGAAAACCCGGGATCGGCACGCCTGTGGCACCTGGCACAATGTCATCGCCGTCGGCGGAAATAAAAATATGCAGCATTTCAGTTGAGCCCAGACCATCAATGGTCTTGATGCCGGTGGCCTTTTCCCAACCCTGGTATGTGGGCAAGGGCAGGGTCTCTCCGGCGGATACGGATTTTGTCAACGAACTGATGTCGTATTTGTCGACCAGGTCCGTCATCACCCGAAAAGCCGTGGGGGCAGTGAAGCAAATGGTCGCCTTGTGTTTTTCGATGATGCCCATCAGGGCTTCCGGGGCCGGACCTTCACACAGGGCTGTCGAGGCACCGGCATGCATGGCAAAGGTCACCAGGGCACCCAGGCCAAAGGTAAAGGCCACGGGCGGCGAGCCACAGAAAATATCTTCTTTCACCGGCCTCAGCACATAGCGCGAGAAAGTATCGCAGATGGCCATGATATCGCGATGAAAATGCATGCAGCCCTTGGCCGGGCCCGTTGTGCCGGAGGTAAAGGCAATGAGACAGACATCGTCCGCCGCCGTGTCCACATTGTCGAAGCTGGTTGGCTTGGCAGCCATCAGTTCGTCGAGGTTGCCGTTGCCGGGCTTCTGGCCGAGATTGCTGAAATAGATGGCCTGTTCAAAGGTCGTGGACTGATCAAGCGTCAGTTCCATTTCTTCCATCAGGTGATCGCAGCAAAAGCCAACCCTGACGACGGCCTTTTCGGTGATGTAGGTCAGTTCCTTGGCCCGCAGCAAGGGCATGGTGGCGACGCCGATGGCCCCGACCTTCATGACCGCCAGCCAGATCGCCACATACATCGGATTGTTGGGGGCCCGCATGAAGACGCGGTTGCCAGGCTTCACATCCAGATCATCAACCAGCACATGGGCAATCTGGTTCGACTTGGCCAGCAGGTCGTTGTAGGTCCAGACAGCATCTTCAAAATAAATCACCGGACGGTCGCCATAAAGCGATGCCTGTTTGTCCAGCAATTCAACAGCGCAATTCATCTGCGCCGGATAGGCCGCCAGTTCAGGCACAGTTTGCCAGTCCATATCCGGCCACTGGTCCAGCGGCGGCAGGCTGATTTTGCCAAAATCATCAACATGGGCGGAGACCCCGTTGGGCCCCTTGTCAACATTGAGGTCAGCTTCAGACATTTGCGACAATCTCCGGATTTTCGTAATTGGGGACGGATGGCTCAACCCGCACGGTGTTGGACGGTGGCGAGGCGCGGCCATCAGCGGCCACGGCCCGGACGTAGTAACTGTACTTCAGACCACCTATGGCCAGCAGATCGGTAAAGCGTGGTTTTTTGACGGCTTCAATGCAACTGACATTGCCGTCATCCTCGGCCCGATAAACATCATAGACACGCACAGCATCATCAGCCGGGGCTTGCCAATCCAGCAATATCCGGCCGCGCTCGTCGACCTCTGCCACCAGGCTGTCGGCGGCTTCTCCCCAGACAGGGTTGATGCCCTCAGGGTCATCCGCCGGGGCCTGGTTCATGCCCTTGGGCCAGAGGAAACAATTTACTTCCTTGAAGGCACCATCCAGCTGTTTGCAGACGTTGCAATAAATACATTTGACGATGTCATCGGCCCGGTCGCTGCGAACCTTGTTGACCCAGTCCGGGTCGGCCAGCAACTGCCGCGCCATGCCAATGATATCGGCCTTGCCGTCTTGCAACAGACCTTCAGCATCTTTGGGATCACTGATCTTGCCGACAGATACCACGGGCACATCAAAGCCGTGACTGTTGATATATTCCTTGATGGCGGCGGGCAGATGCGCATTGGGCATGTCCGGATACCAGTCACCTGGCATACAGCGGTCACCGGAATAACCGGTATAGGGATAAAGCGGCTGGCCTTCACGCGGCACGGCATCTTCAAACTTGCCGCCGACGGACAGCGAAATATAGTCCACGCCCAGCTGAGCCATGCGCAAGGCAATGGGTTTGGCATCTTCAATGGTATAGCCGTCTCGTACAACTTCTTCGGCCAGGAAACGCACGCCGACGGCAAAGTCCTTGCCTACGGATTTGCGGATCTCGGTCATGACGCGGCCAAACAGGCGCAACCGGCCTTCCAGGGTTTTACCGCTGTATTCATCACGGCGGTGATTGTGGCGCGACAGAAACGACATCAACGTGTAGGCATGGGCGGAATGAATTTCGACGCCGTCATATCCGGCCTCACGAGCGCGCACGGCTGCCCGGCCAAAATCAGTAATGATGTCTTCGATCTGGTCTGTGTCCAGCATGTCGACGGTCTGTCGCCAGCCGGACCGGGCCACCTTCATGAAATGGATGATCTGCGGCACGATCTTGCTGTCACTTATGTCGTGAACACGTGTTGTCAGTTCCCGGTGACCTGGAATGAACTTGTCATCAGACAGGCGCAGCAGGGGCCCTGACTTGCTGCTGTGCACAGCGCAGGCTTCAACCACAATCAGACCGACACCGCCACGGGCAAACCCGGCATAGCGGTCAATGACGGCATCATTAACAAAACCATCCTCACCTGAAAGACGTGTCACCATGGCCGGTACCAGCACCCGGTTGGGGATGGTCATCTGGTTGATCTTGAGAGGCTCCAGGATTTTCATGATCAGTTTTCCTGTTGGGCGGCCTTCAGCAATTGCGTGGCGATGACAATTTTCTGCACGTCCGTGGTGCCTTCATAAATGCGCATGGCACGGATTTCCCGATAGAGACGTTCCACCGGCGTGCCCACCAGAACACCCATGCCGCCGAACAATTGCACGGCGTGATCGATAACGACCTGGGCGGCTTCCGTTGAATACATCTTCGCCATGGCGGCTTCGCGGGTGACCCGGTCGGCCACGCAGTCACGGGTCCAGGCTGCGCGATAGACCAACAAGGCAGAAGCATCAATTTCCGTCGCCATATCGGCCAGCTTGCCTTGCGTGAACTGAAATCCACTCAGCGCCTGACCAAAAAGCTGGCGCTGATTTGTCCGGGCTACGGCTTCGTCCAGGGCGCGACGGGCAAAGCCCAGGGCCGCGGCTCCAACGGTGGAGCGGAAGATATCGAGGTTCGACATGGCGACCTTGAACCCGCCTCCGATTTCCCCAAGGATTCTTGACTTGTGAACACGGCAATCTTTCATGGACAAGGTGCCAAGCGGATGTGGTGCGATCACATCCAGGCTCTCCACCAGTTCCAGTCCCGGTGTGTCGGCATCCATTACAAAGCATGTCAGACCACGGGCACCGTCATCCGATGTGCGCACGAACATGCAATAAACATCGGCAATTCCGGCATTGGAAATAAAGGTCTTGGTGCCGTTCAGGACATAGTCGTCGCCATCTTCGACAGCCGCGGAGGTCAGGGCACCGGCATCCGATCCGGCATCCGGTTCGGTCAGGGCGAAGGCCGGGATAATCTTGCCTTCACGAACGCCCGGCAAATACTGGTCTTTCAGCTCGTCGGAACCGAACATGGAAATCGCGCCTGAACCCAGGCCCTGCATGGCAAAGGCAAAGTCCGCCAGACCGGTGGTCCGGGCCAGGGTCTCGCGGAAGATACACAGTGAGCGTACATCCAGGCTTTCGAACTTGCCGCCATGGGAAGCCGGGACGGCATATTGCAGATAGCCGGCATCGCCCAGCATGCGTACGAACTTCCTGCTGAGGCCGTTAACGTCACTTTCGTCGTCTTCATAAGGCTTGATATTCTTTTCCGTCCAGGCATCCAGTTCGATTGCCAGGGTCCGGTGATGGTCTTCAAGGAAGGGCCAGTCAAGATAGCTTTTGTCAGACACGGTATATTCTTTCCGGTTTAATCGGTGGTGGCTTTGACTGAAGACTTTACAGAAGACTTCAAACGGCCAAGCAAATGCAGCAGATCATTCATTTCGTCGCGGTCCAGGCCTGACATCATGTCAGCGACCCAGGTTTCATGTTCCGGCACCATTTCCTGAAAGGCCGTGCGGCCTTCATCGGTCAGGCGCACCAGTTGGGTACGGCGGTCGCCCGGTGCCGGTTTGCGCAAAACCAGACCTTCCTGCACCAGACGGTCCACCAGGCCTGTGATGTTGCCGTTGGAAACCATTAGCTGGCTGGAAAGCTGCCCCATGGTCATGTCACCATCCGCCCGGTCAAGCTGGGCCAGAATATCAAAGCGGGGCAGGGTGGTTCCGAAGCGCTGACGCAAACCACCGCGAACATTTTGTTCGATCATCGTTGAACAGGTCAGCAGACGCAGCCAGACACGAAGTTCCGGTTTGTCTTCCGCCTGCACAGAGGTTTCATAATCCAGGGTTTCCTGATCAGAGACATCTTTGGTTAATTCATCCGTCATCACATGACCTCACCACCGGCAACTGCAATTGATTGTCCGTTTATGGATGTCGACCCTGGCAGGGCCAGCCAGCCGACGGCCTGGGCCACTTCATCGGGCTGCACAAGCCGCCCCTGGGGGTTCAGGGAGGCAAGTTCCGCATAGGCTTCTTCTTCCGTGCGTCCTGCCTTGCTGACCATGGTATCAATGGTGCGGGCGGCGATATCGGTTTCGGTAAAACCGGGGCAAACGGAATTAAAAGTCACACCGGATTTGGCATATTCCGTGGCCAGGGCCCGTGTCAGACCGATAACCCCGTGTTTTGACGCGACATAAGGCGCGACATAGCTGTAGCCGATCATCCCGGCGGTGGATGCCACATTGATGATACGTCCTGATTTTTGTTCAAGCATGTCCGGCAAGACAGCCCGGGTCAGCAGGAAGGGACCGGTGAGGTTGATATCCAGCAGGGATTGCCAGCGAGCAAGGTCGGTTTTCAGGAAAGGTGCACTGCTGGCAGCACCGGCATTGTTGACCAGAATATTGACCGGCCCAAGATCTTGGGCGGCTTGTTCAACGACCCGTTCGATTGCCTCGGCGTCGGTCACATCGAAGGCAAAATCCTGAACCTGGGTCCCTGTATTCGTTTTGATGTCCGCCGAAACCGCTTGCAGGGCCTCGACGTCCCGTCCTGTGATGGTCAGGCTGGCACCAAGTTCAGCCAGTTCACGGGCAATTGCCGCCCCGATACCACGCGACGCGCCGGTGATGAAGGCGTGCTGACCGGCCAGGGGAAGGTCGCGGCCTGAAGCCTGTTTAGTCGCGTTTGATATGGCAGCCTCCAGTCGACCGGACCTGTTTTTTCAGGTGGTTTCAAAATATATTTTAAACTTAAAATAATATTGGGGCTGCTGGCAAGCGGATTCAGCGAAAGTGCGCCTTTGAGACCGGATTTCAATGGCGACCGGATTTGTTGATCACTATATATTACCGGACCGGTTGACTTCAGAGGGTAGAGCATGTCCAGCAATGAGCAGGTAACAGCGGGAAACACGAATGCCCCGGACAGCGACGATGAAGGTCTGCGGCATATCTACAGAAGAGAAGAACTAAATGGTCAGGTCCTGGCATTAAAGGGTCGAATAATTGCTTTGTTGGCGATTGCGGGATTGTTGTTGTTTGTCAGCCCGTGGCCGGATTTCCTCTATTTCCATCTTCTGCTTTTTGTCTTCGGTGGCTTTGGACTGGCGTCTTATTACTGGCAACAGCAACCATCTTTCAGACCCTGGCATAAACATATTTTCTCGGCCGCAGATTTTGCCTTGCTGACGGTCATTCTCATCGTTCCCAATCCCGTGGCCACACTGGAATACCCGGCCCAGCTGACCTACCACCTGAACAACAGTATCTATCTTTACGTTGTTTTGCTGGGTCTGGCTTTTTCCTATCGGCCACGCACGGTGATCGTCGGCGGGATTGCCGGTGCGCTGTGCTGGACAGTGGGATTGATATGGATGCTGTCGTTGCCGCAAACACTCTCCGTCCTGAATGTGGACGCAGCAAAACTGGGTGCTGATCCCTTCGGTTATATCGGTAAGACCCACTATGTTGATCTTGGCGTCCGGCTGCAGGAAATCGTTGTCTTTCTGATCTGCACGGGTCTGGTGGCCACGCTGGTGGCACGATCACGAAGTCTGGTGCATCGCCAGGCAACAGCTGTGCGGGATCGACTTTTTGTCCGTGAAGCCCTCGGCAAGTATGTGCCTGCAAGTGTCGCCAACGCCATTATCAATGACCGTGGCGCCCTGGAACCCAAACGGCGCAATGCCACCATGCTGTTCACTGACATCGAAGGTTTTACCTCCCTGGTGGAAAGCATGGACCCGGCCGATGTTCTGGCCATGCTGAACGCCTGGTTTGCCGAAATCGGCAAGATCATCGTGGAGGAGAGCGGTGTTATCAACCAGTTTCAGGGGGATGCAGTTCTCGCCACTTTCAATTTGCCGGTCGCCGATGTGGACCACGCAGCGGCTTCGATCAGGGCTGCGCTGAAGATCAGGCAGGCGGCAGAAAAAGTTGATTTTGCAGGACGCAGTCTGGAGTGCCGGGTGGGGATCGCCACCGGTGACGTTGTTGCAGGGTCTGTCGGCAGCGGTCAGCAACTGGCCTATACCGTGCACGGGGATGCCGTCAATCTGGCGTCCCGGCTGGAACAAATGAACAAGGAAACCGGGACCCGTATCCTGATTGCCGAAGCGACGGTCAAAGCTTGCAAGGGAGACTTTGGAGTTCGGGAAGTCGGAACCGTGCCCGTCAGAGGCAGAACAGAAGAAACGGTTTACACAACAGATATTACATTCAGATGACTCGATTTAATCGACGACTGTGTGATAATCGGTGAAACCCATTTCCGGTCGCCCCGATGCGATACCCAGGCTTGTTCTTTATGAGTTCCAGAAACGACGATACGCATTTTTTGCTGCAGACTGTCCTGGAATCGATGGACGAGGGCTTTATTGCCTGGAGTACGGACTACAAACTTGTCACATGGAACCAGCAATTTCTGGATTATTGGCACTATCCTGCGGAACTGATGCGGGTCGGACTGCCGCTGGAGGAGTTGCTGGAATATCAGGCTTCTCTGGGGACTTATGGCGAAGGTGACATTCGCGAACTCGGTATTGCCCGCAAGGCAGATGTGATCGCTGAATTCGAACTATCGGCATCCGGCAGGGCTTACGAAAAGGTACAACAATCGCCCAGTGGCCATTGGCTGCGCATGCGACGCCGGCTGGTAAGTGGTTTCGGCTTTGTCACCTGGGCATCGGATGTTACGGAAAGATATGTTGCTGACCGGGCCGCAAGTCTGGTGCACGACAACATCAGCAGCTTCCCTGAAAGTATTTTCATGACTGACGCGGACAACCGCGTCGTCTTTACCAACCGCCGCTACCACGAGATTTATCCGGCTTCACCAGCCAAGGACGAAATCATTGGCTGGCATCAGGAGGACCTGATCCGCAGGACGCTCGACAGTGGCGTCGTTGAAGACCCGCTTGCGAGGACAGATCCTGGGGCCTGGGTCGCCAAAAGAATTGCCGAAAGGCGCGTTGAAGGCACCAGCACCCTGGAAACCCGTCACAGCAATGGTCGTATCTACCAGATCAAGCAACAACGCGACGCCGCGACCGGGTCAATCATCATTACCACCGATATTACCGACCGCATCAAGGCAGATGAGGCCTTGCAGGAATCACGGGATATGCTGGAAAGCCGGGTTGAGGAACGCACACGCGAACTCAGGGAAGAAGTCCGGTTGCGTGAAATTGCCTCGCGGGCAAAAACCGAATTTCTGGCCAATATGAGCCATGAACTGAGAACGCCCCTGAACGCTGTTCTGGGTTTTTCAGAGACCATGCAACGTGAAGTCCAGGGTCCGCTTGGCAATGACAAATACAGGGAATATGCCAAGTTGATCAACGATGCCGGTGAACATCTGCTGGAACTGATCAATGATGTGCTGGATCTGGCCAAGGTGGAAGCCGGGCAGCGTGATCTGCACGAAGAAGAGATCAGACTGACGGGCCTGTTTGAATGGGCGCTGCGGATGATCGGCGAACAAGCAGATGCCAAGGGCCACCGGCTAAAAACAGATTTGGCGGGGAACGTAAGCCGGATGTGGATATATGCGGATGAACGGGCCATGCGCCAGATTCTGCTGAACCTGTTATCCAATGCGGTGAAATTCACGCCCCAAGGGGGAAACATCGTTCTGAAATCCGGCCTGGACGAGCTGGGCAACCTGTTGATCGACGTGATCGATGATGGTCCTGGCATCGCCGAAGGAGATCAGGAAAGGGTTATGGAGCCCTTCAGTCAGGCGGCACCGGCGGATACCAGGGGGCATGAAGGAACCGGACTGGGCTTGCCTCTGGTGAACAGGCTTGTCGAAATGCATGGCGGCAGTTTTGGACTGTACAGTCAGCCTGATACCGGCACGCGCGTTTGTTTCAGCCTGCCTGCCAGTCGCTGTATTGTGCGCTCAGTCTGAATAACCAAGCAGAATCAATCCGACAATCACAATCAGGCCACCGGCCCAGACCCAGGTGGGCAGACCACCACCTTCTGATGAAGCTACTGGCGTTGCGGCGGGGGTGACGTCTGCGGTTTCCGGATCAGCCACGGCATCGGCACTTAGATGCGCAGTGAAGGCGGTGAAAAATTCGTCAGCCATCTTGGCTGCGGCCGCATCCACCAGGCGGGAACCGATTTGCGCCAGTTTACCGCCAACGCTGGCCTTGGCCGTGTAGGTCAGCAAAGTGCCGCCATCGGCATCTGTCAGACTGACATTGGCGCTGCCCTTGCCGAACCCGGCAACACCGCCCTTGCCTTCGCCGGTGATGGTATAGCCATTGGGGGCATCGATATCAGAGAGGGTTACCTTGCCCTTGAATTTGGCTTTTACCGGTCCGACCTTGGCCACAACAACGGCGGACATTTCGGTTTCTGACTGCTTTTCGACGCTCTCACAGCCGGAAATGCAGGCCTGCAGGACCTCCGGGTCGTTCAGGGCTTCCCAGACCTGTTGGCGGCTGGCAGCGATCTGGTGTTCTCCGGACATATCCATGGCGTTGTTCCTGATTGCGCCCGACTGCCTCAGTCAGGTAGCGAATTAATTGATGTATCCGGCATTTTTACGTAAAAACCCGCCGGTTTTCTACAGAAAGAAGTTTGAAATCGGTCAAAAATCACGTTTTTCCTTGTCCCGGGGGCTGGAACCGGGGGGGACTGTTTTTATATAGTTGAGTATGAAAAACGAAAGCGGGCAGCGCTGAATGTCGACAACCCTGATCAGATCAACCCTGGATGTCGCCATCTGGTTTATTGAAAGAGCGGAATCGGCGGGCGGCAGACTGAACCCGGGACGCATGCATTGCCTGCTGTATCTGGCGCAGGCGCGCTGGGCCTCGCAGACCCAGGGGCGGAAACTCATGCCCGCAACTTTTATCGCCACAGGGCGCGGGCCACTGGAACCGACGATCTATCATGTATTTGAAGGTGGCAGGCCCGATGTCGATGCTGTTTTCCCCAGCGGCCGGGCAGAAGTGTTCCTGCATGAAATATGGGACCGCTATGGCGAAAAGCCGCTGGAAGACGTGCGCCGCTCAATCGAGGGTGATGCCGCTTATACCAAGGCCCTGAAACTGGGCCGCAATTCCGAAGTTTTGGTGCGGGCCATGACCCTGGCTTATGGCGGAACCCTGCCGGCCCCGGGCGAGGCACCGACAAAAATCGTCGACGGTGACCAGCCGGACAAGCCTTATTTCACGCAGTCTGGCAAACGTGCGGTCAAATGGGTGCCGGGCATGAAGCGAAGCTGAATATCAAATCAGACAAGCAGCGAAGCTGAAGATCAAATCAGACAAGCAGCGATGCTGAATATTATTCCCGGTGTACGGAGAACGGGCCAAAGGCCTGAACCGTCGCCATCATTTCCACTGTATTGATGTTGACGTGGGCCGGCATCATGGTCGCCCAGTAAATGGCTTCTGCGACATCTTCGGGTGTCATGGCTTTCATGCCCTTGTAGACATCGGCTGCCTTGCTTTCGTCACCATCAAAACGAACTACGGAGAATTCGGTTTCTGCCATACCAGGCTCGACGCAGGTCACACGGACATTTTTGTCGACCAGATCAGCCCGCAGGTTCAATGAAAACTGGTGCACAAAGGCTTTGGTGGCGCCATAAACGTTACCGCCGGGGTAGGGGTATGTGCCGGCTACCGAGCCCAGATTAACGATATGTCCGCGGTTGCGGGCCACCATGCCAGGCAAAACCGCCCCGGTCATGGCAATCAGACCGCTGATATTGGTCGCAACCATGGTGTTCCAGTCGTTCATGTCGGCGGTATCGGCACTGCCCATGCCCATGGCCAGACCGGCGTTATTCACCAAAATGGTAATATCACTGAAGTCAGCGGGCAGGCTTTCGATTGCCTTGAAGACTGCGTCCTGGTCCTGAATATCAAAATTCAGGGTATGGGCATTGTCACCGATCTCGTCTTTCAGGGCGGCCAGGCGATCAGCCCGGCGACCTGTAATGATGACCTTGGCGCCGTCAGCGGCATATTTACGCGCCATGGCGGCGCCAAAACCGGCTGTAGCACCTGTGACAAGAACTGTATGACCTGCTGCGTTACCCATGGCGTCGACTTCCTCTGTGAAACTATGTTGCCTTGAATTGTAGGATGAATAGCCTGTTTTAGTCCGAAAGCTCTTGCTTGGCAACTTGCCACAAAGCCTCCAGCTCCTCCAGTGAAGCCGTTGTCGGGTCACCGTGATTGTCTCGGGCAAGGGTTTCCATAAGCCGGAATCTTGTTTCAAAACGGGTATTTGCTTGCCGAAGCGATGTTTCAACATCAAGTTTGTAGTGGCGACCAATATTGACCAATGAGAACATGACGTCGCCAAATTCCTCGTTGATCCGGGTCTGGTCGACGCCAGACTGAACTTCGTCATTCAACTCCGCGACTTCTTCTTCCAGCTTATCCAGGGCACCGGAGACGTCCGGCCAGTCAAAGCCGATACGTGTGGCACGTTTTTGCAGCTTCTGGGCCCGCATCAGGGCCGGAAAACCCGCTGTGACATCATCCAGCACACTGGGTTCACGGTTTTTGGCGCGGGCCTTGGCTTCGCGCTCCCTGGCCTTGCTGGTTTCCCAGGCCACGTTCTGGGCTTCTGCATCTTCGATATCTTCATTGCCAAAGATATGCGGATGACGGGTTACCATCTTGTCTGAGATGCCCTGAACCACGTCATTGAAATCAAACAGTTTTTTCTCTGCAGCGATGCGGGCGTAAAAGACCACCTGAAACAGCAAATCACCCAGTTCATTGCAGAATTCATCCATATCCCCGTCTGCAATGGTCTCGGCGACCTCATAGGCTTCTTCGATGGTGTAGGGCGCGATGGTCTCAAAAGACTGTTCGCGATCCCAGGGGCAGCCGGTTTCAGGGTCCCGCAGCTGGCGCATGATGTCCAGCAGGCGATTAATTCCGGTTTCTGCGTTTTCAGGTTTTTTTGTCATGTGCGGATTATTGCCGCGGGTTGAAACCTGATCAAGGGCAGGGACCTGATTGCTCCTCAAATCGTCTGAAACCGTTGGCCTGATTCATTTTTGCTTAAATGAATCCGGTTATAAGGGAGAGCATTCACCTGTACCCGGACAGAAAGTAGCTGGCAGGAAACGCCACCATAGTTGCTGCCTGATCCATTACGGCACTTGTACCGCTTACAGGAGTTCCCCCAATGCCCAAAAACCCCCCGATGTCCAAACAGAACACCTACGAAAGCATGCTGTTACTGATTACAGCTGCGGGTGCCGTATATTCCTTTAGCCAAAGCTGGGTTGCTACAGGTATTGCGCTAGCCACCGTGGCTTTGTTTTCAGGGTTAAGTCTGGCGAACAAAGCAAAACGTCATTAGAAGCAGTTTTACAGTTGGGGGGAGCAGAGGTGATCGGCAAAACCGGCGTGTCGGTCTGTCATTCATCCACATATCAAAGCGCCATAATGTGTATTATCAGAAATTGCTATGCTGTGTGGCATGCTGTATTTAGTGTAAAAGTAAGATAACAATACTACACATGCTATTATGTGATTTACGGCTCATGTACCGACTGACCACATTACACCGCCATACCACTCGTCTTCCCGTCATTCAAAATCCGTTTTACAAGAGATTCCTTTGACATCATCGACCACAGACATTGCAGCTAACAGGATTGATCGCCGGACGGGTGAATTCTGTGATCCTGCGACAGAGACATCCTTTCAGACCAGGGTGTGGCCTGCCCGGTACACGCATCTGAAATTCATCAGCTATATCATCGCCGGGATTGTCTTTTTGTTTGTCATTCCGGAATACGTCCGTTTTGGCGACGAACCAGTATTTGCCTGGCTTTTGGGCAGCCGGACCCTGATGGCCGTTTTGATTATTGTTTCCGGTGTTTCCCTTCGCTGGTTTCATAGACTTTCCGACGAATTCTCCTTTATGCCACAGATGGCAATACCGCCAATGCTGACGTTTCTGGATTATCTCAAGGGTGGTGAGCCGCTTTATTACGGCAATATGCTGCTGGTAATTCTGGTCCTGTACATATTTGTGCCAAACCGCATGATCTATTCCGTGACGGCTGGCGTATCCGCTGCCTTGCTGAGCGGTTTTTCCCTGGCAATCCTGCATCAAACGCCTGTGCCGCAAATTGTTACAATGGTGGGTATGCTGGTTGTCGCCAACATCCTTGGCTTTCTCGCCTTGCGCCATTTCAACTTTGCACGAAGGCAGGAATATCTGTCCTACATGACGGAACGGTCCGGACGTGAACAGCTGCGGGCGGAGATTGAAAAACGTCTTGCAACCGAAGATGGTCTGCGACTGGCATTGTCTGTGGCTGACCAGGATTCACAGGCAATTACAGGCACACTGAATAATCTCAGCCACGAGTTGCGGACACCGCTGAATGCCATTATCGGTTTTTCGGACAGCATGCAAAAAGAACTGTTTGGTCCCTTGGCGAACGATCAATACCGTGAATATTCCACAATTATCCATGACAGCGGCAATCATCTGCTGGAGTTGATCAACAATATGCTGGATCACTCCAAGGCCGAATCCGGAACGGTTCAGCTGGACGAGACCATTGTCGACGTAGAAAAACTGGTCAACAGCGTCTTGCCCATGGTGGGATCACTGGCGCGCGAAGCCGGTGTCACAGTAACTGCCACGTCGCTGTCACCGGTTCCTTGTGTTCGTGTAGACGAACAAAAGGTGCGCCAGATCCTGCTTAATCTGATGTCTAATGCTATCAAGTTTACGCCGACGGACGGCAAAGTCGAATTGATCGTTGGTGTGCCGGAAGACCGAACCGTGGTCCTGGCCGTCAAGGACAGTGGCGTCGGAATTCCGGAAGAAGATATAGACCGGATTTTCCGCCCTTTCGAACAATCCATGGCCCATGGTATGCGCGGTGAAGCCGGTACAGGCCTTGGTCTGCCCCTGTCCAGGCAACTGGCGGAATTGCACGGCGCCCGTATTTCTGTCGAAAGCAGGGTAAACGAAGGATCGGTTTTTGCTCTGGTCTTGCCGCCCGAACGTTATGTCAGCGGGGAAACGGAAGAGCAATAAACGTCTGATGAATCTCTTCAGGCCAGGCTTCAGGTCCGGGGAACGTCGATAACCATGCCGTCATAGGCCGGCTCAACCCCGTCAGGCAACTGGCGGCACAGGGTGTCATAATCCATCTGGTGGTTCATATGGGTGACGACAGCCCGACGCGGTGCGATCTTTTCGATCCAGTCCAGCGCCAGATCAAGATGAGCATGGGTGGGATGCGGATCGGGCCTCAGGGCCTGGACGATAAATGTATCAACACCTTCCAGCACCTCAAGGGCTGATGGCGGCAACTCAACCAGGTCCGTTGAATAGGCGACATCGCCAAACCGAAAACCGGTTGAGGGCATAAATCCGTGTTTCTGTTCATAGGGCTGGATATCAAGGTCGCCGATATTAAAGCGGCCGTTCAGTTCCTGATCCAGATAAAAGGGTTCATAGAGTTTGTCTTCATTGGAAAAGGCATAAGCAAAGTTGGTTTTCAGAACCCTGAAAGTATCGGCGCTGGCATGAACGGGATAAGCATGGCCATTGATCCGCAACAGGGTGCGCATGTCGTCGATCCCATGGCTGTGATCGGCATGGGCGTGGGTATAAAGCACGGCATCGAAGTCGGAAAAATCGTTGCTCAGCAACTGCTGGCGCAAGTCAGGTGTGGTATCGACCAAAACACGGTTGCTGCCTTCCTCAACCACAATGGACGAACGCAGCCGTCTGTTGCGAGAGACTTCCGGATCACAGGTTCCCCAGTCATTGCCGATGCGTGGCACACCGCCGGAAGCACCACAGCCAAGAATGGTGACACGGGTCATGAGGACCGAACCATCCCGTCAGGCAGCGGCACCTTGCTGAACAGGCGGAAAAAGTTATCGCCGGTCGCGGTGTTAAGTTCCTCAGCAGACAGGCCTTTGAGTTCAGCGACGCTGGCGGCTGTGTCTGCGACATAGGCCGGTTCGTTGCGTTTTCCCCGGTGTGGGATCCTCTAGAGTCGACCTGCA
>JGI24918J38489_100453_pt1 | contig 34345 bp, 28 predicted proteins | sample LinPfosmplate6_FD_38489 | JGI IMG/M metagenome (IMG submission 38489)
CGAGCTCGGTACCCGGGGATCCCACCAGACTTCCGCCATATTCGTCTGTACGTTTGTTTGAAAGAGGTGTGATGAAAGCGGAAAAGAGATAACCATGCCCGCAGTGGAATTCCAGCATATCAAAATCACATTCTTCAGCCAGCTGAACTGCCTTGACAAACTGGTTTTGAATTTCCCTCATTTCCGCTTTTGTCAAAACATGCGGAATTTGGTCTTTATATGGAACTGCGGAAGGTCCGACAATCGGCCAGCCTTCCTCAAGTGCCGTATCCTGTCCTTCCCACATGATTTTAGTGGAGCCCTTAGGTCCGGCGTGTCCCAACTGCAATGCAATTTTTGCCTGACTTTGCTGATGCACAAAATCTACTATCCTTTTCCAACCCTGCCGGTGTTCTTCTTTGTACATTCCTGTACAACTCGGCGTGATACGGGCTTCCTTTGAAACATGCGTCATTTCAGTAAAGATCAAACCAGCCCCGCCTAATGCTCTTGAGCCGTAATGCACCAGATGAAAATCCGAAACTGTTCCGTCCTCTGCGCTGTACATGGCCATCGGTGAAACCGCAACGCGGTTGACAAGTTTCATTTTTCTTAAGGAAAATGGCGTGAACATAGGTGAAGTAGGTGTTTGAGCGGCAGTTCCGCTTGCTTTTTCCGCAAATTCACATTCCATGCTTTCCAGCCAAGTTTTGTCACGCAAACGCAGATTCTCATGACTTACACGCTGACTTCTGGTGAGCAGACTGTAAGTGAACTGAGTAGTGGAAAAATCAGTATAACGAGGTAGATTTTCAAACCAGGCAGTACTGTTTCTGGCAGCATTCTGCAGGCGCAGAACTTCAATTTCACGTTCATCCTGATAACACTTAAAAGCGTCTGCTAAATTGCTGTTCTGGTGAATACTTTCTGCCAGACTGATGCCGTCTTCAAAAGCCAGTTTAGTACCTGAACCAATAGAAAAATGAGCTGTGTGTACCGCGTCACCTAAAAGTACAATATTTTGATGATACCAGTGTTTACAAGTGACTCTGGGGAAATTCATCCAGACTGAAGAACCACGCAGATGTTTGGCATTTTCCATGAGGGGGTTGGCATCAAGATAATCCGCAAACAAGGATTCCAAAAAGCCAATCGCTTCTTCTTTGCTCATATCTTCAAAACCTAGAGCATTCCATGTTTCAGGTTCGCATTCTACAATGAAAGTACTTAAATCATCAGCAAAGCGATAAGCATGGGCCCAGATCCAGCCGTGCTCAGTTTTAATGAAAATGAAAGTGAATGCCTCAAAAAGTTTGTGAGTTCCAAGCCAGATGAACTTATTTCGACGCAGGTCAATATCCGGTTGAAAATGCGCTGCGTGCTGTGTCCGGATTTTACTGTTAATACCATCTGAGGCAACGACAAGGTCGTAATTTTCATAATTATCAGAGTTTTCTACTTGAGTTTCAAAAACCTGTTTGATACCTAACTCTGCTGCGCGTTCCTGTAGAATAGTAATTAAACGCAGACGGCCGATACCGATAAATCCATGCCCTCCTGATCGAATAACTTTTCCATGAATGTGAACATCTATATCATCCCAATAGGCAAAACTCTTACGGATTGTTTCCGCGCTTTCCGGATCATTGAGTTGCAGGTTTTCCAGAGTCTGATCAGAAAAAACAATGCCCCAGCCGAATGTGTCATGTGGTTTGTTTTGTTCTACAACTGTAATCTCATATGCCGGATTACGCAGTTTCATTGAAATGGCAAAATAGAGTCCGCCCGGACCACCGCCTATACAAACTATTTTCATGACTAATCTCTGGTTTTCTTTAAAACTGTGACAGCTAAAACGGCTAATTTACACGCTTGGAATGATTTGCTGAGACTAATATTTGGGTTGTAAATTAAAAGCTAAAATTTTGATTGCTCAATTAACCGCAGTCTACGCTCGAGCTGAGGAAATGTCAAACATTATTTTAAGCTTAAAGGAAATTTAGTTAATTTTAAGTTGTTCTGTTAAAATTATAAACATTGAAAAGATAACACAAAGAATAAATTATCTTGCGTTTCATCTACATATATAAGAAAAATGCGGATAACAATTTAAAAAATCAATGAAAATTTTAGTCTTTAATCACATTAGGACAATATTTTATTAACTCACAGACAGGAGGAACTCATGGCAGCCAGTGCGAAAAAAGTTTTAAAATCAATTGGTATGAAAGATGCCAGTTTATTCCGTCAACAGGTTTATATCAACGGTAAATGGACTGATGCTGACAGCGGTGAAACTACTGAAATTACCAATCCATCAACCGGTGAAGTTTTAGGTACTGTGCCTAACTGTGGAGCAGCCGAAGCAAAACGTGCGATTGAGGCGGCAAATGCGGCTTGGCCGATGTGGCGTTCCAAAACAGCAAAAGAACGAGCTGTGATAATGCGGCGTTGGTATGAATTGATGATGGAAAATCTGGAAGACCTTGCCCGTTTAATGACAGCCGAACAAGGTAAGCCGTTGTCTGAGTCACGCGGAGAAATTGCCTATGCTGCAGGTTTTATAGAATGGTTTGGCGAAGAAGGTAAGCGTTTATATGGAGACACAATTCCATCACATGGTACAGATAAACGGATAGTCGTGATCAAGCAGCCGATCGGAGTTACTGTAGCCATCACTCCGTGGAATTTTCCGGCCGCCATGATAACACGGAAAGCCGCACCTGCCTTGGCCGCAGGTTGTCCAATGGTCATCAAACCTGCACCTGATACACCTTTTTCCGCATTTGCACTTTGCGAACTGGCAGAAAGAGCCGGAGTTCCTGCAGGAATCCTGAGTACCGTTACTGGAGACGCAATAGGAATAGGCAGCGAATTTACCGGAAATCCGATTGTGCGTAAATTGAGTTTTACCGGTTCTACAGGAGTTGGAAAGCTGCTGATGAAACAATGTTCGGGAACTGTGAAAAAACTTGCGCTTGAGCTAGGCGGCAATGCGCCGTTTATTGTTTTTGATGATGCTGATCTTGAAGCAGCTCTTCCAGGTGCAATGGCCAGCAAATTCCGCAATGCAGGACAAACTTGTGTCTGTGCAAACCGGATTATGGTGCAAAGTAAAGTCTATGATAAATTTACGAAAATGCTCGCTGATGCTACTAAAAAATTGAAAGTAGCTGACGGTTTTGAGGAAGGTGCTGATCAAGGTCCGCTAATCAATGAAGCGGCTGTTTTGAAAATTGAAAGTCATGTTAAAGATGCTCTAGACAAAGGAGCGAAGCTACTTGCCGGTGGTCATAGACACAAACTTGGAGGAACGTTTTACGAACCTACGGTATTATCCGGAGTAACTACAGAAATGCTGGTTGCCAGAGAAGAAACCTTTGGACCGATGGCTCCTGTCTTTAAGTTTGAAACTGAAGAAGAGGCCATTGCGATGGCAAATGATACCGAGTTTGGTTTAGCAGCTTATTTTTACAGCCGTGATATTGGCCGAGTTTGGAGAGTTGCGGAAGGTCTTGAATATGGAATAGTCGGTATCAACGAAGGTATCATTTCAACTGAGGTAGCTCCTTTCGGAGGAGTTAAAGAATCCGGAACAGGACGTGAAGGTTCAAAATATGGGATTGAAGACTACCTAGAATTAAAGTATCTTTGCATGGGTGGAATTAACGACTGAGTCTGGTTGAGGCATCATTATTAATTTTATATGTTGAGAACAAAGAGTGCGAATTCATGTTGAATTAATGGGGCCGTTGGTGGACTTTCTGCCCAAATCACAGCGTGGACAGACAACACTGACTCTTAGTGGAGAAGCGACAATTGCTGACCTGTTAAAGGAACTAAAGATTAACATAAAGGTTGTTGTTGCTGTTAACGATGACGAAGAAAAGGAATTGGAGCATGTGCTGGTCGATGGAGACGAGGTACTTGTTTTTACTTTGATCAGTGGTGGTTAAGGTTAAATTGAAAATTACAAAAAATAAAGGAGAGCATTATGCCTTACGGCTACACTGGAAAAATACTGCATGTCAACTTAACAACAAGTGAAATTACGGTTGAAGAACCAGCGGAAGAGTTTTACCGGACTTATATGGGAGGCAGTGCAATGGGTATGCACTACGTTCTCAAAGAAACACCTGCAGGAGCAGATGCATTAGGTCCTGAAAATGTACTTGCTTTGTGTACCGGAGTTGTAACAGGTACACCGATTTCCGGACAAAGCCGTTTAACTTCTGTTGCGAAATCTCCGCTTACAGGCTGTATCGGCGATGCACAGGGCGGAGGATATTTTCCTGCAGAAATGAAATTTTCCGGCTTTGATGCAGTAATCATCAAGGGTAAATCTCCAAAACCGGTTTATTTGTGGATGCATCGTGGTGAAGCAGAATTGAAGGATGCAGCACATTTGTGGGGTCTGACCACAGGCGATACTGAGGATAAGCTCAAGGTAGAGTTGGAGGATAAGCGGATTGAGGTTTTGCAAATTGGACCTGCAGGTGAAAATTTAGTGCGTTTTGCCGCCTTGATCAGTATGAGCAACCGCGCAAACGGACGTACCGGAATGGGTGCGGTGATGGGTTCAAAAAATCTAAAAGCCGTTGTTGTTCGTGGAAAACAGAAACCAACAATTGCAGATCCGGAAACATTCAAGAAATTGCAAAAATGGGGTACTGCCAATCTGGAAGCAACAGGTATGGACGGTTTTGGCAAGTATGGAACACCTGGAGTGACTGCTCCACAAAACAAGTCCGGAGGTTTACCAACTTTTAATTTCAATAGCGGAACATTTGATAAAGCAGAAGAAATAGATGGAGTAAAGCTTTATAATGAGCACCTACGTGGTCATGAAAAAGATGATCAGAATCGTTTTGGTAGAGACACCTGTTTCAGTTGTTCAATAAAATGTAAACGAGTAACTGAGATAGCTGAAGGACCATTCAAAACGGATGCAAAATACGGAGGTCCCGAATACGAAACTACTTCGACGTTTGGAAGTTATTGTGGTATTAGCGATATGGATGCTATCATTTGCGCCAACGCTTTGTGCAACATGCACGGGATGGACACAATTTCCTGCGGAGCAACAATTGCTTGGGCCATGGAATGCTGGGCAGAAGGAAAGTTAACTGCAGAGGATACCGGAGGCATCGAGCTGACGTATGGAAATGCTGAAGCAATGGTGAAAATGACAGAACTGATTGCTAAACGTGAAGGTTTTGGAAAAATTCTGGCTGAAGGTTCCCGTAAAGCAGCAGAGATTATCGGACGTGGAACTGAAGATTATTTGATTACCTCCAAAGGTCAGGAAGCGCCTGCGCATATGCCGCAGGTGAAACGCAGTTTGAGCATCATTTATGCGACAAATCCTTTTGGTGCGGATCATGAGTCAAGTGAACACGATCCGGGATATAAAGCATATCCGGAACGTATGAAGTATATCGGTCTGACAAATCCGCAGGAGAAATTAGCGTTGAATAAAGAAATGATGCGCTTTGCGATGGTTACTCAGCATTTAAGCAGTGCAGTTGACAGTCTCTCCGTTTGTGCTTTTATTTTTGGAGCCTCGTTTCAACTTTATGGTGCAGATAAACTGGTTGAGGTAGTCAACGCAGTTACAGGCTGGGATACAGATATAACAGAAATATTAGCAGTCGGTGAACGTCGTCTCAACATGATGCGTGCATTTAATTCCCGTGAAGGTATTGGCAGGGAAGCTGACACACTGTCCAAAAAGATGTTCAAACGTCCTCTTGAAGGAGGAAGATCCGACGGTTATGTCCTCGACGAAAAAGAGTGGGAAGCAGCGTTGGAGGATTATTACCGCTTATGCGACTGGAATGTGGAAACAGGACATCCGTCCCTGAAAAAGTTGGAATCACTGGGTCTGGGCTGGGTAGTTGCCGAGAATGAGGCTCTTTCAAAAGTTGTTTCCTGAAACATTAGCAGAGCTTGTAAATCCTAATTTCCGTGATAGACTGGTGAGAGTTTGTGCCGATTCAAAATAGGATTCCGCTGACAGAATTGAATCCTGAAGAGGATGATTTCTGGAGTCCGGAAGTACTTAAAGAAGTTCATACAAGAAGCCCAAAAATGCTTCAGACCTTTGAAAAGGTCAAGTCAGTGGCTCCTACAAAGACAACGGTGTTGCTTTTAGGTGAGACCGGAGTCGGCAAGGGTACAGTTGCAAAACTTATTCATCAGCACAGCAGCCGTAAAAATGAAGCATTTGTGCATGTACATTGCGGAGCGCTGCCGGATACACTAGCCGAGAGTGAGTTGTTCGGTTATGAAAAAGGTGCCTTTACCGGTGCGGTTAAACGTAAACTTGGACGTTTTGATACTGCTCAGAAAGGAACTATATTTCTGGATGAGATAAATACAATTTCCGGAACCATGCAGATCAAACTGCTTCAGGTTCTGCAGGACCGTATTTTTCAACGTGTGGGCGGTGAACATCCGATTGAGGCAGATGTTCGCGTGATTGCCGCTTCTAATTCAGATTTGCAGCAACTTTGTGATGAAGGTCTTTTCCGTAAAGATCTTTATTATCGTCTAAGTGTCTTCCCCCTTGAAATACCTTCCCTTCAGCAACGTTCCGAAGACATTCCGGATTGGGTGAGTTATCTGATTGAATGGTTTAATAAACTGTATTTCAAAGAAATTCAGAATGCGGATCCCTTAGTGGTTAATGCTCTGCAGGAATACTCATGGCCGGGTAATATCAGAGAACTGGAAAACGTTATTGAACGTGCCTACATTCTTGAAAAAACCTCAACTCTCAGGGCTGAAAGTTTTCCGCAGGAATTGTTCAGTGATCTAAATTATCCAACTGAAATTGCGATGGACGTTACTCAGCCTCTTGCAGTAGTTCGTCGTCAAAGCCTGGAGCACATCGAAAGGCAGTATCTCAAGGAATTGATGGCTAAGCATCTTGGACGCGTTAATCGAGCAGCAGAGACCGCAGGGATCACTACCAGACAACTACATAAACTTCTCAGTAAATACGGAATTCGCAAAGAAGAATTCAAACCCGCACCGGCATCCTCTTCAAATAAATAATTACTTTTCTTGAGCCCAGATAATTTTTGAACATGCGTTTTTGAAAACACAGATTCATTAATTTCCGCAATGCTAAGTTATTCAGGTTGAAAAGCTTAAATTCTTGAAATGGCTTTAGCCTGATTCTGTGAAACGTTCTGTGAGTTTAAGACGCTGAATTTTACCTGAAGGACCTTTTGGTAGTTCTTTAAGAAAATAGTAGCGTGAAGGCGCGCGGTAGTCACCCATTGCGGCGGAACATAATTCACGTAATGCGGATTCAAGGACTTCCTCTCCGGGACGTGGAGCAATCGCGGCAGCTACAGTTTGTCCGTAATGTTCATCCGGAAGCGGAAATGCTGCGGCTTCCAGAACTCCTGCATGCCGGTAAAGCACATCATCGATTTCACGTGGAGCAATATTTTCACCGCCTTTGATGATGAGTTCCTTGAGGCGTCCAGTAATAAAGACAAAGCCATCTTCATCCATTTTTCCAAGATCTCCGGTTCGGTACCAACCATCCGGAGTGAATGCGTCTCGGGTGGCTTCCGGATTTTTGAGATAGCCGCGCATCACATTTTGACCGCGTACCTGTACCTCGGATTCTTCTCCGGAAGAAGCTACTTTTCCCTTTGCGTCCGCAACTCTTACTTCGTTACCATAGGCAATTCCTGGTGAACCAAGTTTGTGTAATTCCTGAGCAAGCGGATTTGAAAGCATCGGCGCGGCAGTTTCCGTAATGCCCATCGTTTCAACAATGCTCAGCCCAAACCTTGCTTCAAAAGCTTGGTGCAGAGCAGGCGGCAGAGCGGCAGAAGCAGAGCGTCCGAAACGTACTTTTTTCAGTTGAGTTTTCAACTGAGTGTCTTCCTCTGCATTCAACAAATAGGAAAGGATTGTCGGCACAGCGCTGAACCATGTGCATTTTTCTTCAATCATCCAGGACCAAAATTTAGAGACCTGAAAGCGCTCAGGCACGACAAGTCCGGAACCGCTGACCAAAGTTCCCATCACAGAAACTGCTTGAGCGTTGATGTGACAAAGCGGTAAAACACATAAGCTGTTGTCTTCAGGAGTCAATTCGTGCGCTATCATTGTATTCCAGCCTCCGTGAAGCAGGCTTTCATGCGTGTGAATTACGCCTTTCGGTTTTCCTGTAGTTCCAGAAGTGTAAATTAGCAGCGCAGCATCTTCTGCTTTGGGAACTGTCTTAGCAGAAAAATTTCCGCCTCTAGTTTTGCTTTGCCAATCCGGAATGCTCTCTGCTTGAAGCGGAATCAACTGAGGTTTGTCTGCAAGTTGAGAAAGCGCCTGCTGTGCTAATTCATGATGTTGTTGATCAACAAATAGATTTGTAGATTCAGCATGTTCTAGAACATATGCTAGAATATCAGCACCGGCCAGAGGATTTGCCAGCAGAACCTGAAAACCACCGTACATTCCGCCCAAAAATAATTCCATTGCAGCTTGTCCGTTACCGAGCAAACCCGTCACGGGAACGTTCGGCGGTAATTCCATGCTTTCTAGATACAGGGCCATTGATTGAGCACGTACTCTAAATTCACTCCAGCTATGGCTGATTCCGCTGTCCGGATAGATGACGAAGGTTTGCTCTGGAGTTTTTTCTGCCTGCAGATCAATCAGACTGCGAATCGTTTGTCCTGTGAGATCCATATTTTGTGTTGTTATGTGTTTTTAATTTACCGTTATTATGTGCTAAATCAGCGTCCATACTTTGTCCAATACTCTCCAAATATCTCCTCAAGGCTTGGTTCAACAGGAGGAATGGGACGTACAATACGCACAATGTTCAGGTAGTGTCGATAGTTTAGATTTTCGCTGATACTGTTGCCGCCCCATGTTCCGCAACCCATCGAGAGTGAAAATGGCAGTCCATTATCAAAACTTCCGCCGGTGGCAAAACAGTGCGCCTGATTTACGATCACACGGCAAGCGGGTAGTTTCAGCCCAATTTTGAGTGGACGTGTTTCGTCTTGTGAGTGCAAACCAACTGAATGACCTTTACCCTGAAATTCGTAAATTGCCTCAATCTGCCTGCAAGCATCTTCAAAATTTGCTGCTCTGTAGACGGTCAAAACCGGACAAAGTTTTTCACCGGAAAATGGGTGCTCCCGTCCGGTTCCGCTTTCTTCAACCATCAGCAATTTAAGCTTATTAATTTCAGGTCGTTGAAGCCCTGTTGCTTTGGCAATTTCAGCAGCGGACTTTGCGATTAAATCCTGATTGAGCCGGCCTTGTATCCATAAAGCATTTTGTAAATTTTGCGATTCTTCCGCACTCAGCATTGTACCACCCTCCTTTTCCAGAGCGGCAACCGCTTTTTCATAAACTTCATCCACAATCACAACGCTGTTTTCAGATGAACAACTGGTTGCGTTGTCAAATGATTTTGAGGCAGTAATTTTTTTTGCGGCAGAAACTAGATCAGCAGTTTCATCGATCAGTGTTGAAACATTTCCGGCACCAACACCAATCGCCGGAGTTCCACTACGGTATGAGGCACGGACATTGTTTTGTGAACCGGTGACTACGATGAGATCAACCAGCTGCATTAATTCATGAGTCGCTTCTTTGCTGACTGGAGTCGACAGTTTCTGGATGAGGTTTTCCGGAAGTCCTGAACGTCGCAGAACATTTTGCAGCAAATCCACAACCCGCTGGCAAACCGCTTCACCCTTTGGAGAAGGCGCGAGAATAATGGCGTTACGTCCTTTAAGAGCGTTTAGGGTTTTGTTGAGTGGAGTGGCGATTGGATTTGTTGAGGGGGTAACTGCACCGACTACACCGACGGGACGTGCAATTTCAACTAAGCCTTGTTCCGGAAGTTCCCTGATGATTCCGCAGGAAGGCGTGTTTTTTAAATCCCGCAAGAGCCCCAGTGTTTTACGGTGATTCTTAATAATTTTGTCTTCGACATTACCGAGACCTGTCTCAAGAACTGCCTGTTCCGCAAGTGAACGGTTAGTTTCGGGTTCAATAACAGCCCAGGCTAAGCCGACGATTAATTCGTCTACAACTTCCTGACTGGCCGTTTCAAATTGTACTTGTGCCGCCCGTGCTTGAGCAACGACTGTTTCAACCGTGGTTTGGGGCATTTTAACTTTTTAGCAGCCTGCGGGCAAATCCCTTTGCAGTGGAGTCGCCGGAGTTTTTTTAGATAGTTTGAATTGCCTGAGCCTAACTTACAAATAGCATTTGGATTAGCTGAAATTACGCTCCGCAAATAGTGCTGAAATACTATGTAAATTCATTGTCTGTGTCAAGTATAATTAGCTTTAACTATGCTTATGAGGATTTGAAAATTATTGCAAATAAAATAATTGAAAAAATATTTTACCAAAATAAATTGTTCGAATGTTTTTTCTTGACATCAATATTTAATGCCTGTAGATATTGTTACGGAAATCGTCACGTGGTGTGATGATGTAAATTAGTGAAATTATCACATGGTGTGATAATGGAAATATGCAGATAATAATTTAGTGGGGGCTGAAATGAAAAATTTCAAAGTTTCAAAACTGGTAAAATTTGGTTTTACTACAGTAATCGGTTTATTAATGGCGGGAGCCGGAACGGCCGGTACTTTTGAATGTAAGGTTAAGAATAGCAGTATGGCTAAACCGGCGGGATTTCCCAGTCGTGCATTAACCATGATTGTTCCATATGGACCTGCCGGCGGTTCAGGACAAGTATCTTCTGCAATGGCGGAAGCAGTAACCGGTCATACCGGCGTAAACATTAACCGTGACCACAAACCTGGTGGTTCCGGTACAGTAGGAATGACAGCTTATATGTCTGCACCGGCGGACGGATACACAGTCCTGGAGCATATTGATGATGCATCATCTGCCCATGCTTTGGATTCAAGTAAGCCAAATCCTGCTGTGGATCTGATACCGCTTGTAACTTCACAGGTGACGTTCTCACAGATATATATACGTACCAATGAGACACGTTACAATGACTGGGCTTCATTTGTGAAATATGTTAAAGCACAAAATGGAAAATCGACCATCGCTAATGTGTCAAAAGAAGGTTCGATGGAGCGAGTAACGATGAAATTCATCACTGAAGGCGCAGGCTTGAAAATTCAGCAAATTTCCTTTGACAAGGGTGCTCCGCGTTACGGTGCGTTGCTGGGCGGACAAGTTGATGCTTTATTTGAACAACCCGGTGATGTTAGAAAGTTCCTTGACGCAAAGAAATTCAAGCCAATTCTGACAGTTTTTAACGAACGTCCATCCGTCTTTGCAGATGTTCCTACACATAAAGAAATGGGATATAACTTTGAACCTCTTTTGCGTTTCCGCGGATTTTTCGTTAATGCTAAAGCACCGTCTGATCGGGTGAAGTGGTTGCAATGGGCCTTTCAGCGTGCATATTGTCAGGACAGCTATCAAAAATTCAATGACTCAAAATACATGGGTGTGATAGATAGTTACCGTGACACTGCAGGTGCGAAAGAACTTATTACCAGTACTATTGCACAATATAGAGAAGTCTATAAAGCAATGGGTCTGAAACTTAAATAAGACTCTCAAATATTAGCTTAAACTCCAAAATTCCCTTTTCGTAAACGTGTCAGGTGAAATTCTGCCTGACACACTTTCCTAAAATTTCGAGAAATATTAATGTCCAGGTTAAAGACAACTCATATCGTTGAAACACTGATCTGGTTAACTATTATTGCAGTTTTTTTTGTTTACTCGTTTGAGTTTAATCAGGAAATTGAAATATATATCTTTGGTGCAACAGGCTGGCCCAGGGTAATCTTAGGACTTCTTTTACTGGTTACAATGGGTAATTTTCTGCACCTATACAAAAAAGGTTCTGAGGTTCAGAAAGGCAGGGTTGGCATCACAGATCAGGAAGAAAACATTTCCTATGACAGCCTCTATTCAATCTGGAAACTGATTGCAATCTTGAGCCTTCCGCTCATCTTTGCCTGGTCGCTTAAACCTGTTGGCTTTTATTCGGCCACTCCTATTTTCATTGCTCTCACAATCTTACTACTGGGTGAAAAACGGATCAAATGGGTTTTGGGAATTACTTTATTCATTTATTTGTTGTTGATAGTTTTGTTCATGGTCATCCTTAATGCACCACTACCGCAGGGCAATATATCTCCTTTTTATGATTTCAGTGCCTTCATGTTGACTTTAAACACCAATCTACACCAATCGTTGAATTTTTAAGGTTTATATGATTGACAACTTTATCTCTGGCAGTGCCGCTCTTTTTGGAGATCCTTTCACAATCGGAATATTTATCTTTGGTGTAATTGGCGGAATGTTGTTTGGCGCCATCCCTGGCGTAAGTATGCTGACTCTTGCAGCGATTCTCCTGCCTTTCACAGCCAGTCTGGAACCTGCACAAGGAGTAATGCTCTTTGCGGTGATTTATTGTACAGGCACCTACGGTGGTGCTATTACAGCGATCCTGTTCAATATTCCAGGGGCTCCTGAAAATGCACCTACGGCATTTGACGGCTATCCCATGACTCTCAAGGGTCAATCCGGTAAAGCAGTTGGGGCTGCGGTTTTGTGTTCCGCAATCGGTGGTGTTTCATCTGCCTTAATAATGATGGCTGCAACCGAACCGCTGGCGAACTGGGCAATTTCAAATATAGGTCCACCTGAAATCTTTGCTTTGGTTTTTTTCGGACTGGCGGTAGCTTCCTCAGTAGGTGGCAGGACAATGTGGAAAGGCTGGATGTCCGTGTTACTCGGTCTGTTGGTTGCCACAATCGGCCAGGATCCGGTTGGAGGAATAAACCGTTATAATTTTGGTTTTGCTGATTTGGCTGCAGGCATCGCCTTTGTTCCTGCAATCATGGGCTTTTTTGCAGTCTCGGAAATTTTTGTGCAGGCAGAAAAAAAAGCTGTTGGTAAATATGAAGCACCTAAGATGAGTCTTGATTTTCCAACATTATTAGAACTCTGGACTCATAAAATAGCAGTGATAAGATCAATGTTCGTTGGCTTCTTTTGTGGTATTCTCCCCGGAATCGGAGCAACACTTGCGGCATTTATGGGTTATGGTGAAGCAGTAAGATGGTCCAAGGACAAAGAATCATTTGGTAAAGGGAATTTGGAAGGAGTGATTTCATCTGAGACTGCAAACAATGCGGCAACAGGTGCAGCGATGATTCCTTTGCTGGCACTGGGACTACCAGGCGGTGCTATGACTGCGCTGATGGTCGGAGTTTTTCAGATGCACGATCTGGAACCAGGACCGATGGTTTTTTATAATTCACCTGATTTAATCTGGATCGTTTTTGCAGCAATGTTCTATGCAAATTTATCGATACTCTTTATAGGTTTAATTGAAACAAAGACCATTTTGTATCTGTTAAAAATACCTTTTCAATTTTTGGCTCCAATGATTTTGCTACTGGCAAGTATAGGTTCTTATATTGGACGAGGACTTGTGCTTGATGTGATAATAATGTTTGGGGCCGGAATTATGGGGTTTTTACTAAGACGCTCCGGATATTCTATCCCCGGTATTGTGCTGGGTATTATCCTTGGTAAAATAGGTGAGCAGAATTTTGCTCAGGGAATGCAGATGGTTCATTACGATGTGCTCGAGTATCTTTCACGGCCAATTTGCCTGTTATTAATAATTGCTGGTTTATTAACTTTTTTTACTGGAATTTACAAAGCTTTGTCATTTTCACTTAAGTCATGAATATGTTGTCAAAAATATGACAACCAAAACTCTCCTTCAAGAAAAATCTTCAATACGTATAATTTTCTGGATTTGCATTGCTGAAATTTTAACAATGCAAGGTGTCTTCACTTTTTCATCCATGCTGCCTTTCTTTCTGGATGAATGGCAACTGGATAGTGTTGATGCAGGCTGGATCAGTGGGATCTACTATGGATCCTATCTGCTTTCAGTCATGATTCTGGTCAGCCTCACTGACTGGATTGATGCAAAAAAGATATACATTACAGGTGTTTTGATAACTCTTGTCAGCTGCGTCGGTTTCGCCCTGTTTGTTGAAGGCTTCTGGAGTGCAATGTTGTTCAGAGTTCTTGGCGGAATAGGTCTGGCGGGTACTTATATGCCTGGGCTTAAAGCTCTGACAGACCGTCTTTCAGGTAGATCAAGGGTTCGTGCAACTTCCTTTTATACCTCATCTTTCGGTGCAGGTAGCGCACTTTCTTTCTTGATTGGAGGTTCAATTCTTGAGTGGTTTCCATGGCAAACAGCTTTCTGGATCGCAGGCATCTGCTCTTTGCTGGCACTGCTGATTGTGGCTGTAGTCCTGGAAAACCGTCCCAACCGTGTTGGCAAGCTCTCCGGACTGGGTTCGCTTGATTTCAGACCGGTGTTAAGAAACAGGAACGCAATGGGATGGATCGCCTGCTATTCAACTCATAATTATGAACTATTTGCTTTCCGCACCTGGATTGTCGTCTATCTTACTTTTGCATTGTCAGGAGTTTCAACAGACTACAACATTCAGCCTTCAGTCATTGTTTTCTTTGGTATATTACTCGGTATGCCAGCCAGCATCATCGGTAATGAACTTGCTATGCGTTACGGTAGAACACGTACGGTAGTCGTCATTATGTTTGTCTCTGCGGTTTTGGCAGTTATGATTGGCAACAGCATAGGACTCTCAGCACCCTTGCTGATCGCACTTGTCCTCGTCTATGGATGCTTTGTCACAGGAGATTCTGCATCAATTACAACCGGTGTGATTGAGAGTGCTGCAGAGGACAAACGAGGTGTAACAATGGCGGTTCATTCTAGTATTGGTTTCATCGGTTCATTTTTGGGTCCTATCGGTTTTGGGATAGTCCTGAACGCTTTTGGAGGTCATAACAATTCGGAGGCCTGGTTTTGGGCCTTTTCTTCAACAGGCATTGTGCTTATAATTGGACCTCTACTCTTATTATTTCTCCGGAATCTTAATAATAAAATTCCATAACAATACTGTTGAAGTTGATTCACCCTCAGTTGTCAGTTTCCGATCAATAATAAATTTATCGGTTAATTTGAGTCTGATTTATGCTATTGATCGACCTTTTAATAAAATATGAAGCAAGCAAAAAAAGAAATTGGCCATCGAGAATTTGTTTTTCTGATGGCATTGTTGATGTCAATGACGGCATTATCCATTGATGCTATGTTGCCGGCTTTGGGGCAAATAGGACAGAGTTTAAATGTTCAAAATCCCAATGATACACAAATGGTGATTTCAGCCGTTTTCCTGGGTATGGCCGGTGGTTTATTACTTTATGGTCCCTTATCTGACTCATATGGTAGGAAAAATTCTCTTTATCTGGGAATCGGGATATTTTTAGTGGGCATAATTATTTCCATCTATTCCACTAATTTTAGCTTCATGTTAATGGGACGGTTGCTTCAAGGATTTGGTTCTGCGTCTGCTAGAGTCGTCACCGTTGCCTTGATTCGTGATCGTTTTGAAGGCAGTGAAATGGGACGAATGATGTCCTTGATCTTAGCCGTTTTTATTATGGTACCTGCAATGGCTCCTTCTATTGGTCAAGGTATTTTATATGTTGCTGATTGGAGAGCTATATTTTGGTTTATTTTTGCATTGGGAATTTTTGGAGGACTATGGCTTAATATTCGACAACCAGAAACTTTAACTGCTGAAAATAGGCGCAGTTTCACATTTTCCATCATCTATTCAGGTATTAAAGAAACTCTCAAAAACCCGATTTCACGGACTTATGCCATAATTTCCGGGATTATTTTTGGTGCTTTTATCGGCTACTTAAGTTCAGCCCAACAGATTTTCCAGCTCCAATACGAGCTAAAAGACAGTTTTCCTCTTTATTTTGGAGGATTGGCTTTAGCCATAGGTGTGTCTTCTTTCGTAAATTCCAAATTAGTTATGAGATTTAAAATGGAAGCACTCTGTCAAACTGCAATGATTATCATTACTATTGTCTCATCATTTTTTATGATTTATATGTTTACTTTGGAAGGTGATCCCAGTTTGACAATACTGATGATGTATTTGTTGGTGATTTTCTTTAATGTTGGCATCCTATTTGGAAACCTGAATACGCTTGCTGTCCAGCCTTTGGGTCATATTGCAGGTGTTGGAACATCAATCGTCGGTTCTGTTCAAACTATATTTTCGGTAGGACTGGGTGGTTTGATTGGACAACTTTATAATGGTACGGTGATTCCGTTAATTTCCGGCTTTTTTGCTTGTGGAATTTTGGGTTTATTATTATTTTTGAAACTTCAACATCATATCAAAAAACATAATTTGTATAGTCCTGCCAAATAGCTTTGATGGCTTCAAAAAAAGTTGTCATTCCCGCGAAAGCGGGAATCCAGGAACTTGTAAGTATCTGAAATGATTGTCCTCAACCTGATCGGGGAATGACAAGCATTGTAGTCATAAAGACTATTTACGGGACCATCAGCTTTGTCTTGGTATCAATATTACGGATTATCTCATTTCGATCAAAATGGAGAAATCAAAGCATCCATCATATTAAAGTGCTCCTTAGAGGGTGAGACGACACGTCTAAAACCATGCCAGCACAAAGCAAATTATTAATACCCACCCTTTACGAAATAGACCTACAAATTTGCACAAAATGACTTAGCAAGGTGCGTTATAGCGATTCGCTCAAGATGATGTATATTTGAATGGAAATGCATTGAGTTCAAACGTTTTGTCAACATCAACATCTCATTTAGCTTTGTGAACTTGATTGATTGTAAGAGGTCTTTTATACTGTTATTTCAATAAATATTCTTCCACATATTGTTACAGGATATCATGTCAGTTCTTATCAACAAGAATACAAAATTACTGGTTCAAGGAATCACCGGTTCCCAGGGAATGCTCCACACCAGAGGTTGTAGAGATTACGGGACCAACGTAGTAGCCGGCGTTACTCCCGGCAAAGGTGGGCAGAACTTTGAAGGTGTACCGATTTTTAACACGGTTCAGGAAGCAGTACAAGCAACCGGTGCAAATGCATCAATGATTCTGGTTCCCCCGCCTTTTGCGGCGGATGCCATCATGGAAGCTGCTGATGCGGAAATACCACTGATTGTTGCAATCACGGAGGGTGTACCGGTTGTGGATATGGTAAGTGCTGTTTCTTTTGTACGACAAAAAGGCTCACGGCTGATTGGTCCAAACTGTCCGGGTATCATTACTCCAGGACAATGTAAAATTGGCATTATGCCTGGACCGATTCATAAAGTTGGTTCCGTAGGAATTGTTTCACGTTCCGGAACTCTCACTTATGAAGCAGTCGGTCAAATCAGCAAAGTCGGATTAGGACAATCAACTTGTATCGGAATTGGTGGAGATCCGGTAAATGGTACAAATTTCATTGATTGCCTTAAACTATTTGAAGAGGATGAACAAACCGAATCGATAGTTATGATAGGTGAAATTGGTGGAGATGCAGAAGAACAGGCTGCAGCTTTTGCAAAAGATAATGTTTCTAAACCGATTGTGAGTTTCATTGCCGGACAAACAGCGCCTCCAGGAAGACGTATGGGACACGCGGGTGCAATCATTTCCGGTGGTAAAGGAACTGCTGCTGAAAAAATGAGTGCCCTGCAGGAAGCAGGAATTCACGTGGTTAAAACTCCGGCAGAAATCGGTGAAAAAATGCTCGAAGTTATAGCTAAAGCCTGAGCTTATCTCCGTGCAGTGGTCTGTGCTTCAACTGCATGCTGGACCTGAATGTTCTTAGGAATGTCTTTAGTATTTACTTTGAATCTTTATTTCGAATCTTTATTTCCTTAAGCTGTGAACTTTAATCAGCTTCTTGCTAAAGCACTGGATTGTTTAGACTAAGAAGGTACTGCACTGGGGATTGCTGAGATTATCGCACGTTGTATACGGGGGTCTGTCTGCAGAGTGGAAATGATTTTTTCGATGTTTTTATATTCGAAATATTTGCAGAAAATGGAGAGGTAAAGTTGGTTGATGCGCTTTTCTGTTTTTGAACCATTCCTTGTTTCGACTTCTACGATTCTGCTTGCGATCTTGTTTACCAGCCAAGGCATTTCTTCAAACTTATGCCGGAATAAACCAAAAATTTCCGCAAAAACCTCTATCAGAGAAACAGAGAATTCATCATTAAGTGCCTCTGGTTCTATATTGTAGTAGTTGCTGACACGTTGTTTTATGTGTTCCAGCATCCTGCCTTGAAGCATGTTGATCAGCAGTTGCATCGCCTGCTTCTCATCACAGTTTGATTCATCGGAATCGGACTCAGCAAGCGACTCCAGACAATCAGCTATAACCAGTGTATAGGGACTGATATTTGACATTTTTACTGAAGACCAGCAGAAAATCTGAGAGATTTTCTTTGCATGGTTTACCTGAAAAAAAGTTTAAAAAGAAGCATTGACAATACCCGAGCAATGCTAAAAAAGCCATCCCACAATTTTATAAAGCTTGTTTGTTATTTGCAAGCAGATTGGGAAAAATATTCATTATTCTTTTCTTAGCGTGAGTTGTGCAAAGCGCACACCATTAGTATCTTCCCATTTTGATTAGATAATCAAGAGTTGATTTAAAGTAAAATTGTTGTGTGCATTTAGTTGCATTCAATGATCATCTCCGGATTATCTTCCCAACTTGCAACTGTTAACACGCGATATCCTGTCTGGCAGATCAGCTCTGATTTGCGGTAACAATAGAAAACATGTGGTGGGCAAGAGACATAATACTGACTGTCTGAACGCGGCATTTCCTGCATTGCAGCGTTACCGGTGCAGCCTGTAATGATGGTGGTCAACAGCATGAACAACCCGCGTGACATTTCACTCCTCTAAAGTTATCCGGATCGGCTGATGATCAGAAGCCGCGGTTTCTGTGTTGACAGAAACTTGATGAATTTGCGGAGAGAGGTTTTGACTGAGAAAAAAATAATCACGGCAATGCGGACCATATTTCCATTGTTTGTGATCAAAAATTCCGCAGGTTGGGCTCCTGTCATTTTCCGGGTTTACTACATTCCAGGCATCAAGCAGATCCGGAACACCTTCAGCAAAGGCTGACGTTATCAGCCGATATGAAGCACTTTCCGGAACGAAATTAAAATCACCGCAGATCAGCATTTTTTCCGAACGTTCTATGCGGGCAAACGGAGTATTTGGAAAATCGAGTCCAGCTTCTCGTGATTGTGCGCAGGCTTCTTCATGCAGTTCACGGATACGTTGAACTTGTGCCAACTGTTGTTTTTCTGAGAAAAATTCAAGATGCGTGTTCATCAATCGTAAAGTTCCGGAGCCTGTACTGAGCAGCATTTCAGTCGTCTGCCTTGACATAAACCTTGCTTTTGGATCAGCAGGTGAGGGTAGTACATGATGCAGTACTTGAAGAGGTGAACGGCGGGTCAAGATTAAATTACCGAATTGCCTGCGTCCACCGTCTTTTCCTCCTGAACGGTCTTGTGACGCACCGTAAAAATTCTCATAGTCAGGAAACAACTTTTGCAGTTCACTAACTTGATCACTGCCGTTAGCTGTCTCAGGATCGTTGCGTGAAACTTCCTGCAGACACAAAACATCGGGCAGTCCGTCCTGCTGAACAACATCCGCAATTCTGTACAAATCAATACGACCGTCCACACCTTTGCCATACTGAATATTCCAACTTACGATAGTCAACATTTTATTTTAATTTGTTGCAAATTTACCCAGCATAGTTTGCCCTTTAATTCCAGTCAGCTTGACAGCAAGAAGTTGGTTCCGCAAATCAGCTTCATGCGTTTCTTCAAGGACAACCTTGATAAAATTATCTGTGTAACCACTGACATTAGCTTCCGGTTTTTTGGATTCCCAAAGTACATTCCGGGTTTTTCCAAGAAATCGTTGATGAAAGTCACGGCGTTTTTTAGTGCTTAATTCACGTAATATTTCACTGCGTTTTTGTTTGATCTGAGGGTGTATTTGTTCCTTCAGTTGAAAAGCAGGGGTTCCCTCACGTGCAGAAAACGGAAAAACGTGAAAATATGTAAGCGGAAGTTTATCCAATAAATTCAAAGTGTTTTCAAATTCCAACTCACTTTCTTCCGGAAAACCAACCATTACATCAGTGCCAATACACAGATCCTGAACTGTTTCAAAAGCACGCCATATTTCATCTGCATACTGAGCAGCAGAATAACGGCGTTTCATTTTTTTTAAAATAGTATCAGCGCCTGACTGTACTGGTAAATGGAAAAACGGGACCAATTTATGCTGCGGATCATTCATATACTGCAAAAGAATTTCCGGAACAGTTGTCGGTTCAATTGAACTTATCCGGATACGTGACAGTCCGGGAAGACTGTTGAGATAATCAACCACATCCACAATTGTCAATTTGCCAATTTGATAAGTACCAACGTTCACACCGGTTATCACAATTTCCCGGACACCTTCTTTAACCAGCATTGAGGCTTCTTCCTGCAAATTCTGGAATTCCCGGTAACGGGAACGACCCCGTGCAAAAGGAATTATACAGAACGAGCACATGAAATCGCAACCGTCCTGTATTTTCAACGAGGCACGTGTATTTTGCAGCACTGCTGCATTGTCAACTTGACGTACTTTGACTATTGCAGTGTTGATCTCCGCTGAAGTTGTTTTTGTCTGCAAGGCATTGAGATACTCTTTTGCTTTCGATTTAAATTGTCTGTCTATCTCAATCGATGAAGAGGAGTTCCCTTCTCCGGACAGCCTCTGCTGAGCGTGTATTGATTCCTGCGGATTATTGGCTGGAGTCGAAAAAGAATGCGGAACTACAGGTGCGCTAAAAGTGTTTTTGTTTATTTTAGGACGTACAATTAAAGGTGGACCTGCAGGGTCGACTTGTTGCAGATAATCAGTAAGCCGCATTTTTTCTTCGCTGCCGATTACCAGTTTTACACCTTCGATACTTGCAATTGCCTGTGGATTGATCTGGGCATAACAACCAACGACAGAGATCATTGCCTCAGGATTCAAGCGGTGAAGTGTCCGAATTGCCTGGCGGTTTTTTGCATCGCTGTGTTCTGTGACTGTACAGGTGTTGACTACGCAGATGTCCGCGGATTCCGTGTCCGGAACAACTCTGTATCCCTGCTGTTCAAAACGTCGGGCTAATACATCGGTTTCAGATTGATTGAGTCGGCAACCAAGTGTATGAAAAGATACACGATTTAAGGTAGGTGCTAAACCTGTAATTTGCTCTTCCGAAGCCAAATTAGTGGTGTCAGCGGAAAGATCAGGTTCAGGCAAAAGAGACATATTGTGGATTAACTGGTGGACTGTGGAAGTTCCTCCTGGTAATAATGCATGGTTTTGAGAAATGTTTCAATACTAATTGAGTTCAGAGTCGCAATTGTTATTTCATCAATTTCACGCATGATTTGTGAAAGTGCCTGTCCAATTTCAGTTTCATCTGCGGCCTCGTGTTCAGAAGGAGGTTGTCGTATATCTTCAAATATTTCAACAATATCCAAGAGCGTGATACGTTTCGTGTTGCCGATAAAACGGTAACCTCCACCTGCTCCACGAACAGAACCGACTAAGCGTGCCCGCACTAAAGAATGAAGAACTTTCACCAAATGATGCGATGAAATATCGTATTTGTTCGCAATTTCTGTGGCGGAAAGGTGTCTCTCCGGTGTACTTGCTAATTCCAAAATTGAGAATAAGGCAAAACGTGTTGCTTTATTTAGTTTCATTATTGATGGCGAATAAAAGGTTTGTCGCTGTTATTTTGCAGTACAGGGTTCAATCGGCGACATTTTTTTCAAGTTGAATGAAAGGCCCTCCACGCATTCCCTGACTGCGGAAAAAAGACATGTTCAGATGATCACTGCGTGCGAGCATAGTACGGACTTTTTCAATCCCAGTTTCTTTAAAATGCAGACAGATGCTGTCAAAAAGTTTGCTGCCGACTCCCATTTCTCTCACGTCGTTATGCACACCTAACGCAAAAACCCAACCGCAAGGAGGAGAACCAAATTCCCAGGCACGAACTTCTCCAAGTATATATCCGCAAACATGATGCTCAGTTTCTGCAACGAGGAAAAAACCGGACTCACCGTTTCCAAAACGATCAAAGGCTGCCTGCCAATAATCATCTTTTTCGATACCTGTGTTTTGAGCGTCTAGTTTAATTATCTCAGTGAGATCATTCTGCACTGCATCACGAATAAGAGTACTCTCTTCTGTTTTCAATATTTTTGATTCAGCAGTATTAGGCAATTTATCTTTTTTCATATCATAAGAATTCAAACTTGACACTCTGTTAGCTAATATGTAACTTGTATTCCTAAACAAGTAATTCAGTACTTGTATCTAAGCATAATATCGATGTGACGCACTGTCAAAGTATTTTAAGGCAGTGGCAAACGTTCCATCATTAAAGGAGGCAAAATAAATAATGATAGAATTTAACACAAAACCGGAGCAATATCAACACTGGTCACTCGAACTAGACGGATCTGTAGCCACGCTCAAATTAGGAGTGAACGAAGACGGCGGACTTCAGCCCGGATACAAATTAAAACTTAATTCCTACGATTTAGGAGTTGATATTGAATTGCACGACGCAGTCCAGCGTTTACGTTTTGAACATCCGGAAGTCAGAACAGTTGTTCTCACCTCAGCTATGGAGAAAGTTTTTTGTGCCGGAGCAAATATAACAATGCTCGGACTTTCAACCCATGCTCACAAAGTGAATTTTTGTAAATTCACCAACGAAACCCGTAACTCGATTGAAGATGCTACGAGTTTTTCCGGACAAACCTATATCAGCGCCATTAATGGTACTGCGGCCGGAGGAGGGTACGAACTGGCACTTGCGAGCGATTATATCATACTCGTTGATGATAGTTCCAGTGCAATATCACTTCCGGAAGTCCCTCTTTTAGCCGTACTTCCCGGAACGGGCGGACTCACTAGAGTTGTAGATAAACGTAAAGTACGCCGAGATCACGCAGATTATTTTTGTACAGTCACTGAAGGTATGCGTGGAAAACGCGCGGTTAAGTGGAAACTGATAGATGAACTTATTCCACGTTCAAAATTTATTGAAAAAGTAAAGGAACGCGCCCTTGAATTTGCGGCAAAATCCTCACGTCCGGAAAACGAAAAAGGCATTATACTCACCCCGCTAAATCGTAAAATTGAAGAAGATCGAATTATTTACGATCACCTCAGCATTGAATTTGAACGCCAGTCCGGCATCGTTAACCTTACTGTCCACGCACCTGAAGGTGATTTGCCTTCCACTCCAGAAAGCATCCAGGCGGCAGGCGCGAATTATTGGCCGTTAGCGATGGCACGTGAGTTGGACGACGCAATCATGCATTTGTCATTTAATGAACTCGAACTTGGAACATGGGTTCTTAGAACCAAGGGTGATGCGGATCAGGTATTTGCGGTCGATCAAACCTTAATTCAACATCAGGAGCATTGGCTGGTTCGTGAAATCATGCTTAATTTGAAACGTGTTTTCAAACGTCTTGATCTGGTAGCCCGTAGCTTAGTCGCATTGATAGAACCTGGAAGTTGCTTTACAGGCACTTTACTCGAACTTGTTTTAGCCGCTGATCGCAGTTATATGCTCGAGGGCACGTTTGAGGATACCGATGAGGTCCCGGCAATGCTGCGACCCACAGAAATGAATTTCGGAGCCTTACCCATGTGCAACGATTTGACGCGCTTGCAAACACGTTTTATTGATGATGCTGAAAGTGTGGAAAACGTACGTAATGAAATTGCTCATAACTTGGATGCGGCTGCTGCTGATGAACTAGGTTTGGTGACTTTCATTCCGGACGATATTGACTGGGAAGACGAAGTACGGATTGCAGTGGAAGAACGGGCGAGTTTTTCACCGGACGCACTGACAGGGATGGAAGCATCTTTACGCTTTGCCGGTCCGGAAACAATGGAAACGAAAATTTTTGGTCGGTTGACTGCATGGCAGAACTGGATTTTTCAACGTCCAAACGCGGTCGGAGAAGAAGGTGCACTCAAACTGTACGGTACCGGAAAACAGTCTAATTACGATAAAAAAAGGGTTTAACCCAGTCTAATCAAAAGCTAAACACATTCACACAGGTTTTTTTATGAGTATTAACTACAATGAGAAAATTCCGAACAATGTCGATTTAAGCAGTGACCGTCGACTCCAGCGCGCTTTAGAACAGTGGCAACCTGGATACCTAAACTGGTGGGAGGAACTTGGTCCTGAAAAAAGCACAGATTTAGAAGTTTATTTGCGTACTGCGATCAGTGTTGAAAAAGACGGTTGGGCGCATTTTGATTATGTTAAAATGCCGGATTATCGCTGGGGTATTTTTCTGACACCTTCAGATTCTGATCGTAGCATTGATTTCGGAATTCATAAAGGACAGCCTGCATGGCAGGAAGTTCCGGGTGAATACCGCTCAGAATTACGCCGGTTGATCGTGACGCAGGGTGATACAGAACCTGCGTCAGTTGAGCAACAACGGCAGTTGGGAAAAACTTGTCCCTCACTTTACGATCTACGCAATCTATTCCAGATCAATGTGGAAGAAGGCCGACATTTATGGGCCATGGTTTATTTGCTGCAGGCATACTTTGGTCGTGACGGTCGTGAAGAAGCGGAAGCAATGCTCGAGCGGCATTCCGGTGATCCTGACAAACCGCGGATTCTGGAAGCATTTAATGAAGAAACTCCGGACTGGCTCTCCTTTTTCATGTTCACATATTTTACTGACCGTGACGGAAAATTTCAGTTGGCATCATTAGCAGAATCTGGCTTTGATCCGCTTGCGCGTTCGTGCCGTTTTATGCTCACAGAAGAAGCGCATCATATGTTTGTTGGAGAAACCGGTGTTGGTCGTGTTGTGCAACGAGCCTGTGATTTAATGAATGAGCACAAAATAAGAAGTTCCGCTGCAGAAGTTGAAGTGCGAAAATATGGTGGAATTGATTTGCCGACTATTCAAAAATATTTAAATTTTCATTTCAGTGTTTCAGTTGATTTGTTCGGACAGGAACTCTCTACAAATGCCGCTACTTATTACAATACTGGAATTAAGGGACGTTTCGGTGAAAGTAAAATTAAGGATGATCATTTACTGCATGATTCAAGTTATTCAGTTCTGGAGTTGAAAGGCGACAAGATTGTCAACGTAGATGCTCCGGCACTTAACGCTGTTAACGAACGTTTGCGTGATGACTACATTGTTGATTGCGATTTAGGCGTCCGCCGCTGGAATAAAATTATTGCGGATTCCGGGATAGATTTTAAGTTGAAATTACCGCACCGTGCTTTCCACAGGGGCATTGGACAATTTTCGGAAATTCAGGCCGATCCGCAAGGCAATATCATCACACAAGCCGAATGGGATCGTCTTCATCACGAGTGGTTGCCTACACAGGAAGACAAAGAATATATTCAATCTCTAATGCATCCGGTTACTGAACCAGGCAAAATAGCAGGTTGGATAGCACCGCCTAAAAGTAAATTAAATCGACATCCGTTTGAATTTGAGTTTGTACGATTTAATTGATTCTCGGGTTGAATTTATTGCCACGGATAAACGCGGATAAAACGGATTTGTTCTTTAATATTAGCCGCTAATAAAGAGAAGCGAGCTTATGTATTTAGTGATATTTAGCCTGCTTAGTGGCTAAATATCCGATCCAATACACGAAATTTTATGGCTTGAAAAAAAAAGAAAAAATGCAAAAAAACACTGTATCGATCGATACTTCGCAAAGTCCGGCAAAAATTGATTTTTCTCCGGAATTCAATGTAGCAGTTCCGTTCATAGACCGCCATTTGCACGAAGGCCGCAAAGACAAAGTCATTATCCGTGAAACCGGTGGTGAAGAAGTAACATACGGTCAATTGTCCGAGCGTGTCAATCAGTCCGGAAATGCTCTCAAAAAACTCGGACTGAATTCCGGAGACCGGTTATTGATGATGGTCAAGGATTCTGCGGAATTTTTCTATTTATTTTGGGGTGCAATTAAGGCCGGTATCGTTCCGGTTCCACTCAATACACTGCTGCGTGCAAAAGATTATGCCTTCATGATTGAGGACTCAGGATGCGCCGCTGTTGTCTATTCTACGGAATTCCGAAATGAAGTAGAACCTGCTCTGGAAATGCTTTCAGTTAAACCGGAAATAGTTTTGCTGACTGAAGGCGAATCCGGATGTTTTCTGGAAAAAATGAATTCTGCAGATTCTGAACTTGAAGCTGCTCCTGCGTCCGCTACTGATGATTGTTTCTGGCTCTATTCTTCCGGAACAACCGGCAGGCCGAAAGGCGCAGTTCACAGTCACCGTGACATGGTTATTAGCAGTCAGTATTACGGTAAAGACACTCTAGGTGTCCGTGAAGACGATATTTGTTTTTCTGCGGCAAAACTCTTTTTTGCTTACGGATTAGGAAACGGTATGACCTTTCCGTTGTGGTCTGGAGCAAGTTGTATTTTGTTTCCTGCACGCCCCACTCCGGACACCACTTTTGAAGTGATTGAACGTTTTAAGCCGACTATTTATTTTGGAGTACCCACGCTTTACGCAGCTCAGTTACAATCACTCGAAAATTCAGGCAACGGAAATTCTGCTACTCCGGACTTTTCTTCGCTGCGTGTTTCTGTCTCTGCGGGAGAAGCTTTGCCGGCCGATATTTTCCGGCGTTGGAAAGAAAAGACCGGAACCGTTATTTTGGATGGAATTGGTTCCACGGAAGCGTTGCATATTTTCATTTCAAACCGTGCGGATGATATCAAAGCCGGAAGCAGTGGACGGATGGTTTTAGGGTATTCTGCAAAAATTATTGCTGAAAATGGAAAACAAGTTCCACAGGGTGAGGAAGGTAGTTTGTTGATACAAGGCGATTCTACATGTAAATATTATTGGAATAATCCGACCAAAACTGCTGAAACAATTGCGGATGGTTGGCTCAATACCGGAGACACTTATCATCAGGATGAGGATGGTTATTTCGTCTACGGCGGACGCAGTGACGACATGATGAAAGTCGGTGGAATCTGGTGTTCGCCTTTTGAAATAGAAGCTAAATTGGTGGAACATTCTAAAGTTTTGGAGGCAGCTGTTGTTGGACGTAAAGACGAGTCCGGATTGGTCAAACCTGAGGCGCATGTGGTGCTAGTAGATGGCACAGAAGCGTCTGAAGATACAACCGGAGAGTTGCTCCAGCTTTGCAAAAGCGGACTTGCTCCTTACAAATATCCACGCTGGTTTCAGTTTCCGGAAGAGTTACCGAAGACTGCAACCGGCAAAATCCAACGTTTTAAACTCCGTTCAAGCTAAATATTGCTTCGTAAATCAGTAGCTTTAACAAACAGGAATAAGATGTTAAAAAATGCTTTTATCCCATACAAGGGTTATTACAGTTCACCTTTCGCCCGCTGGCAAGGCAGTTTCGCCAATGAAAACGCGATCAAACTCGGTGCAGAAACTTCCCGTCGCTGGTTTGAAAAAAAACAGTGGGATCCAAAAACCATAGATTATTTGTTTCTCGGTTCAACAGTGCATCAGCAGCATGGTTTTTATGGCGGCCCCTGGGCATCAGCGATGATGGGTGCAGATAATATTCCTGGAGTTCTGATCAGTCAGGCCTGTTCAACCTCCACCATCTCCATTTATCAAGCTGCAATTGGTGTGGAAACCGGAATGTATGAAACTGCTTATTGCCTGATGAGTGACCGCTGTTCCAACGGACCGCACAGCGTCTGGCCAAATCCGGGTGGACCTGGAGGGCAACTTGTTTCCGAAGACTGGGTGATGGACAATTTTAACCGTGATCCCTGGGCCGGTGGAGCGATGATACAAACTGCTGAAAATGTGGCCGGAGAAGCAGGAATTACCCGTGAAGAGTGTGATGCAATTACCCTGCGGCGTTATGCACAGTATCAGGATGCGTTAGCTGATGACAGGGCTTTCCAGAAACGTTACATGTTTCCGGTTGAACTGAAAATATCAAGAAAGAAAACCATCACAATTGAAGCCGATGAAGGTGTGACAGAAACAAACGCTGAAGGTTTGGAAAAGCTGCGACCGGTGATGCCGGACGGTGTTCACACTTTTGGAACACAGACTCACCCTGCGGACGGACAAAGCGCGGTTACGGTTACTACCCGTGAAAAAGCTGCAGAACTGAGCGAAGATGCAAATGTAAGTATTCAAGTCTTGTCATACGGTTATGCACGTACCAAAAAAGCGCACATGGCGATGGCCGTTGCTCCTGCCTCACAAATGGCACTCGACGGAGCAAACATCAAAGCTGGCGATTTGACTGCTGTTAAAACACATAACCCTTTTGCTTCCAATGATTTGTATCTGGCGAAGACAATTGGACTTGATGTTGAGACGATGAATAATTACGGAAGCTCACTGATTTTCGGACATCCGCAAGGTCCGACAGTCGCACGTTTGACCATGGAAGGCATCGAAGAATTAGCCCTGAAAGGTGGTGGATATCTGCTGGTTGCAGGTTGTGCCGCCGGTGACACTGCTGCAGCGATTGTTTTGAAAGTCGGATAAAAATCTATTATTCGAATAAACAGTTTTGTTTGCAAATCACTTTTGCCCCTCCCAAATTCCAATTCCTGCTGATAAATCACTGAAAAAGACCCACAGTGATTTATTAGCATTTAAGATTGACATTCCGTCAGTTGCTCAATAAGATTCAAATATTTTTGAAATCACGTTGGAAATGCAGTTGAACAGCAAGCAACTCTGAACTTTCCATGAATAATGGCTGCGTAAAAACTGCTAAACTAATTATTTGTCATCTCGAACGAAGAGAGAGATCTTGATAATATCAGTGCTTAACATAAAATAGCATTCTCGCTTTGTAAGCAAAGACACGTTTTTATGACTTTTTACTGGTTCATCATGACTAATGATTGAAAAAAACTAGCAGAATTATATAACCGGTACTCTTAAGAATAGAGAAAAGGAGATTTTATTGTGAAGCAAGAAATAACAGTACCTGAAGAAGTTGGTATGAGCTCGAAACGTTTGGATCGCATCCGGCCGATTATGCAGGCTTATGTGGATCAAAAAAAGATTGCCGGTCTGAGCACAATGATAGCCCGTAAGGGTAAAGTGGTGCATTTCGAGCAAGTCGGTCAGCTGGATAAAGAGTCGAATAAGCCAATGACTGAAGATGCTGTTTTTCGCATTTATTCGATGACCAAACCCATTATCTGCGTTGCCTTAATGACACTGTATGAGCAAGGTAGATTTCAGCTAAATGACACTGTTGCCAAGTTTATTCCAGCCTTTGACGATTTAAAAGTTCTTGAATGTGATGAAAAGGGTGAAGCAAAAGAAGTTGATTTGGCACGCCCACCTACGGTACGCAGCTTATTGACGCACACCTCGGGCTTAAGTTACGATTTTTTAGAAGATTATCCTGTTGCTGAATTATATCGTCAAGCTGGAATTTTAAATAACGCTGAGCGTACTTTGGAAGAATTGGTACACGAGTTAAGTCGGCTGCCTCTTGCTTTTCAGCCTGATTCCAACTGGCATTATAGTCTTGGAATTGATGTGGCTGCACGACTAATTGAAATTATATCAGGCCAGGCGCTTGAGCAGTTCTTGAAAGAAAACATCTTTGATCCTCTGGGCATGGTTGACACCGGCTTTTCCGTAGCTCCTGAAGAACAGCATCGAATCGCTACGATGTATGGTCTCCCCGATCTGTGCTCCCCTAAGATGACTATGAGCAAGTTATTCGAAGCCTGGAGCAGTGGTTTCAATGAGCGGATCAATGTGTCAGCCACATATCCTGCGTCAAAGTCAGTTACTTTTGCCAGAGGAGGACATGGCTTATTCTCTACAAGCTGGGATTATCTGCGTTTTTCACAAATGCTGCTCAATCAGGGTGAACTGGCGGGAGTGCGTATATTAGCTAGAAAAACAGTAAATCTGCTGCATACGAACTTTCTACCGGCTAATTTACTACCTTTCGTAATTGCCGATCCTCCTGCCTATGGATATGGATTCGGTTTGGGTTCGAGGGTATTGCTGAATGTGGCTGAATCAGAAAAGCCTGGTTCAGTAGGTGAGTTTGGGTGGGGCGGTGCCGCTAAAACCTATTACTGGGTTGATCCTCAAGAAGAAATTATTGGCATACTAATGTCTCAATCTATGATGCAATTTGAAAAACCGGAAGTAGATTTTCAAGTGTTGACCTATCAAGCTTTGATAGATTAGTATAAAGTTGTTCCTGTTTTTGATACCCCTTGACAAGTAGAAATACATGACGTCTAATGCTGGCTTTCTATCAATTTCAGTAGTGACAGCCAGCCGTCTTTGCTTGTATTATAATGCTGACTCTAATTTGTGTTTACGAGTCAGCTTGTGATGCCTGATAATCAGCAATCAAGATAAGTAAGAGGATTAAACTTCTCATGAATTTTAGTTATGAGACATTGATATTTTTTACATTCTTCTTCTTCTTCTTCTTAGCAGCCTTTATTCATGGAAGTATCGGCTTTGGCTTTCCGATGGTGGCAACCCCGCTGTTAGCACTTTTTACCGACCTTCAAACAGCAATTGTCTTAACATTTATCCCAACACTGCTGGTAAATATGATCAGTTTAATTAGTGAGGGAGATGTTTTTCTTGCAGCCCGGCGGCACCTTTCACTGGCTTTATACGCCCTACTGGGGAGTGCTGTAGGAACGCAAATTTTGCTGTCTGTTAATTCCACTTATTTTAAGGGGTTGCTTGGAATAGTAATTTTAATTTATCTGCTTTTTGAAAAAACAAAGTTAGAACTTTCATGGATCAGAGTTTATCCGAGACTCTCAAAACTCATTTTTGGAGTTTCAGCCGGGGTTGTAGGGGGTCTGACGAATGTTATGGGACCTGTACTTATTATCTATTCTCTGGAGTCAAAACATTCAAAAAGTGAAATTGTACAGGCTGCTAATTTATGCTTTTTATTTGGTAAAATCATCCAGATCCTTTTATTCACTCTCAATGATGAATTTACGCTGAATGAACTTTCAACTTCGTCTGTAATGCTCATTGTCAGCTCAATTGGCTTGTATGTCGGAATTGCTCTAAAGAAAAAAATCAATGAAAAATTCTACCAAAAAATTATCAGAGCATTGCTGTTTACATTAGCAGCTGTGTTGTTAATACAAGTTTTAGTTTGATTAATTCAGTAAAAAATCAGATAAAGCTAACAAATACAGATGAATGCAGTCCGGAAACTGTCTTTGACTTGCTGTGCACTTCACTTCAATTAACGAAAAATTCACAAAATGGATCATAAACACTTACATACAGCTGAAGATGGAATTACTCGTTGCTGGTGGGATAACGATCATCTGGATTACCGAAATTACCATGACGAAGAGTGGGGACGTCCCGTCTCCAATGATATTCAGCTTTTTGAAAAAATTTGTCTGGAAGGTTTTCAGTCCGGTCTTTCATGGCTGACAATTCTGCGTAAACGTGAAAATTTCCGGCAAGCATTCGCTAATTTCGACTTTAGTAAGATTTCAGGCTTTGATGATAACAATGTTGCGAGGCTCTTAGAGAATTCAGGTATCATTCGTCATCGTGGTAAAATAGAAGCGACCATCAATAATGCAAGTCGCGCAATTGAGCTTGTTGATGAGTTTGGCAGTCTTGCTGCCTACATTTGGCAGTGGCAGCCTGCTTCGCCTGAAACACACATTGGTAAAGGTGAATACAGCCACCCGATTCCAAGCATCACCAAGACCTCTCAATTATTAAGTAAAGACTTGAAGAATCGTGGCTGGAAATTTTTTGGACCTACAACAGCCTATGCTTTCATGCAGGCGATGGGTTTGGTGAATGATCATCTGGAGGGCTGTGCCAGCCATAAGATAGTTGAAACCTTGCGGAGTGAGTTTGAACCACCGAATTATCCATTCTAAAGACAAAGCAGTGATGAAATATTAAAATCACTGGTTTTTAATAATCTACTTTTAACTTAAGGAGTAGTAAAGATGAGCAAAATAATGTTATCATATTTCGATTTTCATGGTGAACGTTGAGAACCTGCACGACTGGCAATGTGTATTGGCGAAATTCCATTTGAGGATCAGCGACTTTTATTTGTCAGTACGTTAAGGGAACTCGTTTTTTCAAGAATTGTGATTTTTTATCCATGCTGTTTGATTAGCAGAGTCTCAGCATAATTAAGATTACCTGCTTGCTGAATGAGTGATTTTATCTTGCTGCGGAAAGATGCGGTTAGCTTTAATGAAGAATACCGCAGTTATTGTGTTACTGTTTTCAGGAGAGGCTGAAGTAGCTCCTACACAAACGGATGGAACACAACTTTTTTAATAAAATTAACAAGGAAACTAACATGAACGACTACCTGATTTTACATAACGGATTTGAAAAACCAACGCCTGAACAAATGGGTGCATGGGGCAAATGGTTTGAGTCAATTGCAGACATACAGGTTGATAAGGGAGGTTTTCACCAAGGTGGCAGGGAAATTTCAGCAACGGGAACCACAGAGCTTCCTTTTGGAAAAGACTCCACCACCGGTTTCACCATCATTAAAGCCGAAAATCTTGATGAAGCAGAAAAAATCGCAAAGGGCTGCCCTATTGTCTCCAGCACCATTGTTTATGAAATAATGAGATGGTAGAACAGCATTAAGATAATGACACCCGGAGGCTTCCCTGCTTCTGGGATACTGTACCTTCAAAGAAAGCAGGAAAGTTAAACTGTTAATCTGTTAATCTGTTAATCTGTTAATCTGTTAATCTGTTATCCTGATGATACGAGCCGAAAAAGAAAAAGATTGTGACGCTGTGTATAACGTCAATGAGAGAGCCTTTGAAACATCTGCTGAAGCCAAACTTGTAGACATTTTAAGAGCACAGGCTGATCCTGTTATTTCACTCGTTTGTGAAGAAAATCTGGAGATCGTCGGCCATATCATGTTTTCTCCTGTTATCCTGTCCGGACATCCTGAACTTAAACTAATGGGGCTTGCTCCCATGGCGGTTGCACCTGAACACCAGTGCAAAGGTTTTGGTTCTGCACTTGTAATGGCAGGTCTTGAGCAGTGCAGGCAACTGAGCTATGCTGTGGTTGTTGTTTTAGGACATCCACTATTTTATCCACGTTTCGGTTTTTCTCCTGCTTCCGGATTCGGCATTAAATCCGAATACAAGGTTGCAGATGAGGTGTTTATGGCGATTGAGCTGCAATCCGAAATTCTAAGTGCTAAGACTGGAACTATTAAATATCATGCAGCGTTCAGCAGTGTCTAAATCTATTAAATTTTCTTGGTCAGAGAAATGTTGACGAATTGTAAAGTTGATGCTGGTTTGAGAACATTTATCAATTGTCTCAGTTAATTAATTCAAACATTATGAATGGAGGTGCAAAATGAGTGAATTAGCAGATGGAACATGTATTCCCTGCAGAGGTGGTGTTCCAAGCTTGAACGGAAAAGAGCTGGATGTTTTGCAGAAAAAATTAGCAAACGACTGGGAAGTCATTAACGAACATCACCTGGAAAAAGAATATTTGTTTGGAAATTTCCGCAAGGCACTTGATTTTACAAACAAAGTTGGAGAATTGGCAGAAATTCAAAACCATCATCCAGACATTTATTTAGCATGGGGCAAGGTGAAGTTGACAATCTGGACCCATAAAATTGATGGACTGACTGAAAGTGATTTTATTTTTGCTGCAAAAGCAGATCACGAACTACATGAATAAATCATCATTTCTGAAAGATGTGTTTTTCAGCTAATATTTTAAAGTGACTCATAGATTTAATTACAGCCATAGAACTAGAATAACAGTTATGTTAAGCAAGGAAAATCTCGAAACAAAGCCCAGTGTCTGTCCGCTGGATTGTCCTGATACCTGCAGTTTGTTTGTAAAGACCGACACTAAGCGTGTTATAGAGGTGCGTGGTTCAAAATCCAATCCTTATACTGCAGGTGTGATCTGTAACAAGGTCATGAAGGCCTTTCCGGATTTGATACATGGGGCAAATCGTCTTACTCATCCTCTTAAACGAATTGGGCCGCGTGGTGGAGACCAGTTCGAACGTATCTCCTGGGATAATGCACTCGATCTGGTGCATGCAGGCATCACTTCTGCGATCAGCAAGTACGGTACTCAGACGGTTTTGCCGCTCAATTATGCAGGACCACATGGTGAGTTGGCTAGCGGTTCGATGGATCGTCGGTTTTTTCACAAACTGGGTGCATCCTTACTAGCTCGTGGCGAACTCTGTGGACTCGTACGTGGATCAGCCTATACCAGCCTTTATGTGGGATCCTCTAGAGTCGACCTGCA
>JGI24918J38489_100572_pt1 | contig 33305 bp, 35 predicted proteins | sample LinPfosmplate6_FD_38489 | JGI IMG/M metagenome (IMG submission 38489)
TGCAGGTCGACTCTAGAGGATCCCACGGGAAAACGTTGTGAATGGTCAAGGTAACAAGACCCACAGGTGGTACGGGAAAGGCCGCTGCTGCTCGTTTAACTGCGCCAAGACTTTCAACGGCAAGGATGACGAAATTTCCGAAACAGACCGGACCACTCGGTCTGAATGGCTCACCGAGATGAGGTTTGAACAAACAGGCAAATATGACCCAATCTACGGTGCCCAGTCATGGAAACTCATTGACACGTTTGGGGGATGCTGGGACATTGCCACATTCCGCAAAAAGAACATCGAGGGGGTGATTGTCACCGTCAAAGACCCACAAATGGTCACCGAACCAGTGATTTTCGAAGAGAAAAAGACCGGCGCCCGAGATGAGTTCGACACCAACACAGGGAAACACAGTGGTGGGGGGGGGCACGGGGGTGACCTTCGTCTGCGAAGGAACACCGCAGGAGCAAAACCTAAAAAGAGGGGATTGGACTTGTTGTTTGGTGGGGGGGGGAAAAAATAAAATTTTTCATTTTACTCAGAAACAATGGTTTTCAAAAATTTAACAACATCCCTAAAACACTCGTTCAGCACGGGATACTTCCTCAGTTGTTCAATGATCTTGTTGACACCCATGATGATTTTGTTATCTATGAATTTCTGTTCCTTCAAAGCGTAAATCACCGTGAGAGTCTCACCACGCAGAGGGTCTGGGGATTCGAGCCCCGAAACTTCGCGCCACACCTTGTGTAACTGCCACAGTGTGTCCCTGGCGGGTGCAGAGAGGGTGTCCAAGGTAGATGGTGGCACCTTGTACACCACGTCTGATCGAATCACCCATTTGGTGCCCTTCTGCAGTATTTTTTCTTGATGTAGAATGTTATGGCTGAACACCAGAACACTCCCAGGTTTGGGATACACAGTGAACAACACATCTTCTTCCGAATCTCCAAAAATAATGGTCTCACCACCATTTTTTACCTCGTTCAAGTACACCAAAACAGTGAACAGTGTCTCTTTTCCAAACGAAGGAACATACGATCTGTCTGTGTTGTGTGGACCAACTTTTCCACCGGGATCACAACGCATGACTCTCCAACAATCATCAAGATAGCCCTTCTCCCATCCAGACCTTGATCCAAACAAGTCTGTGTGAAAAATTGGGTGCATGTCACCATTTTCAATGTTGGGAAAGAAATCCGGGAGGTGACTCCCACCTATCCCCGCCCACACTTCGTCACGGACACCCGGATCGCTCAAGACGAGCCGTTGACACTCTCGGGCATTTGTCTGAGAATCTTCATCTTTGGTAGTTTCCCACCCAAGTTCTGCCTGAAATTTTTCCATGAGAGACGCACAACGCTCCTCAGACAGGACGTTGTCTGCGATGAACGCCACACTGTCTCCCCTGAGACCATCTATTTTTCTAAACCGAACATGCTCTTCTCCTTGTGGAACCGGCTTTAGGCATTGAACAGAACACGAACATCCATCCGCGTGGTCCCCATGTGTTTTTTTGGATGCTGGCGCACAGGGAAAGATGGTTCTTGCGCCGATGTAGTCAATGTTTTTGGTGGACCATCTTTCGTTGGGATGGTTTTGACAACGTAACGGAATGTGTGTTCCGTACGGAGCCCAAGGGACAATAGTCCCACCGCTGGACATTGTGATGAAGGGTTGTGTGGGTGAAGGGTTGTGTTGTGGGTGAAGGGTTGTGTGGGTGAAGGGTTGTGTTGTTAACAGAAGCACTTTCTATCATTTTTATTCACCCCAAAAAAAGGCATCGCTTTGTTGTTTCCAGGATTACCGTGATGTGATATCCAGACTAAGGTGAATGACGCTGGCGACCCTTGGGACGATCACCATTAGATGGTGACCCAGAAGATGAACGTCTGGATGGTGAGCGTTTTCTTGATGCGGATGAACGTCTGGATGGTGAGCGTTTTCTTGATGCGGATGAACGTCTGGATGGTGAGCGTTTTCTTGATGCGGATGAACGTCTGGATGGTGAGCGTTTTCTTGATGCGGATGAACGTCTGGACGGTGAACGCTTTCTTGATAAAGATGAACGTCCGGATGATGAGCGTTTTCTTGATGCGGATGAACGTCCGGATGGTGAACGCTTTCTTGATGGGGATGAACGTCTGGATGGTGAGCGCTTTCTTGATGGGGATGAACGTTTGGATGGTGAGCGCCTTCTTGGTGATGAATGTTGTGTACGTGAACGTGTGGGAGAACGTGTAAGGGGGGAACGACTGGGGGTGCGTACCCCCCCCAACCTGGCAGAAACACTTGACCGCTGATCGTCTTTCCACCTTGGAGAATCACTCCACGCACCAAGGTTGGGCTGGGTGGTGGCAGAAAGAACTCGATCGTTTGCGCGAGTTAGTTCTTCTCGGAGGGAATTTAAAACAAGTCTGTTATCGTTCGAGTGCCGCCGGTGTATTTCATCAAGTTTTGCGGTGTGAGTCTTCTGCATGGTGATGCCCGCCATTCCGATGCCCCCTCCGATGCCCCCTGCCGCGAACACGGATACTATCGGTGCTATGTTTTCAACAACCTTGTTGGCAAAACTGGTGACAAACGGCATGGACTCCATAGTAGCCAAATATGAAAGTATTCTGTCGACAATCCCATAGATTATTTGGAATCCCGTGACACACACGTTTTCGTTTTCCACATATGCATAGTCGCGATGTTTCCCAGTGATGGCACTCCCTGCAGATTTTATCAGGGAAGAGACGACGAACAAACTATCGATAGTACTCGCAACACCCCAACTAGAGTCTCGGTATGCAGCGTTTCCTTTTTGCGAACATACCCACGCAAGAAACAAACACACCACAATGAGTTTAGACAAGGATAAGTTAGACAACAATTCTTTCATCCAACTGTAGGCTCGCTTAAACCACGAATAACCTCCTTCTTTTGATCCTCCAATGAGTGATTTGACTCTATACACTTCCTTTTTGGACAGCCCAACCCCGTCTGTGAGCACCCGCACGCGTTCAACGAGTCGTTTACGTTCTTGGTCAGTTATGGTTTTCTTCCCAAGTTGTAGTGTGGTGGACTTGAGTTCTTCAGCGATCACCAACAATTCATCTATTGCACGTGTTCCCTTTTTGGCTATCTTGATGCAGCATTTTTTTGTTTCCTTGGACATTCCATCGTGGGAATACGCAAGTTCGTGCAGACCGCAACCACTCTTGGACGTCACAGGCCTATCTTTCCCACAAGACGCCATTCTTTGGTGGTTGTGTTGTTTACTATTTCCTGGAAAAAAATATTGGCGATCCACATATGCCCGCCAAGTCGAGAAACAACCTGTACCAAGTGTTTCCGGCATTCATCCACTCAACATGCCCAGCAAATCGTCCTACGAAGAAGACCATATCAACTGGCCACTTCACAACGCTTGCAAACATGGGCAGTTGGAAACAGTTGTTTCACTGTTAAGTGCCGGTGCAGATGTTAATTGGAGGGATGGCTGGGCTCTTTCAGAAGCCGCCATAAACAACAAAATTAAAGTCGTGACGATCCTTTTGCGGGCTGGAGCCGATGTTCATTTAAATGATGATTTTGCTCTTGTTGGTGCTTCGGAACGTGGTTTCGTGGATGTTGTTACAGCGTTGCTGGTGGCCGGAGCAGATGTTCACGCCGACGGGGATAGTGCTCTCCGCAAGGCTTCGAAAAAAGGACACGCAATTACGGCAAAGGTGCTTCTAAAGTATGGAGCAGATGTCCACGCATGGAACGAAGACTCCATGTTCTCTGCTGCGTATGAGGGACATGTGGAAACTTTGAAGGTCCTGTTGGAGAATGGTGCAAATGTTAACGAAGGGGATGGTGAGATTCTTGTGGGTGCTGCAAGGTCTGGGAATACAGAAATTGTGAAGGTGCTTTTGAAGGCCGGGATAGACCCAAGTGCACATGATAATGAAGCCCTAAGTGCAGCATCCTACTTAGGACATGCGAACATGGTGAATGTCCTGGTTGGATCAGGAAACGAGTGTGCCAAACGTGGGTGTGGTTGGGCCCTTCAAATCGCTCTGAAACACAACGATGCAGTAATTGTGAATATTTTGTCTGAATACATGGAAAAAAACCAAGCGGACGACGCCTTGGAAAAAGCCACGATATGTAGCAGCACACACAGACGAGTCTGGTGATGATATGGATGAATGAACAAACACTGCGATATGAACGAATGAAATTTATTGACGTATTCACTGCCATTGTTTGTGTGCGCGTTTGCTTCTCGTGACATGAATCAGGAAATTAACTACTCCCGAGTGACCATTCATCGACGCATATCTCAGCGCTTCATCATCGTTAGCATTTGCGTCTGCCCCGCTCGAAACCAGAAATTTGGCTACATCCAAGTGACCACGCCTCAATGCGTATCTCAGCGCTCTATCGTTGCTCGCATGCACGTCTGCTCCCACACACACAAGGTACTTCACCACTTCCAAGTGGCCATTCATCGACGCCCATTTCAGGGCTTTGTCATTTTTCGCGCGTACATCCGCTCCTTTCTGGACAAGAAACTCAACTACATCCAAATAACCGCCCATTGACGCGTATCTCAGGGGTTCATCACAATTCGCGTGCGCGTCTGCTCCACTCTGGACAAGGAATTGGACGACATCCAAGTGACCTTTATCTAACGCACATTGTAGCGCTTCGCCATCATTCACATGTATGTCTGCGCCCCTCGAGATTAGGAACTGAACCACTCCCAAGTGACCATTCCATGACGCCCACCTTAGTGCATCATCTTTGTTTGCGTGCACGTTTGCTCCCACACCTATTAGGAACTGGGTTACTTCCAAATAGCCATACCTTGATGCCCATATCAGCGCTTCGTCACTGCATGTGTGTACGTCTGCACCCTCCCCAACTAGGAACTTGGCCACTTCCAAGTGATCATTATTCAACGCCAACATTAGTGCACAGTCATCGTCTGCGTGTATGTTTGCCCCCCGGGATACCAAAAATTTCACCGTCCCAAGATATCCCTTCCCTGAAGCAAAAATCAATTTACTTCCGTAGTAGTAGTTGTACTCATACACAACAGAGAGGTAATAGACTCTTTCGACGCTCTGTGCGCATCGTCGAAGGTGGTGCGTGAAGTGGGGTTCCGAAAGCGAAAGAACATAATTGGACAGGAAAGGCCCAGACAGCATCTCATGGAAACTCTAAAATGTTGGGTGGTTACTTTTCTGAACAAAGACATACACACGAACAATGACAAAACGCCGAAATGGTTCATGTGTATCTTTTTCCTGGAAAACTGCTCTCTTCTGTGGAAACTAACGCTCTGCATAAACATCGCCGATCCCCGGGGTAGGGTCATGCAACACCCCCATCAACATGCTGTCTGGGCCTTTCCTGTCCAATTATGTTTTTTTGTTTTCAGAACACCACACACATTTTAAGCATCGCTTTCTACGATCCGGAAAAGCCTATCACCTCTCTGTCGTGCATGGGGGCCGAGCAGACCCCGGTTTGGTTCTCGCTTCAGAGGAGGGATGCCTTGAGACCGTGAAATTTTTTGTGAGAAGGGGGGCAGATATCCACACAAACAACGACAGCGCGTTGAGATGGGCGTCGATAAATGGTCACTTGGATGTAGTTAAGTTTCTTGTCCAGAAAGGAGCAAACGTGCACGAACACAATGACTGCGCTCTGAGATGGGCGTAAAGAGACGGTCACTTGGATGTAGCCAAATTCCTAATTTTGAGCGGAGCAGACGCGCATGTGAGCGATGATGTGGTTAAATTTTTGGGTTCGAGCGGGACACCCCTCGAAAGAAACGTGCGCAAAAAATGACAAGTGAAATTTATTGATGTGTTCACTGAACCAAAACCGACCCGTCTGAAACACGTGGGCGTTTGTCAGAGATCGTTGTTGTTGTGTCTTCGTTTTCTTCTGGCGGCGTGTCGCCGTCTGCGGGTAGCGTGTCGTCATCTTCTCCCCCCATGAGCATGCTCACAAGAGATTGCTCTTCTTCCATGGCGATGTCCTTGCGCGTGCGCTTTTTGGGTTTGGGGGGGGGCTTGGGTGGAACAACGACGTCGTCGGGTTGCCCTGAGAGATCCAGTGCGGGGACGCGTTTGAGTGGTGTCTGAGAGAGTTGTGCCTCAATGCTTGGGAGAACGGGGTGGGTTCCCAACATGCACTTGTTCCACTCTTTGGACATGTCAGCCACAGCCTTTTTTGCGTTTTTGACCTTCCCGGTGATAAATTTGCCGTATGTGTGAGGAATTCCATGGCGCTCGCAGAACCGGTCCACTTCATCCTGGTCTTCGTCCCCCATGAGGGAATTGTGGAATACTCCCATGGCCATGTCTGTGGTGATTGCTGTGTGGAAAAAGAGGCGTTTGGCCACATTCAACTGGTTCTCCTTGTCCACGTTGTGTTTTGTGTTTGTCACAATCTCGTGGATTGTCTTTTCCAGATCGTTCCCGCAGTTTTTGACGTGCTTGAGGGCGTTGACCGGACCAACGCCGTGTACGCCCCCTTCATTGAGATCGCTCCCCATGATGACGGCAGCGTTGACCAATTGTTCAAACGTGTCAAACCCAAACGCGTTCACAACCTTGTCGGTGTGGATTTCTGTGAGCATGGGAACGTCTGTCGGATTTGTTTGTTGTTGGGCCCCACCATCACCACTCTTCGAGGCCGCAGGTGGGGCCCACGTGAGAAGACTGTCAGACCCAAACACCAAGACATCAAAATCGTCAGACAGAACTTTGTGGACCGCTTTTTTCTGTTGGAGCCACGCAGCAAACCCTTCAGCCTCACAATTGTCCGGAGATGTCACTGTGGGTATTCCCAAGGCTATCAGCCATTCTTTGAGTTGTTCAAAGTGCGTCTGGGTCACTTCGGTGAATATGGGGATCATGGTCACGTTTCCGTTGCCATCTGTGTGGGCGGGGGGGCTCACAAATACGGGTGCGTGGTTGTGCATTTCAGGATCTTCATCTGGGAGGACCACATCCTTTTCCATCAGACGGCAGTTGTGTTTGTCTGCAAAAGGGGTTTGTTCCAAAAATTTGTTGAACCGTTTTTGTTTGGCTTCTCTCCTTTTGGTATGGGCCTCGTTTTTTGCCTCTGGGTGTTTTCCATCAAACACTATGACAGGGAAAAGTCCTTGGTCCATGAGGGTGATGATTTTCCCGGTGACCCGAAAAATGTGGTTGTAAAACTCGTTTGGAGGGCTGCTGTGAACATACCTGTGCACGTCCGTGGCAATGTCGTGTGCCACACGTGAACCTTTCCACGCGCTCATCTCAGCAACCGTGACGGTGTCATTCTTGTATTTTTTGTAAATGATTTTGCGTAACCCTTTGATACCCATGCTGGTGGATGGATGTGTGTGTGAAAGTCAGCGAAAGGAGGGTGGGCACAGGTAACAGGCACATTCACAACATGGAAACACTACTGTCCTTACATTGCCTTGCATTGAAAATGTATTAATAACATCCAGCAACATTCATCATCATATGTGATTCCAGGACAAAGAGCATCCCTAGTCAAATGAGTGCTTGGTGGGGGCTGGAGCAGATGTGCATGCGTGGGATGGTGAAGCATTGGGGTTGGCGTCTGGGAATGGTCACTTGGAGGTAGTCAAGTATTTGGTCTTGGGGGGTGCAGGCACACATGCAAGGGGTGACGAAGCATTGAGGTCGGCGTCTGAGTACGGTCACTTGGAAGTGGTCAAGTATCTGAAAGCAGCAAGCGTACACACCACCACAGAGGATGATAATGATCCTCGGCCAAGGGTGAAATTGAACCTGTGTATGTGTGTCATACACCACTGAGATGGGAGTCTGGAGGTGGTTGATTGGGTGAAATGTGGTACATCTTGGTTTTAGATTGATTGTGTAATATTAAACCCGGCGAGTCCCAAGAAATCACCAAAACCAAAATGTCCACACCCCACAAACTGAGGGATATTTAATCTTGCTGCATTACTGAAACACACCACGTAACAACCAACAACGGGCACGCCGATATGGGAAACTACTCGAGCACACCAGAAACCCACTCAGACGAGACAAACATCGGGAAAAATGAGGATGTCCGTTCTGTGGATGTCGACATCGATGCAAACCTCTCTGTCGTTGATGAGGACAGCCTTCCCTCCATGAACGAAGATACAGATGTGTTTGACCAAGACGATCTCGTGATCAATCTGGTGTCAAAGGGAAGAGGACGCAACAAAAAGGTCACAAAACGTTCTGTGAGCAAATCTTCAAAGAAAGCAGCCAAGACCAAATCAACACCGTCATCCACCATAAAATCCCAGCCTTGGACTCTTGCCAAGGCCGTCCTCAACAACATGTCTGATGCCTCCATGGATCTTGCCGAAGAGAATGGTTTTGGGTTTTCTGAGGGGACCCGCCAGTTGGAACCCATGGAGGAGGGGACCACATACATGTCAAGAGATGAGATCAAAAAAGACAGTCGTGTGGTGTTGGCCCTTGCCGAAAGCCTGTACGACAACCGCAACCTGCTCAAAAAACGCCCCCGTGGTGATCACGAACCCGAAGAGTCTGGCGAGACGGAGCCTTCCCCTCCAGTAAGAGCGTCTAAGCGCGCCAGAAAAACGCCGCCTCCCGAGGCTTCTCCGCTCCCCGTCACTCGTTCTCGAAAGACTGCTTCCAAAGCGTCTGACAAACGTTCCCCCAAAAAACCCTGAAAATGACAATAAAAATTACTCTGTGTGTTATGCTGCCCCCATTCAGTGTGCAATTTTCCTTCAAACATCCCAAAAAGGCATGCTGCGCCTGTTTAACTGATAAAAAAATCAGTCATGCAAACGAAATCCACCGCCGATGCTTCCCGACACAGCCCACAAGATTCTGGGGACCTTTCCCCACGACTCAGACGAAAGAATCCGCCACTCTTACAGACAGTTGGCCGTACTGACCCACCCAGACAGAAACCAAAACGACCCAGACGCCCAAGAACGTTTTCACAGGGTGTCTCAGGCCTACGAAACCATATGCATGGGCAGAGACCAGAACGCCAGGGGGGCAACAGACCCGTTCGCCTTGTTCAAAAACATGTCCTCGCTGGAACCCCTGTTTTTTGGGGGGGCGACGACGAACCCTTTTGGGGACTTGGACACGTGGTTTCGTTCTCCCCCCTCCATGGTGTTCCCCTCAATGCCCCCCCCCACATCTGTGGGGGGCGGTGGGTCAAAATTCCACAGTTCGACCTCCACACGCTCCGTGTCCAGAAACGGCCGCACCCTCCGCCAAGATTTTGAAAACGACAATGGTGTTGTCAAGACAAAAGTCACTCTCATGGAGACCGGGCACCCCCCTGTGAGTCGCACGTATGATGGGGTGCTCCCCGCCATTGATGAGCAGACGGTCGACAGCCTTTTGCGTGGGCAGTCCACACTTCCTGAACTGGATTTTTCTTTTGACGGCACGCCCGTGTCGCCACAGCATGAAACGCTGGGCGGTTTGTTGGCGGCTGACAAGACCACGAAACAATTGCACGAGCATAAGGACCAATTTTATTGAAACACACCACACATGAATGAACACCTAAAGATTTTTCACGTATGTGTGAAACTTTTTTGCCCCTCTTGAAACTGTGCTGAAGCCAATCTTTTCAGCATTTTTGTTTTCTATGGTTTCCCAATTTTCTGCCCTCTGCATGATGGACTCCATTTGTTTTTTGCACTTTACTATGTAGTTCGTGTATTTTTTTCCAAGTTTCTGGATGATCCTCTGCTTGTTTGGATCTTGTTTGCGTTTTTGTGTCACCGGTTTTTTCTTTGGGTGGGCCATGATGATGCCGGCAGCGGCAAATAAACTACCAGAATGATCATTTGTCCTGTCAAACACCAAGGGGTACGTGTAACCCCACGGAGACTTATAAAAAACTCGTGGGTTGGGAGCAAACAATATTTCCAGGAAAGGAAATGTTAAAAACACGGTTTAGGAAAAACAAAACGATATCCAACCAACCAATCACAGTACATCCATCCATCATCACAGTGTATTATTCGTTGGGGTACATTACATCCGTTCACCACGGTGCATACCCCCCGCCCAAACCGTGCACTAATTTTCTGGCATGCCACACCATGACGATGACACAACGAGCGCCAGCCAAGAAGACACAGACGCAGTCACCACTTCGTTCCGAATAGTCTCACAACAAACAAAAACATCACCCATAGGGTACATCATCCGCGATAAAAGCAAGGAAATACTGCGGCTGACCAAAGGGCACATCAAAAAGGCCCACAGACCACCACCCCCCGAGAAAAAAAGGTTGTTCGGGAAGTCTGCAAAAGGCGCACTATACAGGTCATTACACCAGCCAAAACAACACGGTGTTCCCCCCAAAGAACAATCCAACCCTTCCCCCCAAAACGATGCCAAACTCGTTCATTTGGCCAACTGGTCACTGAGTCGTGCAACAAGGTCACCGGGATTCATTCCCGGGGTGATCCCCCTTTCAGAAGACGACAATAAAAAATCAGGTGGGGTTGTTTTGTTATCTATCAACATCAGTGGGGCACCAGGTTCGTGGGTCCCCACAGACTGTCAAAGAGAATCATTTACCGCAGGATGGGAAGACACGACGCATGAATAGGGCCTAACTTGGTTCGTCTGTCACATTGGTGGGGGGGGGGCTTTATCTTTTTTTCGTGCCACAAAACAAAAAGACAGACAACAACATGTCGTTTTTTGGGAACGAGTCTGTGGGAACATACAACCCCCAAGCCGCGTACTCCAGAAACAGGGCTGAGGAAACAACCGAGGAAATTATGGATCTTTCTCGCAGAGAGGAACAAACACTGGTTTCGATCGAGTCTGAACTCTCAAACATTCGCAGGGCTTTGTTTGTTTTGGTTGCTGTGGTTGTGTTGGGTTTAGTTGTAATACTTATAAGTGGCAATTCATCCGCGCCTGCTATGGGGTATGCTACTGGGTATGCAGGCGGCGGGACAACTGGCGGACACTGATCTCCTGTATTTGAAAGCACCACATGAGACACGGCAGGCACATGACGATACACAACCAAACAACCACGCAACGTAATAAATGTTCAAAATCGTGTTTTTATTGTGTCTCATTGGGGGGGAGTTACTTCCCCCCCTTCACACCAGTTGAAAATGTACGGATAATTCCAGGGTTTGGGTGATAACGTAATGACCGTTTGACAAAACCTCAGTGTTACACGAGTGTTTAGTTTGTTTGTGGAGAGGCAGGGCAATTTTTCATGGTGAAGGACTTGGTCAATCATGGCAACAACACGGCACGGGATGTGTGATTCGGGTGCATCATCCCACGAAGATCCGCGGTCTGCTGGAGGAAAACGACAAAGAGACAGTGATGACGACGAAGACTGTTTGATTGGGTCTCTCCAGAGAGCAGCAAAACGCATGTCAATTGTGTCCCCAACTATGTCCCCAATTGTGTCTCCCCTCCCGCTGATCACGGTAGAGAATCACCACATCCAAGGAACCCACAAATACATGGCACATGCTGAGGAATATGCGCAGGCACTTGAGGGTACGTATGCACGGCAACGGGCGACTCTTGACGCCACAATCGCCAAGAAGAGTGGTCTCGAGAGGCTTGCGCGTCAATGGTATTTTTGTCCAGAGACCCGCCCTCCAGACGAAAGCATGCGAGGGCAACTCTATGCCGCAATTAGACAGATGTATGAAGAGTGCGAGACCCAAAATGCTGAAATGATGCGGTTGTTGGAAGAGTTGGGTCAAATTAGGGCGTACCCAGGTCGAAAAATCTCAATGAACGAAAATGTTTGACAGCCTGTTTGGCGCACCCAGATACTTTTTCTGAAGAGTGTTCGCATAAACATGCGTAGCCGTTTTCCTCGACATAGTATGATTCCCTTACCATTTGCATTTTTAGCAGGGTAACCAACAATTCTTCGCTTGCGTATTGTTCCAACAGTCTCCAGACATCCCCTGTGAAGTGGAAGTGCTGGGGCCGCCCGAACATTGGAACTTGGAATCCATGCTGCACCAAGTTTTTCACACACTCTACCATAATTTGTTTTGTCCACTTGAGTTCTGTCTCGGAGCGGAGAGCCAACCCCATAAAATGTATGCGTGAACACCGTTGCAGAATGTTACATGTGGGGGACGAATTAATGCACCCGGTGGATAAAAGTGCAGGCAATACATATTCCAATTTCTCAATGTTTTGTTTGACGAGTGGTTGTGTTCGTGGCAAGAGCCCGTTGACGGCCCGATTCCATGTTTTGTCCGTGTCTATCATGGACCCATCACCCAATGAAAAACGGTGGTCACCCACATCGAACTCTTTGAGTTTCTCGATAGGTACGGCATGTGCCCGTTTAAGGAGCCTTATTTGAATGCATTTTATGCTGTATTTGAGGGCCTTGGATTCCCGACAGTGTATCCATACGGGATGCAAATCATTTCTCTGTTTTTGTTTCAATAAAAATCCTGCGTTGTGGACTTTTTGGAATACCCTGCGCCACATCTCTGAAGACAACATGTTAGGTTTTGGGAAAGAAAAAAAATAGCAACAACAGAACTACCTACCCGCGTTGCAAAAAAAAAACTTTAAAAGTAAACGCGTGTGTTGTCATGGGTGAGATCGTGGGTGATGAAACTACCATGGGTGAGAGTGTTTCGGGGCACTTCCAAAGGCGGCCCAAAGAATGGCTAAACGCGGCAATGGTGTTTTTCCTTGTGGCGGGCTATATGGTGCCACCACCACCCTCCACAGACGAAAAACAAAGCAAGTATCTGCACAATATCAACCACGCCGTGGGATGGTCGTCTGCCTTGTGTTTATATTTGGCGACGCTGGAAATGTCGAGAGGCGGGTCTTTGCTACCACGCGATTGGGGGGGAGGACCCTCTCTTGGGCGCCTCAAAAACCACCCCATGTACATTCATGGAATTCCCTTGGCTCTGACAACTGGATCAGCCTTGGGGGCGTTTGGGGATTTCCCCCAAAAGACGACATGGTGGGACATGATGCTCGCAATATTGTTTTCACGATGTGCTTGGCCCTTGTGTGTTTCCATCCGTGTCTGGGGCATTTGGCGAGTGTTTTTTGACAGCCACAGCCCTCTTTCACGCATGGTCCCCCGTTTTTTTGGGCTAGTGGGCTACAACTTCATCTGTGTGGGAATCATGTGGCTAGGGATAAACTCCTATGCGTTGACTGTTTTGGCGTTCATGTCGATATGGAAATGTTTCAAATCCATAAAGGGGGGGGGGAACAGCAGTAACGGCCGGATTTTAGTGCTGCGCGTAGAACCGCCCATAGGCAGCCCGACCATCGAGAGCGGCGAAGACGAGACATGTTCGGTGTGCGGAGAACCAACATTTGGGGTGCCCGTGGTGGTTTTTCCTTGCAGGGGGAAACACAAATTCCACTCAAAATGCATCCAAGAGAGCATCAAACACAACAGAGTGTGTCCCATGTGTAAAGATCCCCTAACACCGTAATATTTGGGGTGTGGGGCGCGTTCATATCGTCGTCAAAATAAACTTTTGAATGAATGAGCCTGATCACCACCACAGTCAGTAGTGACCACTTGCCAACCACCGCAATGCCGTCCGCCAGACAGTTCCATTTGGTAATTCAACCGTACAACGATCCCCACCCAAAACGGGCAGGAGAGATCGAGTACTGCCTCAGAATGAATGTGGCCAATGCGCACATATCAAAGATTCACGTTCTTCTGGAAAAGGACTCTTTCATCCCCAAAGACTGCATGGAAAGCACCAAGGTTGTGGTAGTTGAAAACTCCCCCAGAATGACTTTCCAAAACGCGTTTGGCTATGCCAAACGGGCACTTCCAAAGGGAAGCATGCTGTGTGTGGCAAATTCGGACATCTATCTTGACCAAGACACAGACTGGGAAAAGGAGTGCAGCAACGGTCGAACCCAGTGCTTGACACGCTTTGAAGAGCATCCTAATGGCGATAAAACCATGTTGTTTGGATCGTATGTATGTGGAAATTCTGCAGACACTTGGATCGTGGATGTAGATATGGTCCACAAAGTGCAAGATTGCGATTTCAGGGTTGGGAACCAAATGGGGTGTGATGGAGCAATCGCCCACAGATTTGTCAAGGCAGGGTTGTTGCCTGTTAACGAAGCCGGTCGCTTGAAAACGTACCATGTGGACGCGTGTATCCACAGAAATCGATACAACAAGTGCGTCTACGAAGAAGGTTCTGGTGTGAACCACAGCAGCGAGAAGACTTACGAATGTGGTGAGGGCGACTTCCCTACCCGCAGAGGGAGAGCGAGCGTGAAAGTGCGCAAGGAACCTCACAGAGTTTTGCCAAAATGTGCGATAGACAGGCACACTTTGGAATATGACTTTTATGACGACTGTGTTGGGTATTTGTGGAGACATGGCAATGATATTGCGGTGGAGGATTTTGAGGGTGGAAACCAGAAAAAATACACAGCGAAATTCATGGAGACTATCGTGGAAAAAGAAAAAACAGCCACAAAAACAACAAGCACAAGTCCTCCCAAACAACCCCCAGACACACAACTCCCAGCCACACAACCCCCAGACACACGACCCCAACTGTTGGTCGACAACAACCCACACCAACCAAACCAAGAACAATTCAGCATGGATTCACTGGTGTTGAATAATTAAACAATTGAGTCCAGTGTGGGTGCATTTCCAGTTGTTTAGGTTTTGAGGGGGATGTGATGTTGAGCCGTTTTTTGTAAACCGTTATTTCAGAATTTTTCCGCCTTACGCACTCTTCCAGTTGTTGTATCTTGAGCAACAGTTCAGGACATTGACAGCGGATTCCGTGGGCGTCACACCCGAGTTGGACCACATGATGGTGAACAACTTTGCACGAAACAAATCTTGTTATGGCATCATGCAAATTTGCGCACGTCTGTCCGGCGTTCGGGAGTCCCACATGTGTGTACTCGGTTGCTTCCAACATATTTTTCACATAGGCGTCGAGTGCCTTTGCCCTTGATTCGACCACATCATCACTGAGAGGGTCCCAACAAAATTTTCTGGGCAACCCGGGGAGAGTCTTAAGATTGGGCCTGAGTTCGGCGTCCAGTGCCACAAAGTCCCGAAAGCGTTTCTTGCAGGTCCACGAACATTTGTTTGTGTAGACCTGCAGGGCAAACACGTGGTGGTCATCGGGTTTTGCATCGTTGTATCTCTCAACCACGCACGATTCTATTCGAGAGTTCCCTGTTGATATTAACTGGTTGTCTGTGTCTGGTTGGTGGTTTTCACAGGAACTTGAAAGGTCCCCAGTGTTTGACTGAACAGCCACGGAAATGTCCATCGTGGCTGGGTTAAGGATAAAGTTGGTTTTGTTTGTCCTCAAGGAAATCTTTTGTGAGTGAGTGATGGTCATGACATCCCGAATTTCTGTGTATTTAAATTCGTGGAAAACATGGATGCCACCAACGCACAAAAAACATGGGTATTCATTCAAACATTAACTTTGATGGGCGTGTCCCGATGTATTCCCATTTTCCGTTGTCAAAATCATAACGTACAAGTTTTGAGGTTTCGAGGTGTTCTTTGATCGCTCGAGATGCTTCGTGGAAGTCCCCAGACTTTTCCAAGTCTTCACACAGAGCAAAAATGTTTCTTTTCGCAACCTTGTCCAACGAAAAAAACCAATACATTTGTGCAAGCGGTTGCGCAAACAGATACGAATCACTCACTTCCAGACGCCGTTCTATCCATTTGGGACGCACGTTCCCGTAGTTCCCATCCAGCGACACAACAATTGACGAATTAATACAACTGTCAGAAGGGCGACAATTCATGAAAATGTTTTTGTAGAACTGCACAGATTCCATCTCTTCTGTCAAGTGGGAACAACCCAAAAAACCTCCAATCTTCTTGATATCTGCCACGTTTTCCAGAAACTGATACTCTGAAACCTCTGCTTCGATTCCCAACCCGATGCACACAAGAAACTTGTTGGGAACAGAATCAATTCCGTTGACAGCCATGATATTGATCATATCTTCTTCTGGTGTGCCCAACTCTTCTTCATCCCCAAAACACAGAGCGTCATGCCCACCATCGACCAGGACAATGGTGTCTACATCCAATTTTTGAATCAGTTCTCTGTACGCATCCCTGAGTGTTTGCACCCCTGTCAATCGAAAAGCATACACAGGGGAATTAATTGCCTTGGCGAGCAGAAGTTCGGGAAAATAATCTTGGGGGTCTTGTTCTGTCGAATTTCCTGAGTTGTTAAGGGGAGGTTCAAATTTGTGCTCAGGGAGGACCTCGACACAAAATTCGGTGAACCGCCTCCCGTTGCGCTTGCAGAGATTGTCTGTAAAACTCAGATTTGCCAAGAACACAGTTTTAGATTTGTTTAGTTCGTGGTACAGTGGAAGACCAGCAAAAACATCGTAACCTCCCCCACACCCAGCGATCAGGACCCGCCCTGAAGATGCGATCTTTGTTTCGAACGGGGTGGTAAACATCGAAAAATATTGTCAACAGCAAAAAAGTTTGTTTTACTTGGGCTGCGTTGTTTGGTGATCTTGGGTATCCTTGGGCGGGGATTTATTTTAACTTGGAAATTTCCGGTCCTGGCCACCATGACCAGTTCCATGCCATGTGTGACAATCATCAGCCAAACTTAATTTCTGGATGGAGTATGACTGCTGTTGTTGGATTGATAATGTCTGGACTAAAACGTTCTGATAGAACGCCATCTTCGATTGGGGGGAACCGGAAGGGCACACCGTCCTCAAGACTGTCATACCCTGAGGATGGGATAAATGTTCGAAGCGTCAACGAGTATTGGTTTGGAATGCCCCACTTGGGGAGGGATTTGGATGAAGAAAAAGCCGTATTTGAACCCTTGTTTGACCGTCTTGCTGTGGGGGAACTTGATCCGTGGCAGGATCACCCTCTGTCTTGGTGTGCATTCCTGACCCTGTGCATGTCCAAGGGAGAGATCGACAGATTCAAAGAGGCACTGGCAGTCGGTTTGAAACAACACAACCTGCAGGAACTCCCGCAGAAAATGCAGTACTTTGTGGCGGTCGCCAATGGGATGCGCATTTCAACCAAAGGCACAGACGTTTCCATACGTTCCATTTTGCTTGCACAAGAGATGCACAATGTTTAATGATGAATAAAAAACAAACCCAACAACAACTATTTCATTAAAAATGTCGCATCTACACCCCTTGGGAACACGCGTATCTACCCAGAGTTTTATTTTTTTACCATGACTCTTCCATGGAAAGCATCTCCTTTCGGAGCGAAAGAAACTCAAGAACCTTGTCAAGATCGTCTGGTGGAGGCTGTTTCTTGTCGTGACTTCGGGAAGACCTCCTCTTGTAGGTGTCTCTTTCGTCGTTCTGCCACTCGTCTGTGCGTTGCTTAATTTTGGCGATGAATTTTTGGTAACGGTCCCACCAGTTTCTCCCCAGCCCGGAAGAGAAGATCTCCAAGTACTGGTTGGCATCCATCATGATGTGTATGCACACGGTCCGGTACTGGTTCCACTCACCAAAGTTGAACTTGACGCTGCCGTCGTTGATCTTGTAGCGTCTTATGAAATCCCGTATCTCAGACATGATTTTTGCCCAGTCCTCGGCGGGGATATCCCACGAAGATGAGTACTGTTTCTTGGTTGTGACGACCACATAGGGTCGGGGCTGTGTGTCCAAAGAAAACGAAATGTTTTCGCTCTCGTGAAGCACGGCCTTGACTGTCCTCGTAGCCACGATGTCCGGATGCAATACGCGCTTCTGTTGGACACCACTACCACGCTTGTTGTTGGATAACGCGGCATGCGAGACCGGGGGTCCGCGCTTGGCCACAAAAGGCGGCTGCTTAACCTCCGTTGTCATGCACGAATCCACATAAACTCTGGGACTCGCGATCTGTTGTTGTTCAGGGGTAGGCTCTGGGACGCTCGCAGTAGGTTCCACTTCAGTGCTCATAGTCGCAAGCGGGTAACGAGAGAGAGAAATAAACGTCCACAGAATGTGTGTCTCAGTATTGTTCAGACATTTTTATTCACGGGCAAAAACCACCACCACCCCAACGTTTACCCGGGCGCTTTGGAAGAAGACTCAGTGGTGTTTGTTGAAATTCACATGTTCATTCTGTTTCAACACATCCCACCCCCACGCAAATATGTGCTTCACACCCATCCAGTGGCACATTTCTCCATGTCCCACAAACAAAACGGTCGGCCATCCACACATTAGGAGCGTGATAATCCTTGCTCCACAATTTCATGAAAAACTGTTGTGTTCAACGGTGAAGAAACCCGGGCTGGTCGATATTCGCTTTGATAAACAAATCAAACACTCCGCCGTCAGGAAGAAAACCGATGGCCCCAATGCCAAGAGCGCCAATGCAGTCACTGGCTTTGTTAACAATCACAGCAGCAGGGGAACTCCGTTCCGAGGTTTTCACTTGTTTGTCTGGCATCGTGGTTGGGTCCTTGTGTGTGGTGTGTGAGAGTTGTTCTGAGACTTAAACCAATTCAGCGCTAGCCAGAAAAAAAGGGATCATAACAGTTGTTTCCAGGATTTTTATTGCTGTAATACAAAAAATACAAAATCACCACCAGTGCATATGGCTGAAAAAGTGGAAAGCGCGGCCAAGGCCCTGTTGGAGGCGGCTGCAGAAACCCCCAAAGATGAGGGACAACCCCTGACATGGCAAGAGAAAACACAAAAATGGTCTGTTGTGGGTGCGTCCATATTGGTTGTGCTGGCGGTGTCTGTGTTTCTTCAGGACCGTTTCGAAGACTTAATACACAGTTACTTTCGGTGCGAGTACGGGCACAACCGAGAGGACAACATGGGTTGTCGAAAAAAGACCGCCCTCATGGAAACAATCTCGCTGTTTGTGAAGATACTCATCTGGGTTGTGACTGCGTTCATCGTCCTCAACATACTGGGGGTTGACACATTTTCTTTGGTGGCGGTCGCAGGAACCCTTGGGGTGGGTGGTCTTGTGGCAGCCCTGGCGGTACAAAATATGCTCAAAGACATGATCCTGGGTTTTGTCATTGTGTGGCAGCAGCAGTTGGCGGAAGGGGATGTGGTAAATGTCATGATGACCAACGGAAAAACTGTGGATGGGCGAGTGAGAAATCTTGGAGTGCGATCGCTGGAGATCCTGGGGTTCGACGGGGTTGTTCACTTTCTGGGTTACGGGAGCATCGAAGTCATATCAAACATGTCTGTAGAATCTCTACGGATCAGCGTTCAAGTGGATGTTCCTATTTATTACACAGACGAAGCCATCAGAATCATCAAATCCAAGGGGGAAACGTTTGTGTCTGGTTTGGAGGGGACATTTCCGAAAAATGGTGCCTCTTTGTCTGTGTGGAGCGACTCCTTGTCAAGAGACATGGCAACCATAAAGGCTGTGGCGTACACTGAAGTAACAAACAAATGGTCATACGAAAGGGGTCTTCGCCTAAAAGTGACCGAATGGCTGAAAGCGGCGGGAATCCCAGTCCTTGTCCCACACCCCCGCATGGTAGTGACCAATATGTGACCAAAACATGAATAAAGGTCTAATTTAGATTAAAATCTAGTTTCGCCAATTCTCGACGTTAAGCCGGGGCACCAATGGTTTCTTTTACCCTCCGGGAGGGTCTTCATAGAGCAAGTCTTCTCGGGTCCTCTTCAGTCCCTTGGGAACCTCAAGACCCTTTTGCTCGCACAGAAAACGCCAGCCGATGTTCCTGGCCGCATTCACATCCCTGTTCCAATAGAGACTCTCACATTCGTTGTTTCCGCAACGACGGAGCCCCCAAGAAAGTTTAGGCTGTATGAATGCACGCGCGTGTTGGGGCAACGGCGTGTCTGTGAGTTTGCTTCCGCATGAACTGCAGAGTTTGGAAGAGTTGTACTCGTCCGCGTGGATGACCTGGCACCGTCTGGCCAGGGCCCTTTTGATGGTCTTTGTGGGCCCGGGCCCATGGCCTTTGCTGACGCTAGAGAAACTGCCAGACCCAAAAGCCACAACAATGTCCTTGTATTTATTCCAGTCCGATGTTCCCAAGATGCGGTTGCAGAGGAGGTCTATGGTGCGCTGGGCCGCACGTCTCAGATTGAAATGCCGGTTTCTGTGATCCCTAGACAGGACCATGGCGGTGGCCTTAGCATGGTTGGCAGCAAAGTATTCCAAATTCTTTTTGCATTGGTTGAGGTCTGTGGTTTTCATGGAGGGGATGTCTTTGTAAAAGGCAGCAATGTCTGGATTTTTGGCGAGCATCCTCTTGTGGCGGCGTTCCGAGGCACGGAAGCCTGCCATGTTCCTGTACTCTTTGTTGCTACAGTGGGTGTTATTGTTATTGTTATTGTTATTGTTATTGTTATCTAGGTGTCTTGATTCCACGCGATTGGCACCGTTGAGTTTCACTGTGCAGGCACTGAACAGGTCCCTGCGGCCGGGATCAATAGCGATCACCTTCTTTGAATCGAGGGCGTCCACTTGGCGCCAGCGGAAGATATGGTCATCGTTGGCCTTGGTTCCCTGCTGTTCGTTTTCTTGGAGGGGCCGCTTGAGCCTCACCGTGCAGCCCACCCCGTCTGTGACAATGCCAGTGTCCATTTTCCAACCAGTCCGTCTGATGGCCTTCATGTTAAAGTAGTGCTCCCACAGGTCCTCCACTGGGGCGTCTTTCATGGTTTGGCTCACCGTATTTTTCATATGTTGGGTATGTACATATTTGAGCACCTCATTGTCCATGGTGACATTGGTGGCTGTCATGGCTTTGACCGGAATTAGAGACATGGCACGAAAGCCTCTCAGGGGCTTCTCCTGCCCCTGTTCCCACTCTTGGCGCTTCTGCACAATCCAGAAGAACCGAAAGTACTCCTCAAAGTGAGACCCTATGGATTTTCCACTGAATTTCTCAATGCCAATGTCTTTGCGAACCCGGGACGCAAATGCCACGAGGTCGTCCTCATGACATTCAAGCCAAGTGGGAATCTTGTCTTTTTTTTTGACTTTGGCTTTTTTGCCGGTGTTTTCTTCTTCTTTGACTGTGACTTCTTCTTTGACTGTGACTTCTTCTTTGACTATGTCTTCTTCTTTGTCTACCTCAGACCTCTTTCGTTTCCTTCCGGCAGTGGTAGTTTGGTTACCGCTCGCTTTTTCTTTTGCTTTATCACAGCCGTCAAACTGGTTTCGTTTCTTGATCACCTGTTCACGAATAATGCGCAAGTCGTGGGTTTTGACCAGACTTGCGCATTGCACCGTTCGTATGGCCCGTCTCCTGTCTGTGGGTGTGGTATTTTTGTCTTCATCGCACCATCTTCCCACGATAGAGGTCACGTATTGTTTGTGTCTGTGAGCAAAATTTAAAGCCACATGGTTCTTTATGTTGGTAAGGAACTCTTTGGCAATGTACTGCTTTGCGTTTGCGCCCAGAAGCATTATGTTTGGGGTCTTGTAGTCTGGTCCCAAGTGGGCTTTCCAATGGGAACCCGCGATGGCAGACAGTTTGGGTTCCTTGGTGCCCATGGCCTCCACTCCCCCAACGATGTCGATGCACCGCTTAACCATTGTCTGGGTTATGGAAACGGGTAGGCCCTGTTGGGTCATGTCCAAAACGTGTATCTGGAGGATGCGCATGGCGGCGGTTGAGGCACGGCTCAACTCGATGGTGGCTGTATTCAAAAGGGTCGACATCTCTGGGGACCTGGAAACAGACGAGAGTCTTGTGCGTATGCAAAGGAAGCGTTGCTCAGAGTTGAGTTTTTTGCGGGCCAAGAAGGCTTCTTTACGGTTATGGACGTCGTCGGCCATGCCACCAAAGTGTAGGTGTAACCAAAGTGTGTAATCTAACGGTTGTGCAAAAAAATTGCTAATATGTGCAATGGGGTGGCTAAAAATAGAATCGTTTGTTTAATGTTATTTCTTTGTTGCTTGTGTGCACGTCTGCAGAAATTTGACCACATCCAAGTGACCATCCGCGCAGACACGCATCTCAAGGCTTCGTCATAGAATGAATGACTACCCCCGGTGTGGGGTGATTTGTTTGTTGTGCGAACATGTCTGTCTTTTTGCAAGACTTTCAGAGTTCTTCGCGGTGGAAATCCGCGGTGTTGTCTGGGGACGCCCACTCTGGTTTTGTGTGATAATCAAATTTTTCTGCCAGTTTGCGCATGGCGACAGACGGTGTGAGGCACACCAAAGGCTCCTGGGGGCGAAATCCATCGAACTTTTGCCCCTCCAACAGTTCGTCAATCCACAGACACCTGATGTCATTTTCCTTGGCTTGGGCACGCACACATTTCAAGAAATACAGCACATCATAGTACGGATTAAACCCCTGCCTGGCGTAGGGGTTGGTATCCCCACCGTTCCCGTAACGGGGGTAGTCCCTTTTTGTTGACTCGCCGGGAACCGCGAATGATGACTGGTCAAAATCTGCGATCTTGCACAGGGCTCCAGACGGGGGGACCCAAAAAGTTTCGTCCCGTATGTTGTATTTGTACACCCGTTTGTCTTTGATCAGGTAGTATGTTGATTGTTTGTTTTTGAACAGGGACGGGGATCCCTTTTTCATATTAACAATGAACACATTGTCTGGACTAAGATCCCAGTGAGACATCCGGTAATATGTTTGGTACACATGGATCCCGTGAAGGACCTGAAAACACAGGCCAGCCAAGTACTGTTCTTTCATGGTTTCCCACTGCTTCTGGGTTTTTTGGTTGAATTTGTCTGGGACCAAGTGATCCGGAATGTGGTTTTGGGGGTGAACCATGGCGCCTTTGAGTGAACTGTCGTATCTTTCCATGATGTGAAACGCGTTGGGATTTTTTGGGCAGTGGAACGAACTGATGTAATTCAGAAAATGCGGGCTGACCCCATTATGGTACAGCAAGGCACACAGCGCGGATGCCTTGACTTCTGTCATAAACTCGCAGTCATCCTGCATCTTGTCCACCACAACCCGCTTGATGATCAGGGCGGGTGACATGAGCCTGTACACCTGGCCTTTGGACCCAGCCCCAAAGGCGTCGTTTTCCATGAACACACTGGTCTCAAAAGGGTATAGTTTCGCCTCACTCCCATCCATGAGGTCGAACCCAACACCGCACGTGGACGGCATTTTGGAGTCTGGCCAGGTTATGTCTTGGACCCTCAACACGCCTCGAACAACCTTGTCGTACAGCGAATATACGGCCCGAACACTCATGAACTGGGCCGGAGAGGGGGCTTTGTCCGCTTTCACACACACGTCTTCCATGCACACTTGTCCCCCCTCCATAGGCGGGGGCACCGGGGCCATCTTGGAGTCACACAGTTTCTGTTTGCGGGTAGTTTTCCCCCCCACGGCACGCGACTCTTGATTTGGGGGGGCGTCAAACATGTAGTTTACATATTTTGGCTGGCTGCTTGTCTGTGCGAATGTGCCACTCTTCCTGCGGGGCGGCATGTCTGTCTGTCTGTCTGTTTGTCTGTCTGACACCACAACACCACAACACCCTAATATCCAAGAGTGCAGTGTTTTTCTGTTACAAACAACGATTTATTTCTGATTAGGAAAAAAGTGGGAGGGGAGGGGGGTCATTTCACCGCATGGCAGAGTCACAAAATGGACCCACAACACTGTCCATGAGGGTGGAGTATATTGCGTGTGCACCGGAACCAGGATGGCCATACAAAGAGCATTGGGCGTCCATTTTTTTAAGTATGGTGGGGAGATTTTTGGCCAGACGGCCCGCCTCCATGGACACCGTTTTAAGGTTTGTCTGCATGACGGCGTCCATCATCCCCTGTGCCCCTGTGGATTCCTCGCATGTTCTCGGGTCAACGTGGAGCATTTTAACGACCTCGTCGGGGTTAAATTCGATTGCCCGGTTGACGTTTTGCATTACCTCGGCCAGTTGCCCCAAGGCCTTCGAGGGGTTTTGTTTTGCCTGTTCCTTCATGTTAGATATCATGTTGGGCATTATGATGGGCCTGTTATTATCGGTTGTGTTTTTGGGAACTCTGTCCCCTGCTGCCGGCTTGTGGGCTGGGCCACTTTGTGTGGACTTGCCACGCTCTTTTCTGACCAAGTAGACGAGGACAAACGCCACAGCCAGCCCCACAAAAAGGGCAATCCATGCAGAGCGGTCAATTTCCGGAAAATGCATTGTGTTCGTGTTGGGCACAAGCAAGTCGGCCCCACGGTTTGTTTCAGAACCAATAATTTTTTTGGCTTGGCCGCGAAAAAGTTTTGTCCCCCAATCACAAAAGAGCACCCACCCCTCACAAAAATGAGCAACATCACAGACCTCAACAAGAGATTTGTGTCCGGTCTTGTGAGCAGTGCAGCGGTCGCCCCCGCCACGGCAAGACGCAACGACACGGAGTGGGCAGCGGCCAGGAGTGGTCCCTCCCAACAGTGGTGGGACAAAGATCACTTTCCTGCGGACATCCTTAACAAACGCCTTTTGGAGATCGACTCTGCAATGCAACAGACGGTGGTTCTTGCCAACTCCATGGCAGCGCACGGTTCCGCGAGTGCCATGAACCAAGACACGAATGTTCCTATGTGGTGGTCCCCCCGCCCCACGAACCAAGCCACAAACAACGAAGCCAAGCAAGTCACAGACACATTTAAGAGACTCATGGGTGAAAGATCCGCGATCCACAATGCCCTGTTCGCACAAGGTGCGGAGAACAAGTCTGGGCTGTCCGAGGGAGATGTCCAACTCGCAGCAAAAGCAGTGGATGTCTTGTCTGGCACATCGGTGAGTCACCCCGCCGCTGAGGGGTGTAATGATGAAGGGTCTGAGGACTCGGGTTCTGAATCGGATGGCGGCGACGAAGATGAATTCGAACAGGCGTTGCTGTCGCAGCCTTGGTGGGCGACCGGGATAGTTCCCGAACCCACTGGAGAGTCTTTTGAACAGACAACCACAAGTTTGCAACGAGCAAGAGACCGTGTCCACGATGAGTATCTCCAACGCAGAATTCGTGGGAGACGGGGAAGGCGTAGCCGTGGCAGACGTCACGGTGGTAGACGTCATGGTGGTAGACGCCACGGCAGACGTCATTCGCGTGGATGGGGTTACTCTGGTTACCCTGGCTACCTTGGCTACCCTGGCTACCCTGGCTACCCCCACGATTATTACCTCCCCTGGTGGGGGAATAACGCGCATGGAAACGATCCTGCGTGGGTGGCCGAGAGTGTGTGCCACGACGTCTGGACCAAAGCGCGCATGCAGGACCCCGCCAACACCCCGTCGTGGCAGGTCTACCGCACCAGTTCTTGCAACCTCCCACCCACCACCTACGGTGCGTACGGGTATTTGTGAGTCCTGGATTTCTAAATAAAATTTCTTGAGCACTTACTCCCTGATGGGCGCGAATGAGTGACATGGGTGAATCGATCAACACACCCCACCGCCGCCATGCCTGAAGAACCCAACGTACACGTGTACGCCGAACAACTTGCAGGCGCGTTCGAGGGTAACGCCATCACAGAGATTTCCACAACCCTCACCAAGGGGACCGACACATTTGACCCGTCTGTCACTAGGATCAATGCCGTGGGTTCCCACGGCAAGTACATGTGGGTGGAGTTTGACAAAAACATGGCGCTTTCCATGCATTTTGGGTTGGAAGTTCGCTTCATCTACTCCCCCAAAAAACCGTCACCTGTCCCAAAATGCTCTGTTTTGTTTGGCGGGACAGAGGCTGGAACGGGGGGCCCGCTGTGGCTGTGTGTCACTTTCCCCCCACACGCGCACGGCAAGGCTAATTTTTGTGTTCTTGATGAATGTCTGAACCACGCAAGGAAACTTGGGCCGTCCATCTGGGACATCAACAACAACGGTTCTTGTCCAGCCAAAGAGTTTCAGACAAGGATCCAAGGGGGGCCACTCGCAGCAGGGAAGAAACGCAAACGAGGGAAAAACATATGCGTGGCGCTCATGGACCAGCACATTGTCAGCGGGATTGGCAATTACATCAAGTGCGAGGCCCTTCATGCGGCCCACATACATCCCATGGCAAGCACCGAAGACCTGTCAGACGGAGACTACGCATCTTTGTGGAAAGGGGTGTGGGACATTGCGTGGACGGCATACAACATCCATTTGGCAGACACATCCAAGGGTGCCACCCAATACCAAAAGTTGCTTGGAGACATGTTTTTGGTGTACAAAAAGGGGGGGGCATTGAAAACCCCAGACGGGAGAAAAACTTACATGGATGAATCAACACAAATCATCGGAATGAAATGAAAAATTCTATTTTATTGGTTTGAAAAGAGAATGAATGTCGCCCGAGTAGTACATGTGACTGGCACCGGGATGACCACCACCCCGCTGGTAATAATCGGCGATTTGACTGACGTCCACATGGTCATGCACAGACCGGAACACGATGGAGTAGTGTTTTTTGTCGTTCTGATACACCCACAAGGCAGAAAAATAACATGTGTCTTTGTGCTTGACGGCCAGGGCGTGGGCCATATCGCCCGTCAGGGACGCCACCCCAAAATTGGCAACCACACAACGCATGTATTCTTGGGTGTCTGGATTCCAAAACGCGCACTCGTACCCAATGTGCATGTTCCGCTCGATGAGTTTGCCCCTCGTTGAATCCACAACAGCGCCTTCTGACACCATTTTTTGGGTCTCGTGGTCACCCAAAAGGTTTTCGAGTTCGGGAAACTGCCGCTTCAGATCGTGTGGCAGCATGTGTTGCCCCATGGCGGCCGCGAATGCCCGCACGTTTTCGTCGTCCCGGACACCCAGGTCGTGTGCCTCTATGTAACGAACCATGAGGGGCAGAGGGTCCCGCGGAAAAAAAGTCAGCCACGCCATTGATGCGGCAGACCTGTCCATGTCAAACAAAGCGTAAGGTCTGTCCCCGATCTTGTCAAGGTTGGACTTGTGGTGATCCAAAAGCAAGAAACTTGATGCTCTTGTGTTGATGCAATCCATGGTTTGGGAGTCGTAGGACACATCCACCATCACCACGCGTTTTCCGTCCACGTTGATCCCCTTCCCCAAGCGGGTTTGGCCGGGCACTTCTGGGTAGAACACACATCTGTGACGACACCGATGACTATCGCCATGGGTGTGCCTCCATATGCACCACGCCGCAAGCAAACCATCAAGGCAATTCTTGTGAAAGATCACCACATCGACCAAATGAGCATTGGCGACCATATCCTCCACCACCCTCTTCTTAGAGTGGCACACATGGTCTGGGTATGATAGGGGAGTGTCCGGTATGAACTCCTGTGCATCCACTGCCAACACAAAACCATTATCCATAATTACGTGCGTGGCGGTAATGTGTCACAATCCACCACACATCGTAGAGTGCTTCCTGTCGTCGGCGGGAGTGGCTCATATAAAACACATGTTTTTTGTAAAAGCATTAAATTTATTTAATTTTGGGTTTTTTGAAAACAAATCTACATCACAGACAGGTTTCCATCTTCTTTGCCGTACTTCATGATTTCTCTCAGTTGATCCAAGTGATCACACAAAGTTTCTGGTTCCTTGCGTTTGGTGAAACAGTACAACTGGAGGGTGGTGCAGTTGATTTATTTTTAACAGTATTTCGGGATGAAAAACGTCCCTGTTGGAGGGGTGGGGTGGTCACACATATCGTTCCCTTGGACTGAACCGTGATGTTCAAACAAACAAGACAAAGTAACATTGAAACAAACAACAGGATGAACAAGAAAGGTGCACTTGTTGGGGGAAACTAACCAAACGTGTCCCTGGAAAACTACAGTGAATCACACCATCAAACAAAACCCGTGTAATATTATTTGCTGTTGTTGTAGATCTCCCGAAAAGACTCGGGGAGATCTCGAAAATAGAACAGGCCCCTCCCCCCGACACGTATCAGTTGGTAATGTTCTGCATCCTGGTTCAAATTGAGCAACACACAACGCTCAGATTTGGAACAATCATACGTGTGCTGGATTGTGGGGGGGTGTCCAGAATTTTTGGTCAGTATGATGATGATTTGCACTCCCAGCGCCTTCTCTAGGGTTTTCACCGCAAACTCCTCCCCCCAATAAATAGGGGTCAACATAACCCTCCGCATGTCTTCGGGGGATTCCGCGAACCTGATGAACCCATACGTCCGGATGAGGTATTCGTCCCGATCTTGCTGTCCCACCGAATAAAACTGCTTCCACAAATCGTAATTTTCGTCAGGAACGTTTTGGGCTAAGTGTATGCGCATCTGTTGCACGGTAACTTCTCCTTTGAACGCATCTTGGATAGATAAAAACAGACAGTCACCCCCTGCATGGTTGGGGACGATCTGGACATGTGACTCATCAAGTTGTCCCACATACTCGGGTGGGTCAATGGGTGTCTGTTGCAGGCGTTCCCAATCCTCTTCTGTCAGGGGGACAGGTGCACCGTCAGACAGTGTGGCCAGGTTAATCTTTGCAATATCTTCAAAAGTCTGTTGTATCCAGCGTGTGTCAATCTTCTCCCTTTCCAGAAGACCTCCAAGAGGTGAGGTCAGTTTGGGAATCTTCGTCTCGGCGTTGGATACAATTTGCCTGAGCCTGGTCTCACTCAGAGTTTTGTACTTTTCCACAAGATGTCTGAAACAGCACTGCAGAAGTATGGTCCTGTTGTACTGCGACACCAGCCTCACTTGGATGGCATCTGTTTCTTCGTCACTGTGGCCAGACAACTGCATCAGGGTTCTTGCCACGGTTGCGGTGGTGGAGTCGCACAGCGGCCCAAACACAGTCAGACATCCTTTCATCATCAAATAAACATGTTCTTTTGAGACGGGCCCCATTGTGTCCCAAAGAGACCGTTGTGTATGTGTGGTGGCTCACGATATTCCTTAGATTTAAAAAACATTCGAATTTATTTATTTGAGAACACCCCCGTCTGTCAACTCTTTCAACTTGAACCCATAGAGTAATGACATTCTTAATGGGGACCCGCCACGGTTGTCGACCAGAAAATGGGCAACATCTCGCGCCTGTTTATGATTTTGTACGTCTTCATTGCACACAAAATCACGCCATGCGTTAAACATGTCTGGATCTGGGTCGCTGCCTTGACCTTGCTCGTGCAGAATCATGCTCCATTCGACCAAACTAAACAAAAGAAATTTTGCTTTTTCCAGATCTTCATTGTCGATGAAGTATGGGACAGGATGTCGGTTTTTGGTTATGTCCCTCCTTTCGTTGGGGGCGTTCTCGACACGTTTCTTGATGGAAGACGGGTCATCACCTCTGTCGGTCAAACGTCCAGTCAAAACAGGGTCACCACCATTCACATCAATGTGTATCGGGATCATTTTGATTCCCATGTCAATGAACTGATTTAAACCGTCTGCCACCACCACAAAGATACACAATCTGTTCAAAGACCAAATTCGCTCGACCTCTGACCTCGTAAAGGCGTACGTATTTCCGTGGACCTCGATTTTCTCAACAACTTTTTTGGATTCTACCATGCTGTCCATTTCTTCGTTGCTGACAAAGTAGTAATCCACGCCCTCGGTCTCTGTTGGACGTTTCGGTCTTGTGGTGTGGGAGATGGCCATGGTGAAACTAGGACAGACTTCCATCAGCCAGTTGGCCAGGGTCGTTTTACCTGCACCAGAAGGCCCAAGCAGGGCAAAAGAAGGAGGGTCTGGGTCATACGACATGTTGGGTGGTGAAGTTGTCCATATGATGTGTGGAACGGATAGGAAAGTTAAGGCCACATTTATTAAATTAAATTTACTGTTTGGTCTGGGTGGTCGTCAGGTCAGTTGCTTCTGTTTGGGAGTTCCCACCCACTGTCTAGGGGTTGTATGTAGTGCTCTACGAACTCAACCACATTCGAGCGACCGTGTGCCAACATCCATCGCAACATTGCACTGCTTACGGCGCGTCTGTCTCATTCAAAAGCAGCGTCTTGATCACACCCAAGTGACCATGCTTTGACGCCCATCTCAGCGCATGGTCATCGTTCGCGTGCATGTCTGTACCCACCCCAATCAGAAACCTCACCACATCCAAGTGACCATGCTTTGACGCCAACCTAAATGCATGATCATTCTCAGCGTGCACGTCTGCTCCCACCCAAATTAGGTATTTGACCACCTCTAGATGACCATGCTTTGACGCCAACCTAAGTGCTTTGTCATTCTCTGCGTGCACGTCTGCCCCCACCCCCACCAGGTACTTGGCCACTTCCAAGTGACCCTTCCCTGACGCCAAACTCAGTGCTTTGTCATTCTCTGCGTGTGTGTCTGCATCCACCCCAATCAGAAACCTCACCACATCCAAGTGACCATGCTTTGACGCCAACCTAAATGCATGATCATTCTCAGCGTGCACGTCTGCTCCCACCCCAATCAGAAACCTCACCACATCCAAGTGACCATGCTTTGACGCAAACCTAAATGCATGATCATTCTCTGCGTGCACGTCTGCCCCCACCCCCACCAGGTACTTGGCCACTTCCAAGTGGCCTCTCTCCGACGCCCATCTCAGGGCTCCGTCATTCCTCACGTGTATGTCTGCACCCACCCCAATTAGAAACTTGACCACTTCCAAGTGGCCATCCATCGACGCCCATCTCAGCGAGTAGTCATGGAACGCGTGCACGTCTGCACCCACCCCCACCAGGTATTTGACCACCTCTAGATGACCATGTTCCGATGCAAACTTAAGTGCTTTGTCATTCTCTGCGTGCACGTCTGCCCCCACCCCCACCAGGTACTTGACCACATCCAAGTGACCGTTCTCCGAGGCCCACCTCAGTGCATGATCGTAACCCGCGTGCACGTCCGCCCCTTGTTCAATTAGGTATTGGGTTACTTCCAAGTGACCACACATAGACGCGTATTTCAGCGCTTCGTCACTGTTTGTGTGCACGTCTGCTCCCACCCCAATCAGATACTTGACTACGTCCAAGTGACCGCACACAGACGCCCATCTCAGCGCTTCGTCATTGTTTGTGTGTATGTTTGCCCCATGGGAAACCAAAAATTTCACCGTCCCAATATACCCCATTTCTGAAGCGAAAGCCAAACTTGTTTTTGCTTGCCCCCCCATCATGACCCCCCCATCATGGTCCCCCCCATACACGACAGAGAGATGGTTAACTCTCTCGTCACTCTTTGCACATCGTGAATGGTGGTGCGTGAAGTGGACGCGGTGTTCTGGAAGCAAAAGAACAAAATTGAACAGGAAGGGGCCGGACAGCATCTCAGTGGTGGTATCAACCACAAACTCAGTTTTAGGTCCACGATTGTGGCGGTGTTGTGATATTTACAAGAGAGTGGTTTCCAGGAAACAAATCTGGCTCCAATTCCCGTTCAAGGGTCTGATGTGGATGATGGTGCACGATGTACTGGGACATTTCGATGAAAATTAAAATGTCCGACCATGAGTGCGATAACGGAGAGTATGTCTGCAACAAACTCCGGGCGGTCTGTTTCCAAGGCTGTCTCCAAGAACGTGTCCACCAAGCCTGTCAACACGTTCATGAAGAACCTTACCAGGCTCAGATGTGAAGCAGGTGAGAGGGTTGCCGGAATCAAGAAACGGTCTGAGCAGAACAGCCGCATGACACTCTCGCCCCTGTGTATGGGAGGGGGGGTCGCCAAGAGTGATTCTAGCATCCGAGGGGACGGCAATGCAGCAGCAAACACATCACACATCCCAGATGATCCATCAACACAATGGATTCACAACACCATGTCTGTCGACACGCGCTGCATCCCAGACCTCATGCGTCATGAACGAAAAATCCATCATGTCATGTGTTTTTGGTGTGGCACTACCATCAGTAACACAGACAAATTTGTCGTTTCGTTTGTGTCTTCCCAGTGGGAAATGATCGTGTGTCACGAGCGTTGTCAGCATGTAAGTCATTGACCGTGTTTTCCCCCCCCCAAATAAATCTGTGCAGTAATTGACCAACAACCGAGGCATATTTATTGTTTAGAATGTCCAAACAAGGTGTATCAAGACCTACACGAACTTTTTCTGGCGGCGGAAACGTGGATGGCGGCGGTTCCACATATTCAAGCACCACAGAATACATTTTACCTCTGGCTTTGGGCGGCGATCGCGCCCCTGGTGGCGGCCCCCCCCCCAAACGCGCACCACATGAACCGCTATTCATGGAGTTCCAAGAGGTCCCAGACGCTCAACAAACCCTTCCCCCAGGTCCGCTGACTTTCTTCCAAGACGGTGACAACAGTGAACTTGGGGGGCCCCTCAACCATGCTGCCATCGCGTTCATTGTTTCAACTTTGGCGTTTATTGTCATGACAGACCCTCCCAAATGGATCAAGTCAGACGGCAACGAACTGTCGTGGAGCAAAGTTCTTATGGTGTCGAGCGCTGTGTCGTTGATAGTGTATTCCATAAGCAGCATGGCACGAAACTGCGGATAAATCCGCTGTCTTGGAAAATGTCATGCACGTCAGACGATATGATATGAGCGTATCAATTTTCTTTAACAAAATGAAGACTTTCTGTCAATATGTTGAGTAATTCATTCCAGACAAACTATGTTCTGGTGGAGCCACGGGATGTGAGATTTGCCCTGCGCCGCCACAGGAAGAGAGAGGAGAGAGCCTATTATCTGGGTGCGATGTATGGCTGTCACCATGGAACCGAGGAGGAATGTTTGGCAGGTGCGTCGAAGAAAGGTTACTTGGGAATGGTCAATTATTTGGTGTCGCGAGGGGCAAACGTGCGTGCAGGGAGGGATCACGCACTGAGGTTTGCGTCAAAGGAAGGTCACTTGGGGGTGGTAAAGTATTTGGTATCAAAAGGGGCGGACATACGTGCAAGGCAAGAGATGATGAAGCACTGAGGTGGGTGTCTGAGGAGGGGCACTTGGAAGTGGTGGAGTATTTGGTATCAAAAGGGGCAAACGTACATGCAAAGAGTGATTACGCACTGAGGTTTGCGTCTGATGGGGGTCACTTGGAGGTGGTCAAGTACCTAATTGGCGTGGGAGCAAACGTGCATGCAAAGAGTGATTATGCACTGAGATGGGCGTCTGGGAATGGTCACTCGGAAGTGGTGGAGTATTTGGTATCAGAAGCGGCAAACATACTCACATACCTGGAAATTGTCGGAGAATACCACATGTGAGCGTGATCAATTTTTTTGAACGAAATGAAGGTTTGTTTTTTGTCAAGATGTTGAGCAATTCATTTCAGGTGAATTATGTTATGGTGGGGCCAAGGAATGCGAGATTCACGCTGCGCCACGGGAAGAGCGAGGAGAGAGCCTACTATCTGGGTATCGCATATGGCTACGATGAGGTGGGATCCCCGGGTACCGAGCTCGA
>JGI24918J38489_100431_pt1 | contig 32615 bp, 40 predicted proteins | sample LinPfosmplate6_FD_38489 | JGI IMG/M metagenome (IMG submission 38489)
CTGAAAGCATCTAAGCACGAATCCTATCCCGAGACAAGTTATTCTTTCGTAAGATGAAGGTCGGCAGTAGAAGACTGCGTTGATAGGAAGGTGGTGTAGATCACAAGCTTCGGCGAGTGGTGAGCCAGCCTTTACTAATAGACCAACATAACGGTTCAGCCACTTACATAGAGACTATGCACGATGATTAATTTCATCAAGTGGTAATAATACACGACTTGTACGATGATTATATTTTTAATCTCACTAGCGGATGCTATGCATTTGTTTGTGATTTTAAAATCTTAATTCTTACTTTACACGACTATTACGATGATTATATTTTTAATCTCACTAGCGGATGCTATGCATTTGTTTGTGATTTTATTTTTCTAATTCAATATCTTTTTGAAGTTCTCTTGCTAGCCCAATCCACCATTCTTGATTTTTAGACATTACGAAAAAATGATCTAATGTATCTAATAGATCTGTTGGTTAATTCATCAAAGCATTCATTCAAGAAAATATGACTAAACTAATCTTTTGAATATGTGATATCTGAAAAACCCTCGACACATTTTACTTTAACAATAATTGTATCGCCTAATCTATTGAAAATCCTTTGTCGTTTTTCATTTGTAATTATCCATCCTAATAACACATCTAGTGGTAAGAAAAATGCTTTTCCTAAACTACTAATTATTACACCTTTTAATTTTGGTTTACCACCTTGCATGTTGGTTGTTTTTAGATTTAGAATTTTTTTTCCAATGGTTTGTCCGGTTTTATATTCTAATATTGTCCAATATACAAAAAACAAAATACTGGTTGGAACATATTGCATATTTTCTGCCCAAAACCCACTATTGCCAAACTCCATTGTTCCAAATGATGCAAAGATAATTGATGTTGAAATTACTGAAATGATGAGAAAGTCAATCAACCATGCAAGAAATCTATCTGTCCATTTTGCAAGAATGATCTCTGTTGATGAATCTGAACTGCTCATAGTTTTACTTGAATAATGTATTCATAACTCTATACATATACTATTACTGTATACCCTAGAAATTAATAGTCCATTTTTTAATATAATTTGAAATTATTTTTGGTATCGATAAATCCACTTGATGTTCTACTTTGGACATTCCGAAGAAATGAGAAAGATATTGTAAATCTTTACACTGCCCTTTCCCCTGTAATGCAACTGGCAACTGGTGGTTCTATGCTTAATTTTGGTTATTGGTCTAAAAATTCTACAGATCCAATTTCAGCTCAAAATAACTTGTGTATGGTTTTTGGGGAATTGGCTGAATTGTCTTCTGGAACACACGCTGTTGATATTGGAAGTGGACTTTCGGCACCTTCTATGCTGTGGGGGGACACCTTTCCTAACCTTCGTTTGGATTGTGTTAATATTAATTTCAAACAATTGTCTTTTTCTGGACCACAAAAAAATCTAGAATTTATCAATTCCACTTCTACAAATTTGCCATATGCTGATAATTCCGTTGACCGAGTTTTAGCATTGGAATCTGCACAACATTTCAAACCCTTGTCTGATTTTATAATTGAATCAAAAAGAATTTTAATGAAAAATGGATTGTTTGTCTTAGCAGTTCCTGTGACTCTTGGCTCGTCATCTTTAAAAAAATTAGGCCTTTTGAAATTTACTTGGTCTTCAGAACATTATGATTTGGATTTTCTGAAAAATCTTTTGAATTCCAATGGTTTTAGTATATCTAGTGAAAAATTAATTGGATCAAATGTGTATGATCCTTTAGCTGATTATTATGCAAAAAATAGATCTAGCTTGAAAAAATTAATTTTAGAACAATACCCTGGCTATGTGGAAAGTATCCTTTTCAAATCTATTAAAAAAATGAAAAAGGCATCTGAAGAAAAAATCATTGATTATGTGCTATTGAAATGTTCTTTGAAATCCAACTCATAATCTAGATTTTGATAAAATTGACTAGGTTTTTATTTTTGATATTTTATATTATATCATATGACAAATTCTGATGGTTCTTTGAATCTATATGCTGAAAAATGTAATCAATTACTAGAAGAATCTGAGATCCGATTTGCGGGAATTATTGACAAAGATGGTCAGTTGATTTCAGGTGGTTTTAAGGAAGGGCTAACTCCCTATGAAGGAGATGAAACTAGATTACAATCCTTTTTGGAATTTGTCTCAAAGGCATCTATAAGAAAAGAATATGATGAAAGTTTAGGTCCTATCAACTACCTGGCTGCTAGAAGAGATAAGGCAGTTCTTGTTAGTTTTCCGTTCCCTATATCTCAAATTCTCTTGTTGATTTCTGCAGAACCTACTGCTAACATTGAAAATTTGGCTACAAAGGTCGTAGAAATTTTTAGTGATGTTACCAAAAGACTATCTAAACCTTGAACATTTCCCATTCTTTAATTATGAAAAAATATTTTTTTAAAATATGTCATTATTAATTTTAAACACACAGTTTTAATTTGATATTCATTTACAATAATTGAATTGAAAGCAACATTTGGTGCAGGATGTTTTTGGCATGTGGAGGATTTACTTAGTAAAACTAAAGGTGTTCAATCTACACAAGTGGGATATATCGGTGGACAACTTCCAAATCCTACATATGAAGAAGTATGTACTGATAAAACAGGACATGCAGAAGCTGTTCAGGTAGAATACAATCCTGATGAAATATCTTTTGAAGCATTACTGGATATATTTTGGAAAAATCATAATCCTACAACTTTGAACCGTCAAGGACCTGATGTTGGAATTCAATATCGTTCAGCCATTTTTTATCATGATGAACAGCAAAAAGATGTTGCTGAAAAATCAAAACAATCACTTGATGAATCTGGAACTTATGGTGCACCTGTTGTTACTGAAATCACAGCTGCACCAATATTTTACAAGGCAGAAGAATACCATCAAAAATATTTTAAAAAATGTGGAATGTAATTCACTTTACTAGTAATACTGGAATTTTAGCTGTATGTACCACATAGTTTGATACGCTTCCAAAGAACAATTGTTTTGTAGTACTCCTTCCTCGTGATCCAATTACGATCATATTGAAATTACCTTTTCCTTGAGCAAGTTTGACTATATTGTATCCTATCTCGCCTCGCATTATTTTTTTGTTAAATACAATTCCGTTTTGAGCAGATAATACCTTGGCAGAATTCATAAATTTTTCAACTTCTTTATTGAGTGATTCACTAACTGAGCCTACTCCTTTGAATTCTGAATGCGGTGATGCATGAATTGAGTAAATTCCAGTAATTGTGGCTCCGCATTGTCTTGCTATTGTAATTGCCATATGGAGGGCTCTATCTGAATTTTTAGATCCATTTAGTGGGACTAGAATTTTTTTGATCTTATTTTTTATCACAATATTTCTCATTTTTTGAACTTAAAAAACATACTTGTAATGTTGTTTTTTAAATATTTGAAAATCAATTGTTTTAATGATCGCAAAATTAACTAAAACTTATCTATTGATGATCTTGATGCTAAAATAGTGGAAGAAAAATTTCTTCGGATTGATGAAAATGATATTAGATATTTAGAATCTGGAAGTTCTAAAAAAACACTAGTGTTAATTCATGGGTTAGGTGCTTCAGCTGAAAGATGGGATAAAGTGGTTCCTCTCTTTTCAAAATATTTTCGTGTAATTATTCCAGATCTAATTGGTTTTGGATATAGTGATAAACCTCTTGCAGATTATACTTTGGATTTTTTTTCATCCTTTTTAGATAAATTTTTTGCTGCAGCCAATATTCAAAATCCTATAGTAATTGGCTCCTCTTTAGGAGGACAAATAGCTGCAGAATATACTGCTGAACACTCACAAAATGTTGAAAAACTAATTCTTGTTTCTCCCTCTGGTGTTATGAAAAAATCCACTCCTGCACTTGATGCGTATATTATGGCTGCGTTATATCCTAATGAACAAAATGCAAAAAATGCTTTTGAGTTAATGGAAAGTTCTGGAAAACATATTGATGATAAAATTGTTAATGGATTTATTGAACGAATGAAATTACCTAACGCAAAGCTTGCGTTCATGTCTACTCTTTTAGGATTAAAAAATGCCAAAATGTTTACCACAAAACTACAATCTATGATTACACCCACATTGATTATTTGGGGGTCTGATGATCCTGTTATCCCAATTCAACATGCTGATGAATTTGTTGCATCGATTAAAGATTGCAGATTTCTTCGAATGGATAATTGTGGGCATACTCCATATGTTCAGGACCCTGAAACTTTTGCATCCTACGTTCTAGGATTCCTGAATGTGCATTAGAACCATTTAAATACATTAAATTCCACCTATTACCTATGAGTGGTAATAATAACCCGTATAATCCTACAGAGATGTTTAAAGCATGGATTCAAAAAAGTGGAAATGCACAAAGTGAATTCATGAAAAACTTTGGATCTCTGATGACTAATCAATCTAGTCAAACATTCAACCCATTAGATGCTCTCAAAGGAGTTGCTGATAGTACAAGACAAACCCAATCAAATATGGCTGAAAACATATCATCTATGCAAAATAAAAGCATGGATACAATGTTTAGCATTGGACAAATGCTTCCATCCTTTATGAATTGGGGTGCATTCAAAACCACTATCGGAAGTAATGGAAGAATTTCAATTCCTGAGGCAGAACGCAAGGCCCTTGAATTAAGTGAAGGTGATTTAGTACAAGTGATTATTCTTCCAATAGCAAAAAAATCATCAAAAGCTAGGGGGGTGAAAAATTGAGTAAAAACGAACAGACACAATCAAATCCAAAAGATATATTTTCTGTATATCAGCAAAACGTAGATAAATTCTTCAATGGTATTAGAACATCAGTACCTCAGTATCATCAAGCAATTACTAACGTACAACAGGAATTCATACAAGCTTATGAAAACATTGCAGATTCAACAGTTACATTACAAAAAGAATATGCAAAGAAAGCCGGTATTGCAGCAAACATTCCTGAAGCTACAATCAAAGTAATTCAAGATACAACAGAAGAAGTCGTAAAGGCTACATCAATTCAGAACCAAGTAACACTTGCAACTATTGATGCTGCACAACAAAATATCAAAACCTTTAACGATAACGCAAATTCATTTGCTGAACTAAATAGAAATATTCTACAATCTTGGATTTCTGTATTCACTACAAAAACCAACTAGTCGGAATCTATTTTTTTTAATTTTTTCCTTTTTTTATGATCTTTCTAAAAGCCAATTTCCTAGCTCTGGTAATACTTTCTTTTGTGATAGTGAACTAGCTATCATTCCAACATGTCCTGTTGGATACATTCGTAATGTTTTATCCTCACTTCCTATTGCATAATGGAGTGGCATACTGCATTCCGGTGATACTAGGTGATCTCCCACTGCTACTTGAGTAAAAACAGGCATTGTAATTTTCTTCAAATCAATTAGTTGATTTCCTACATACATTTTGTTTTGAATTAACAAATTATCTTGATAGATATCTTTGATCCATTGTTTGAATAGTTCTCCTGGAATTGGTGGTGTATCGCCTAACCACTTTTCCACTCTGAGGAAACTATCTACAAATTTTTTGTTTTCAATATTTTTGAAAAAATTGACATATTTTTCAATACCTTGCTCAAATGGTTTGAGTACTGAAAAACAATAATACATGAATTCTGGAGGCATGTTTCCAACCACATCTACCATTTTATCCACATCCATGTGTTTTGCAAGATTACTAATTACTGTGGTATCCCTCCATCCATCAATTACTGGTGCAGTTGCAATGTAATTTTTTACACTCTCAGGATGCAATGTTGCATATGCTGTAGCAATTGTAGCTCCTGTACAATATCCTTGCAAAGAAATTTTTTCAGTCGATGATTCATTTTTGATATGTTCAACATATGTGTCTAAATACCCATTTACATAATCATCAAAATCTAAATATTTGTCCATACTAGTTGGAGTTCCCCAATCTAACATGTAAACATCAAATCCCTGTTCCAGTAAATTTCTCACCCAACTTTTTTCTGGATGAATATCAAGAATATGAAATCGATTAATCAATGCATATGAAATTAACAATGGTGTTTTGTGTTGTTTGTCTGTTTGTGGTGCATAATGTAATAATCTTGTTTTATCCATTTCTTGAACCACATCGTGTTCAGTTACCTCCAAACTAATTTCATCAGGAGCTGAAACTAATTTTGGTGCTTCAATTACATTTTTACTAAATTTTAAAAGCTCTTCAATAATTTTTGGGTCAACTGTTGATTCATTCTGCATTTTTTATCTTCTCCTTTTTCTTTAATTCCAATTCTAATTTTCCTACTCTTTTTTTCAAAGAATGAATTTCTTTATACACTTCATCAATCTCTTCTTTACTTGGAAGATTCACTGATTGTAACATCACATTAGTAATGTTATTCCAATGTTTAGTTAATTCTAATTCTTTTGATACAAGTTTTCCATAATTTTCTCCAAATCTTCCTGAATCAAATAATTCTGTAAAATCATTATCAAAAATATCTATCCATATTCTCTTGAATGCCTCGATTTGTTCTATATCTTGAGGGACTTCCGGAGCTTTAAGATTTACTTTCTTTTGTGCATCAGTCCACGTGTCAGAAAGTTGTTTGTAATATTCGGTATAATATTTATTAAATTCTAGTAATATTTCATTTATTTCAATTAATTCTGTTGAAACTTTTTTTGAATTTGATGCAAATGCCCTCATTGGACCAATGGAATTCAGTGCTTGGGGTTTACTTGACATTAGATGCATGATATCTGTCCAAAAAAGGGACAAATGCTTGAATTCTTCACTAATATCTTTAGGCGACTCTGATTGCACAGATTTCTAATAATACAGATCGCAATAAATAGTTCGATTGTTTAATTAGACAAATGGACAATGTTGAAGAACTCGAAAAAATCTGTCAAAAAATTATAAAATTAAATACAAAAATGCGCTCAGCTCGACTCATCAATAGTCGAGGTCATTTAATGGCTGGTGGCATGAAAAAAGGATTACTTTCCCTTGAAGCACAAAAACAAGATGAAATGATGTTCATGGAACTTGCTTTACGTGTAAGAATGAGACATGAATTTGACAAAGAATTTGGTGAAGTTCATTTCTCAATGTCTTATAGAAACAAGGTAATCGTAATGAGTTTCCCACTATCTAACGATGCTGTATTGTTACTATCTTGTGAAAAAGAAATCGATTTTGGTTCTATTCCATTCAAAGTTCTTAAAATCATCGAACCACTAAAAAAATCTCCTATGAAAACATTCTAATCGTAACAACTTAATTCTATTAATTTTCAAATCAGTTATGACATTAGAACAAGATGTTAGTTGGAACGAAATTGAATTATTAGTAGAACAACTTTGTAAAAAAATTTTAAAATTACCTAGAACATTTTCAAGTATTACTACTTTAAGTCGAGGTGGATTTGTTCCATCACGTTTAGTTGCAGATTATTTGGGAATAGAAACTATTCATGTTGATAAAAGAAAAATATCATCTGATTCGTTATTTGTAGATGATATTTTTGATACAGGTTCTGCATTTGAAAAAGTAATATCGAAAACTGATAGACCCTCAAAACTTGTTTTTGTCACTTTGTTTGCACGACGTGGAAAAAAATATCCGTCAAACCTGCTATATGCAAAAAAGACGACTAGTGACGCATACGTCATATTTCCTTGGGATAAGTTGGAATTTCAGAGATCTATAAAGTAATTTTCAATTTAACTAAGAAGACAATATGCGTATGATGGTGATAGTGATGGATACATTATGCTTTCTTTTTCACTAACGTGTTTTAATCCAATAGAGTGACCAAGTTCATGAGTCATTATTGTCTCTACACTACTGACATCATATAATTGAAAAATTCCATCACAATTATAATCGCCTAATGTAACTTCTACTACTCCTTTCCCAAGATGTGCGTGTCCTAATACACCTTCACCTATATCTCGAACTACCCATGTTACCCAAACATTTGCTTCATATTTTTGATTTGTAACCTCAAACTTCATTTTAGTTTTTTGATCATTACTTGTTAACTCTTGCCCTTCCCAAAATGAAAATGAATTTTTCAATGTACTCACATGATCTAATGGGAGCCCTGTTGGTTGCTCATTAATATACACTTTGTAATTGACAATGTATGTTTCATCCACTATCTCAAATGTTGGATTGGGAAAACTCTCTGATGCTTTTTTTACTTCATTCTCAAAATTCCATTTTATATAATCTCTGAGGAATTTTTTTATGACATCTTTACTTGGGTTTGAAGATTCTATGTATCTTTTTTCCTTGGAAATATCATTTAGTATTTTTTTGATATATCTATCAAACAAATAAGATTCATGACCTAATTCCTCTTGTGATTTACTTGGTTCTTGAAATTCATATGTAAGCATTTCATTTTCAATCATTTGGTGTACTCCTACCACAAAATAATTATCATCTGCATTGTTTTCTGCCCACAATTCAAAATTCTCTTTTAATTCAATTGATGATGTATCTTCAGTGTTTTGTGTTGGAGGAATCTGAATAATTTTATTTTCAAGTAGATATTGTAATATTGAAACAAATTCATTATCATCTACAATGCCTGATGTCCACCACCCTGTGATTGATTTAACCCATTTGGGAATTGTTGTGGGGTATTTTTTTTCTAGTCCATCTGGTTTTTCAGTTGGAGCATATGGATATTTTGAAATCACTTTATCGATAAATTCTTTATAATTTTTAATCACTACACTGTTTGGTTTTTCTTTGATGGCTTTATCAAAATATTTTGCTGCTTCTTTATATTCTCCCAAATTTCCAAAACCTATCCCCATCCCAGTTAATGCAATTGCATCATTTGGGCTGAGTTGTAAAATTTTATAAAATTGATTTAATGATTTGCTGTGATCATTAAGATTGCTTTGGGCAATACCTTTCATTTTTAAAGTTGATATGTTATTTGGTGCAATCTCTAAAATATCATCATAAATTGATATTGCTTCTTTGTATTCTCCATTTTTGAAATGCTCAGTAGCTTGATTGAATAATGTTTCTGTATTTTCTTCTGTTTGAGCAAAAACTGTTTGTGAAAAAATTAATGAACTAAGCAAAATTATGGATGTAAAATAAAAAATCATTTTTGAATCTTTTTTCATATGTGTATTTTTTTGATTACATTATTTCTATTTTGTACTAAATTAGAGCTTTAACTTACAGTTAACACTCATAATTTTCTCAATAAGTTGGAAAATCTTTAATTTATTCAAATAATGTATTTTTATGATGACTGAAATCGGTGCAGGCGAGATAATCTATGATTTGCGAAAAAAAATACAACAATCTCAATTTGATTTAAAACAATTAGGCGAACCTGTATCTAATTTACCTGAATTAGTCGAATCAGCAAATTTACTACGCTCAAATGAATATCTCTCAAAAGCAAATGACAAAAAATCTGAATTAATTTCAGCCTATGAACAACATGCTAATGCGTTAGAAGAATTACTTTCAACTGTTTTTGACATTCAAACAGATCTTAAAGAAATTCTAAAAGAACAATCCTCTCTAATTTCATCCCCTAGAAAAAAACCAATTAAACCTAAAACTAAGTCTAAAAATAGATCAAAGAAATAAATCTATTTTGATAAATGAATAACATCGCCAGCAATTACCTTGTACGTTTTACTTTTATTTGAAATAATTAATGCCCCATCTTCATCAATTTTAGTTGCTTTTCCTTTAATTTTCCCATCAGTTGTATTGATTTCTACGTTTTTTCCTAACGTTGATGATCTTTTTGTCCATTCTAAAATTATTTTTTTAGTTTGTTTTTTATTTAATAATTCGTATATTTTTTCTAATTCTACAAAAAAGTTTTGAACAAGTTGAATTGGTTTTACTTTTTTATTTTGTTCACTTAATGATGACACTCCGTAGAAATTAGGAGTATCTTTTAGTGTTTTTTTAATTGCTTTAATATCTACATTAAAATTAATTCCAACTCCTAACACCAAACTTTCAATTTTATTTGATTCAAATGCCGCATCAACTAGTATTCCTGCAATTTTTTTACTTTTGATCGTCAAATCATTTGGCCATTTTAATTCCGGTGTTATTTCAAATGTATTTTCAATTGCTTTTGATAGTGCCAAAGATGATGCAATTGGAAATAGAGTGGTAATTGATATGTCAAATTTTGGATGTAAAATTATTGAGAACCAAATTCCTCCTTTGGGGGAAATCCATTTTCTACCTGTTCTACCTTTCCCCCCTGTTTGTGTTGCAGCAATTATTACAGCACCATTGTTTTCAGGCTCATTTGCAATTTTTAATGCCTGATTTTGTGTTGAATCAATTGAATCAAAATAATATACTTTTTGTCCTATTAGTTTTGTTTTGAGCTCTGATGTAACTTCCCATGGAAATAATATGTCTGAATTTTCTGTTAATTTGTATCCTAGTTTTTGTTTTGATTCTACAGTGTATCCTAAATCTTGAATTTTTTTAATATGTTTCCAAATTGCAACTCTACTAATTCTTAAAACATCACTCAAATCTTGCCCTGATAGATATTCTGTATTATGAGTCTGTAAAAATTTTAGAACTTTAACTAATCCAGGATTGTTAAATGAATTAAAAGTCAATTCTAATTTATTTTAATTTCAAGTATATGAATTTGTTAGAATCCAATATCGAAATCAAATCCATCACCATCCATTCCTAAATCTCCACCATCCATTCCTGAATCCTCTGGGATACTATCTGTTGGAACATAATCCGTCATTGCCATTCCCATCATACTAAACATCATGCTAAACATCATCATATCCATTACGCCAAAAAACATCATCATGGGTAAAAATGACTTATTCTCCTCCATACATTCCTGTAGTTTTTGTTTATCTCCAGTTTTGTAAATTTGTGACATATTGCCCCATCTTTCCTGTATTTCATGGATTCTCTCATCTAATTCTGTGGATCCTTTTTCTGTAACTATTAATTCTATTTTTTTACCAAACCATCCTTTCTTTTCTTCTACTTGGATGAATCCTCTCTCTTCAAGTTTTTCTAAAATTGAATTCAATTCTTCTGGATTAACTTGTGTGATTCTTTGAATTTTATCAAATTTTTTTTCACCACGTCTGATTGCACCTAACACAATCACATCTTTTGGCTCAGGATCCATCATGCTTGTATTTTTTGTGTGACTATAAAATCCTTATTTGAAATATCTAAAAATTATATTCTTCATGGTTTTAGTTTTTTTATGGAATGTGATGATTATTCTGATGATCAAATCCGTGAAATTCTTTCATTATCTAAGGTTGCAGTAATTGGAATGTCAAAAACTTCCTCAAAAGCTGCACACTATGTTCCAAAATACCTTTCTGATAACGGATATGATATTACTCCGGTTAACCCTACAACTGATAAAATTCTTGATAAAAAATGCTATTCATCAATTTCTGAAATTGACGAAGGAATTGATATTGTAGATATATTTCGACCATCTGACGATGTTTTACCTTTTGTCGTAGATGCGATAAAGAAAAAGCCTAAAGTAATCTGGTTACAAGAAGGAATTCACAATTTAGAAGCTGAAGAGTTGGCAAGAAAAGAAGGGATTAAAGTAATTTTTAACCGATGTATGTTGGCAGAACATCAGAGATTATTATAATGACTAATTTTGAAAACTTTTATCAAGATTTACTTGAATTAGCAAAAAAACATGAACTTCAAAATACACCTTTAAAAATTGAAAAAGATCTTGAAAATGATATTGTTAAAATTTTTGGTGAAAAAATTACATCATTGACAAGGGCCCAAAATGGACTAAATGATGTAACTGAATTATCTTATGCGACTGCTGAACATCATCCTTATTGGAATTTATTATATAATTGTTCAGAGATTGCAAACACTGTTTTAGATAAATGGAAAGACTCTTTCTCTGCTGAAGATTTTTCAGATATTGATTGGGCATTAAAAGAATTGAATCAAACTTTAGAAAAAATAAAAAAGAAAAATTCTCATCATTGCTAGGCAGAGATAAATATTTTGAAATCTCCATAATTTCATGCCCATAAAACTTGGTTTAATAGGAAAAACCAATACTGGAAAAACCACTTTCTTTAATTCCGCAACTCTTTCTTCTGAAGAAATTTCATCTTATCCTTTTACTACTAAAGCACCTGTATCGGGAATTGCACATGCAATTAGTCTCTGTGTCCACCCTGAATTCAAAATTCAAGACAATCCTAATAATTCAAAATGTGTTGATGGCTGGAGATACATTCCAATAGAATTAATCGATTTACCTGGGCTCATCAAAGATGCTTGGAAAGGTAAGGGACTTGGGAATCAATTTTTATCAATTGCAGCACAATCTGATGCATTGCTTCATGTTGTTGATGCTTCAGGAGGTATTGATTCTACTGGAAAGATCACTGAAATTGGAACTGGTGATCCTATTTCTGATTTTGCAGATATTGAAGAAGAATTAATCATGTGGTATCATAAAATTTTAGAAGGTAATCGTGAGAAAGTATCAAAACTGATTCGTAATGGTTCTGATATTATGGATGCAATTACTGATCTTTATCGAGGAATTGGTGTAAACAAAAATCATGTTAAAGAGACACTTTTTGTAACTGGACTTGAAGAAAAAGATTTTGATAATTTTGATATGGTTGACAGCAAAAAATTTGCATCACATCTCAGAAAAATATCCAAACCCACTTTGATTGTTGCAAATAAAATTGATGTTGAAGGTGCTGACAAAAATTTTGCTAGATTAAGAGAACGATATAATGATTCAATTATAATTCCTGTAAGTGGAGATAGTGAATTTAGTCTTAGACGTGCTGAACAAAAGGGACTCATAAAATATTCTCCTGGTTCTGAACAATTTGAAATAATTAAATCTGATGAACTAAATGAAAAACAAATCAACGCTTTGGATTTTATTAAAAAAGGAATAATGGGTGAATATATGAGAACTGGTGTACAATTTGCAATTAACGTTGCAGTTTTTAAATTATTAAAAATGAATTCTGTTTACCCTGTTGCTGATGAACAAAACCTTTCTGATAAAAAAGGTAGAATTTTACCCGATTTAATTTTATTAAAAGATGGGGCCACAATTAATGATCTTGCAAAAGAAATTCACACGGATTTAACAAAGGGTCTTCTTTATGGGAAGGATTTGAGATATAATTTGAGATTGCCTGTGGATTATCAATTACGAGATAGAGATGTTGTATCACTCGTTAATGCTTCAAAAAAATAATTCTTATTTACAAATAGTTAATTTCTGTGTTCAGGCAAGTTAATAGGCATAATTTAGGCACAAATTATGATGTCATCCGATTCTCAAGATATTCGAAGAGCAATTTTAGCAAAATGGCATGAGGGTCTTTCAAAATATGGTAATCTTTTCTCATCTGATTCTATCAGTGGTACTAGTCCTCCCTCAGTTTTTGTGGGTTCTTATAATTATCCCAAAGTCTTTGTTGGCCCTATGGTCCCACCAATTCATGGCGATACAAGTTTACTTGACCGTCCCGAAAAATGGAAAGGAAAATCTTTAGAGGAAATTGTTAATTTTAGATTAAATTTAGTTCGTGGTATACAAAAGGTTTCAATTGATCAAACTGAAGGACGATACATTGAAAATCTACAAGAAGTAACAATGTCTTCAAAACCTACTGATTCAGATTTAATATTTCAAAAATTCACTTCTCCTAAAATTTCCCTTGATGGGGAGAGCGCCCCTTTTGGACCTATTGGAGAAATAAAATCTGCAAAATTTTCTTCAACTAGTTCTGTTAAATCAATTGAAAAAACATTCTATGATACTGATTTAAAAGCACAAGATGCTGTCTTGAATTTATATAATTCGGGAATTGAAATTTCTAAAATCCAAAAATGTTTCAGCATTGGAATGTTGGGTCAAAAAAGAAAACTAGTCCCTACAAAATGGAGTATCACTGCAACTGATGATATAATTTCACAATCTCTTTCTGATGAAGTTTTAGAATATCGTTTAATTGATTCTTGTAGAGTTTTTTCATATTCTCATCTGGGTAATTCTTTTTCTATTGTATTATTTCCTCATAGATGGATCTATGAAATGATTGAAGCTTGGTATTCAAACGGGGTATTGGGATTTGGCTCTGATTACGAAGATGCTCGAGGTATTGATCATCCTCCTGCAATTGCTGGTGCATATTTTGCAGCAAAATTGGGAGTTTTGGAATATTTGAGTGAGAAAAAAATTCAAGCAGGAGTTATAATTTTAAGAGAAATTAGACCCGAATATGCAATTCCTGTGGGTGTTTGGCAGGTTCGTGAGGGAATTCGTGAGGCTATGAGGCAAATTCCTACCATTTCTGATAATTTTGAACATGCTCTATCTTTGGCATCTGATAAAATGAGTATTAGTAAATCTGAATGGCTTTCTCATGGAAATATTTTGAAACTAATGAAACAAAAAACAATCTCTGATTTTTTCTAGATTTTTGACATAATTTTTTTGATCTCCTCTAATAAGAGAGCATAAATTCTAGATTTTAAATTAAAAGATGAAACGATGAGTGATCCTCCTGAAACTAGTTTTTCAAATTATGGTGTATATGATGTAAATGATCTACTTGAGTTGTCTTTACCTAACACTGAGATTAAAATTCAAAGAATTGCCGAAAATGCTTTTTCTTATTATCGAAAAAATTCTGAGGGAAAAATTATTGAAAAAATGATTCCATCAAAGTCAAATGATCTTAAAATTGAGATTGCTCCTATACGTCCACTTAATTATCCTGCCCGTAGAACTGGGTATGTTTTTTTAAAATTTGATAAAGAAATTTACTTGAGTGAAAATTCTGCTGCCAGTATTTTTGTTCATTGTCCAATTGAAATAGGATTATTTCTAATTCATGATTCTAATCGAGAATCATTAGATTGGTTTACTTGTAATCCGCTAAACTCTAGATTCGGTTTGTATGGCTCACCTGACACTGGAACTTTATGTAAATATGCCGAAGTATCACTTGCCACTGATTTTAATGACTCTATTCCATATGTTGAAGGTGTTCTAAAAATTGTTATAGAAAATAATTTAAAAACTGGTCAAACTGTAAGCAAGGTAATTTTCCCAATTACTGATAATTCTCTATACTATGAAGATTCTAAATCCATAATTGATGGCATTAAAGTCACTCTGAAAAAGAGAGCTGTAGTTAGTATTGCTGATGTTAAAACTGATCCTCTTGATACTGATTGGATAAAATCTCCTACATGGGAAGATACTACTGCAAGTACTGGAATGGAGATGGGATTAGAATAATGCCACTTGAATTCCTACAGGGTTTATCTGAAATGCAAATTGTTGGAACATTAACTGTACTTTCATTATTAGTTGGAGCAATAATTATGGCATCTGGTTTGATTATTGCCAAAATTGTAAAAATTCTCTTTTACAAATACTATGCTCCAACATTACCTAAAGACACTGCCCAAAATCTTAGCAAAATAATCTATTTTGGCATAATAATACTCTCATTTCTGGCATTTACTTCTAGTCAGGGTATTGATTTGTCTGGATTGTTAGTTGCTGGTGGCATTTTTGCAGTAGTCATTGGATTTGCCACTCAATCTGTTGTTTCTAATTTAATTTCAGGTGTTTTCTTGATGGTTGAAAAACCTGCAAAACATGGAGATACGATACAATTGCCTGACATGAATATCTCTGGAACTCTATTAGATATTGGAACTTTTTCAAGTAGATTGAGAAAATTTGATGGGACCATAATTCGAATTCCTAATGAGAAATTTTTCACATCAAATATCCGTTCACTTACTGTATCTACTGTTAGACGTGCAGAAGCAATGGTGGGAATTTCCTACAAAGATGATATTGAAAATGCAATTTCTGTAATTACTAAAGAGATTGAACTTACTATGCCATTTGTTCTTCGAGTTCCTGAACCTGAATTTAGAGTAGAGGAGTTGGGTGATTCTAGTGTGAATATCCAAGTGTTAGTATGGCATCCTAAAGATGATTGGAGTCAAGCTCAACCAATTTTACTTACTACCATAAAACGTGCACTTGACAAGTCTGGAATAGAAATCCCATTCCCACAACGTGTAATTTGGGATGCAAAAGACTAGTTATGCAACTTTCTCTATTTGTTTTTTATTTGATTGTCGTTTCTTAATCAAACTAAACATTATCATTCCAACATTAATTATTGAAATAATTTCAATCAAGTCTACCCCATACAAAAACCAATCAATTACTGGATGAACTCTTGATACTATTCCTGCTTCTAACATGATATCTGCATTCCATATCATGTGTGGAACTTGAATGAATTGAATTATTGCAATTAAAATTATGCTTCCTAGTATTTTATTTTCATACCAATTCCAAAATTTATTCCATGCATTCATAGTTTGTATTTATTTTTAATTCTATTAAACAATGTGAAAATTAGATTCTCCTAATTAGACACTCCTAATTTTTTTAGGGGTACAAATCATTAGTGTAAACTAACTTTTTTTAATTTATTTGAAAAATATTAAATCTTATTTTATTTTTATAATTTTAACACACATCTTTTCCGCAACCCGGACAAATTTTTACTTTACAATATTCGCAACCGCAATTACTACATGCTTTAATTGAATCCAATGGAAATGTCATATTTTACCTTACAATATTTGTTTTTAAGGACAATTTCTAAAATTATGCTTAATTGAGCCTATTTTTCACATTAGTTTTTCATTTCTTAATTTTTGTCTATTTCGATAAATTATCAAATGATACATGATGATATTTTTGAGTTTATCCTCCGCTGATAATTCCTCATCAATACAAATTGATAGAAAATCCAGGTAGTCTTTATCTTTAATTTTAATTTCAATTTTTCTCAATTCATAACTTGAATCCTGATGGGGCAATTCTCTCTTGAAATTTGCATGGCGTGATTAATACAAAATCTCATGATCTCTTTGCAAAATGGTTTTTTGAATCCTTCTTCAAAATGATAAAACATTACGTTAGTGTATGCCTCTGTATCACAGCCTAGTATATTACAAATCATAAGAGAATAACTATCAAATATTGCATCTAAAAGACTAGGTTATTATGAAAACTGAAAAAGAAATTGACGAATATAGAAAAGTAATCGAAGATAGATTAGTTAAAACTGAATCCATGGATGCTATGAAGTATTATCAAGGTGTTCTAAGGGCATTGGATTGGACAAAAACTGGAATAGATGTTTAACGAAACTCTTTGATTTTATTATTTAGCCAATCCTTCACGAATAGTATCACACAAAATTTTAGAAAAAGAAACGGATCTCTCTTCTTTTTTTATTAGATTTGCTTGTTTTTGACGGAGTTTTTTAATAAATTCATCACTAATGATAACAGTAATACGTTTAGACATAAAATTTTTAGAAATTTTATCGTAATAAACCGCCCAATGAATACCACTATTGATTTCATGATATTTTTTGTGTGGAAAAAATCTATGAAATGTACTATGATTGATGTTAAGTAATTTTACAGTATTTTATTGATGGTAGTATCTTGAGATTATTGAATTGATTTTTTGTAATGTTTATTTTGTATATTGTTAAATCCTCATCAAATTGCATTTCAATATTTACTAAATCCTTCACATTATTCCAATTAATTTTAATGATTTTTGTAAATAATCTCATGTTTGTTCAGAAAAAGTATTCATGAATTTCATGCCTATTATTGTTAAAATATTCCCGAAAAAACCAAAATTTGCTATTTTTCTAAAAAATTGTTTTCAATTTTGAACAAACGACTAGATAATACGTAAAAATGTTATTATAATAATATGATCATGCCGTGTAAAAATTGTAATAACAAATTTGAATTATTACAGGCAACAGAATATCTATTAAAAATGGGATTAATGTCGCCTGACACTGATATTTTATGTGATGATTGTCAATCACCCCACACGTTTGTGCGTTAAATTTACAACTGTCTGATTTACATTGAAATAATAATTAATTCTCAGATTTGATATTTTCTTTTTTCATCCATGTTGTTTTTCCTTTATGATCTATTAACTCAATATTCATTTCATTGATTTTGTCTCTAATTTCATCAGCTTTTTCAAATTGTTTTTCTTTTCTGAATTGCTCTCTACTAATAATTAGATCATCTATCTCTTGTTTTTCAGTTTCAGTTATTTTTGGAATATTCAACCCCAAAATTTCTAACATTCTGTCAAATTCTTTTTTAATTATGTTGGCGTCTATTTTTCCTAGTTTTTCTTCAGCTGCTAATCTATTGCCCTCTTTTACTAGTTGAAAAAATGCAGATAGTGCTAGATGTGTATTAAAATCATCCTCTAATGCATCATCAAATTCTGTTCCTATTTTTGAAACAATTTCCTCAATGTCTACATTGTTTTCATTATTTGCATGAATTAATTCATAATAACATGTTTCTGCTTGTCTCCATTTTGTTATGTTTTCTTTTAACATCTCTTCAGAATAATCAATTACTTTGGAGTAATGACCAGATAAACAAAACAGTCTAATGATATTTGGTCCCCAATTTCCTAAAACATGTTTTATTGATTTTGTATTTCCTAATGATTTTGACATTTTTTCACCACTAATTGTTACCATACCTACGTGCATCCAAATTTTTGCAAATTGAGTATTGGTACATGCCTCTGATTGTGCTATTTCATTTTCATGATGAGGAAAAATTAAATCTCGTCCCCCTCCATGAATATCAAAATTTTCTCCAAGATATTTCACACTCATTGCAGAACATTCGATGTGCCATCCTGGTCTGCCTTTTCCCCATGGACTATCCCATACAGGCTCTAAATCTGATAATTTCCATACTGCAAAATCTAATGGATTATTTTTTGATTCATCTATTTCAATTCTTGAACCTGATTGTAAATCGTCTATTTTCTTTTTTGATAATTTCCCATATTCTGGAAATTTTGTAACTTCAAAATATACTCCGTTTTTAGAAGTATATGCAATATTTTTTTCAATTAATTTTTCAATAAATTTGATGATATCGTCAATGTGTTCAGTAGCTTTTGGATAGTTTGTAGCACGTTTTACATTTAATCTGTCAAAATCATCAAAGTAATTATCAATATACCTGGTACTGATTTTTTCAGCAGTGGTATTTTCTGTATTTGCCCGATTGATTATTTTATCATCTACATCAGTGAAATTTTGAACAAATTCTATTTCGACTCCTTTACTCTCTAAATATTTCCTCAAAACATCAAAAACTATGATTGTTCTTGCATGGCCTATGTGGGATTCATCATAAACTGTAACTCCGCATAGATATATTCTAATTTTATTTGAAACATCTACTTGTTGCTCTAAATTTGATAATGTATCTTGAAGTTTCATGATTAATTAATATCCGGTTTTTGTGCCCCTAATCTTTTATGTTCACTCTTTAAAATCAATTCTTGTATTTTTTGAATTTTCGATTTTTCTATCATGGTAATTTTTTCAGTATCTTCGACAGATAATTTTTTTTTATCCATGCAATATAGAACAGAATCTATTTCTTCATATGATATTCCTAACTCATTTTCTGCTTCATGGTCTTTCCACAAGTGGGGGCTGCTTTTTTTAGAAATTATATTGTCTGGAATTCCTAAATATTTTGCAATTCCTCTTACCTGTAGTTTGTATAGTGATATTATTGGTGTAATGTCTGATGCACCATCTCCGTGTTTTGTAAAATAACCTATCATGAATTCACTTTTATCACTTGATCCTAAAACGAGATAATTTTTGGCATTTGCATAGTAATACAAAATATTTGTTCTAACCCTTGCTCGTAAATTCCCTTTAGCTTTTTCATTTGGTTCTAAATACATTGAATATTCTTTTACAATTGGATTGATATCGATTAATTTGTATTCAATTCCTGTAAGTGAAATCATTTTCATTGCATCCTCTGTTTCTGATTTTGGTGTAATTTCTGTATCTGGCATAATTATTGCAATTGTTTTTTCTTTTAGATTATTTTTGCAGATATAAGCTAGAACTGCTGAATCAATACCTCCACTTAATCCTAAGATCACTCCATTTGCATGTGTTTTTTCAATTTTATCTATGAGATACTTTTCAATTGTTTCACTAATTTTAGAATAATCTTGATTTTGAATTTCATTGAGGATATCTTGATTCAATTATTTCTTTTCAGAATTCTAAGAATAAAAATTATGCCTAATCTATTTTTAATTTCTAAATATCCACGTAAATACCGTCATCCCTTGATTCTACGGAATATGTTTCAAGTTTTACGTCTTTGAGGTAATCTGTTAGTTGTCCTGTTTTAATGTTATAGTGCCAAAAATGTAATGGACACTCTACGATATCTCCTTCTAATTTACCTGGTGCAATTGAACCATCTTGATGAACACAAAGATCGTCTATTGCATGATATCCATCTTGATTAAATATTGCAATTTGTTTTTTATCTACTTTGAAGGCTTTACCTTTACCTTTTTCAATTTCTCCTTTTTCTGCAATCTTTTTCCAGGCCACTGAACTGGTGAATTCTTTGTCATTTATTTACATTCGCATGATAGGATTTTATAGCCTGAATAATGGTGCAAATTATTGAGCAAAGTAAAATCTAGTCCGAAATTGATCAAAGATGGCAAACTATCTTATGAATGGGCAAGATCTCATATGCAAATTTTAGATAATACAATTACTCGTTATAAAAAATCAAAACCTCTCAAAGGTATCACTTTGGGATTTTGTTTACACATAACAAAAGAGACTTCAGTTTTACTAATGGGTGCAAAAGAATTGGGAGCAACTGTTGCATGTTGTGGTGGAAATCCATTAACAACACAAGATGACATTGCAGCATTTTTAGCATCACAAGGAATCCATGTTTATTCTTGGCATGGACAATCCGTCAAAGATTATGATTGGTGTATTGACCAAGTTCTAAAACATAAACCAACTATCTTAACTGATGATGGTGCAGACATGAATATCAAAGCTCATTTTGATAAAAGATTCAAGGATATGGAAGTTTTAGGAGCTACTGAAGAAACTACTGCTGGTGTTACTAGAATTAGAGCTGTAGAAAATCAAGGAAAACTTCGTTATCCTGTAATTTTAGTTAATGAAGCATACACAAAACATATGTTTGATAATCGATATGGAACTGGACAAAGTACTATTGATGGATATTTGCGTGCCATGAATTTACTTATGGCTTCAAAACGTGTTGTAGTTGTTGGATATGGTTGGGTAGGACGTGGTGTTGCATCTCGATGTAGTGGAATGGGTTCAAAAGTTATAGTTACTGAAATAGATCCTATCAAAGCACTAGAAGCACATATGGATGGGTTTGAAGTAATGCCAATGTCTCAAGCAGCAAAAATTGGTCAGATTTTCATCACCTGTACTGGAATGACTAGTGTAATTAGAAAAGAACACATTTTGCAAATGAAAGATGGTGCCATCCTTGGAAATGTTGGTCACTTTGATGTAGAAATTGATAGTAAATTCTTGTTAAAGCAATCAAAATCTGTTAAACAAGTAAGACCTGCTTTAGATGAATGTGTTTTGAAAAATGGAAAGAAAATTTATCTAATTGGAGAAGGACGTCTTGCAAATCTTGTTGCAGCTGAAGGCCATCCTCCAGAAGTCATGGCACAATCATTTTCAAATCAAATTCTATCTGTATTGTATATTTTAAAGAACCATAAGAAAATGGAAAATAAAATTATTGATGTTCCAAAAGAAATTGATATTCAGATTGCAGTTGATGCACTAAAGGCAATGGATGTGAAAATCGATAAACTTACTGCAGAACAAGTAAAATATGCTAGCAACTGGTAAAACTTCTTAACCTAAACATTACTCTTGAGAAATATCTGATGAACAAAAAAGCTATCATTACAAGCGCCTTACCTTATGCAAATGGTGAAATTCATTTAGGACATGTTGCATCTACATATCTTCCAGCAGATGTAACTACTAGATTTTTAAAACAAAATGGAGTTGAGGCATACTATGTTTGTGCATCTGATGATTTTGGAACCCCTATTCTAATTCAATCTGAAAAAGAGGGAAAAACACCTTCAGAATATGTCGCTCATTGGAATAAACGAGATTATGATGATTTTACTGCATTTAACATTAATTTTGATTATTTTTACAAGACTAGTTCTACTGAAAATATTGAATTTGTTCAAAATGTTTTTAAAAAATTAAATGATGCTGGTCATATTTACGAAAAAGAAATAATTCAATTCTACTGTAATAATGACAAGAAATTCTTGCCTGATAGATATGTCAAAGGGATTTGCCCTTATTGTAAGGCTGAGGATCAATATTCTGACTTGTGTGAGAGTTGTGGCCGTGTCCCTGAAGAAATCACTGACCCTACATGCTCATTATGTGGACAACCTCCAACTAAAGAAAAAACAAACCACTATTTTTTCAAACTCAAAAATTTTGAAGATTCTTTGTCAAAATGGCTAGATGAAAATAACAATCTTCAAAAAGATGTAAAAAAATATGTCCAAAATTGGATTAAATCTGGTTTAATTGATTGGGATATTACACGAGATATTCCGTGGGGTGTTCCAGTTCCTTTAGACGCTGCAGAGGGCAAAGTATTCTATGGTTGGTTTGATAACCATTTGGCATACATTTCAACTGCAATAAAATTTCTAAATGAAAAAGGAATTGATGGAAAGGAATTTTGGAACTCTGCTGATGTTTATCATTTCATTGGTAAAGATATTGTGTATCATCATTTTCTTTTCTTACCTGCCATGAGACTTGGAATAAATTCTGAATACAAATTACCTGATTACATTCCAACAAGAGGACATCTAACATTACAATCAAAGAAAATTTCTAAAAGCAGAAATTGGTATATTGGATTAAAACAATTTTTAGAATACTACCCTGCTGACTATCTACGATTTTATCTTGTATCTATTAATCCCTATTCTCAAGATGATTTGAATTTTGATTGGGATGATTTTTCAACTAGAATTAATTCTGAATTAATCGGTAATCTTGGAAACTTTGTTAATCGTGCATTAGGATTTACAAAAAAAGCATTTGATGGAAAAATTCCTGAAACTGAAACATTTGATGAAAAAGATTCTGAAGCAGAACAAAAAATAAAAAATCTTGCTACCGATGTTGGCTCTTTAATGGAGCAAAATCATCTTGATAGAGCATTGAAAAAAATCATGGAATTTTCTTCATTTTTTAACCAATACTTTCAACACAAAGAGCCTTGGAAAAATGGTCCTGGAACTACAAATTGTGTATTTTTATCAGTAAATGCTGTTAGGAGTTTGGCTATGGCAATTTTCTCATTTATGCCTGAATCTGCACAAAAGATTTGGAATCAAATGGGATTGGATGGAAATGTAAGTGATTTTTCATGGAAGGACATGTCTGATATAGGAATTTCGTCTGGTCATATTTTGGGTGATGCATCTCCATTATTTGCTAGAGTCGAAGCATCAGATATTGAAAATCATAAAAAAGAATTAGGACCATCCTCTAACTGATTCATTAAATCATAACCAAATTCATTATTTTCATTTTATAATGACTACATTTGAATACTAGATTATTTTAGAAAAAAATGATATCATAAATGAATAAAAACTTACTAGTTGGAATTACTGCTTTATTATTAGTTAGTTTTAGTTTTTCCTTGAGTATTTTTGCTGAAGAAATTACATCTTCAGAATCAGTTGAACATTCTACTGGACATACTGCTGAAGATGTTTTCAATCTTGAGATCCTAGTTGGAATTGCTCACTGGGCAACTGGTATTGGTACTATTGTTTTAGCTGTTGCCCTCATCAGGACCTTTAAGCATATGGAAGTTGTTACAGAAATGACTAGTATCGAAACTGAGTATCGTTTACGACCTTGGATTGGACCAACTGGACCAATTACTAAAATGGAAAAATCCATTAGTGATGATTGTCAATTTGATATTACAATAAAAAATTATGGTGAAATACCTGCACAAGGTGTAACTGCAAAATTTGTAAAAAGCAATGAACCACTTTCCAAAAAATCATTTCAGTCAAGTGATGTAGCCTCTTTTAATTTGGGTCCTGTAATGCCAACTATGGAGAAACACTATTGGTTTTTCATTAATTCTGATGAATGGAAAAAAGCTGATTCTGGTGAAGAACCTCTTTTCACAGGTCTGTATTTTGAATATGATGTTTCAGGAAAAAAATCAGGCTATGGTATGTTGAGTGAGTATAATTCTACATCCAAGAATTTTGTTCACAAAGAAATGTGGATTGACCAATAATCACAAAAAATGTATGTTCTAAATTACACACATTTACCTATATTTCTAAAAACTAATCATTACCTATGAGTAAAGTTGAAATCCCACATTATATGACTGAAGAAAATTCAATCTGTGATGTTGATGAAATTGGATAAGATTACCAATCTATTCTGAAGGTTTTTCCTTTAGAAATATCTTCAATTTCCCATTTTATAGTCTCAATTTCACCTTCTTGAGTAATTATTGGTTCAATTGCTGATGGTGTACTTTCTTCTGTTTCTTGATTTACTTCTAAAAGATTAGGACGTTTGATGTCTTTTCCACTTGGATACTTGAATGACATGTTAAATTTTTGACAATCAATTAGAAATGCATTCTCAAAATATCTTTCTGGTTCTTCTACTTCGTATTGAAGAGTGTATTTTTTACCTTCATCTGATTTTGTAATTGGTTCATTAAATTCTGTGGTGAATTCTTTACAATCTGGTTTATCTACATTGATTCCTGTAATTTTACATTCCCTATGTTTTTCATCATACACTTCAATGTTGAGATCATTGATGTCTGGAATGTTTACATCCATGGCAATTCCATGCAAGACATTTTTTATTGGTTCATTTGAAACGTTTACCACTTCGTATGTTCTTTTGTGTTGTACAACCATTTTTTCTACATCCAAAACTGTGAGAATCAAATCAATTGATGGGTATAATGTTGTTTTTTGTAATCGAAGTACTTCTTCACCATACTTACTTCTTACAGATGCACCTTTGTCTGGATGTTTACTATTTCCAAAACCATCTCCATATGCAGAATAAAGAAGCATCGTTGTTCCGTGTTTTAAAATCACATCGTGCACTGGTTTGATGATTCCTCTATACTCATCTGAAAGTGAACGTAAATCTTCTGCAAGACTAGGCGATAGTAAGATGTGACCATCATCACCAAAATCCATTACACGTCTTGCATAGATGATTCCTGGACCCCATGTGTTTCGTTGTCCAAGTAAATCATTTACAAGAAAACAATTACCACTATGTAATCCTATTCTTACTCTAACTGTTTCACTAGGAATTTTTCCTTTATTGTATGCAGCTAATTTTATATGTAGTTCTACTGCTAATAGCAATGGTAATTCTGGACCTTGCATAAATCCAATACAGCAACCATCTCCAGTTGGTAATAATAATAGGGAATCTAGTGGAACTGATTTGAATGATGTACAATCTGAAATACACTTGTTTAATGTCTCGATTTTTTTAATCTGAGTTTTAGTTGACATTGAAGTATCCGACAACCCTACAATATCCACAAAAAAGAAATTTGCATGAATTAATTTCAGCGAAGCTGTAAAATCCATTATTTTTTTGAATTATTTCTTGCAAATAATGTTTTTGCTATGTGGGATTTTTTTTAGATTCTTACTCTCTTATCATTAATTTTCAATTTTTTACACGCACAAATTTACAGCATCTACAAGAAATTACAATTCCAAAGTTAATAAAATACATAAAAAAACATGCTTTGTTAAAAATGGGTATTGCTGTTCCAAGAATTTCGACACGAGGATATTATGATCTATCTACAGGAAAAACACTGAAGACCAATTCATATTTTCTATATCCTAAAAAATCATTTGATAATTTATCTCGTTCTAAAGAAGTAACAATAATGATTCATGGATTAAGAAATGATAATGCGGGTGCTATCGCTAAAGTGGTTTTGGCAAAAAACCGATTAAAAAAATTAGGCTATTCTCATCCTGTAATTGGTTATAGTTATGACTCAAACACAACTGGTGCTCATTTACTCAAACATGCAAAACACTCCCTTGCAGTAGGTCAGATAATTGCCAAGAAAAATGGACAAAATCTTGGAAAATTTATAGAAGATTTTAAAATCAAAAATCCAAAAATAAAGATTAGATTAATTGGTCATTCATTGGGTTCTCAGGTGATACTAAGTACTGTGGAATATCTTTCAAAAAAGAAACAAAACAAAGGAATCATTGAAAGTATTTACTTTTTTGGGGCCTCAATTACTGAGGATGTTCCATCCTCTAAAAAATATGGTAAATTGCTTTACAAAATTATTAACAAGAAAATTCTAAACTACTTTGCACCATCTGATGATGTATTACGGTGGGCAGATAATGAAAAATTTGTTAAGGGTCCACTTGGTCTTAATGGAACTATAGGAAAACCAATTAGAAAATATCAACAAAAATTAGTAAAACCAAAAAATCATCGTTTTGCAAGTTATGCCCTTACATTGAAATCATTCCCATAACATTCAAAACTTCATAAGGTCTATTTCGCTCTCAAAATTTATGATTTCATCTATCAATTTTGTAGTTTTGGGTAAACAAGATCTTGCATCTGAATTTGGAAAAAAAGGAACCGAAAGTGATCTGACTCTTTACGATAGAAAAGAATCCGATATTATCAAGACATGGGTAATACCAAATGGGTTTCCTGAAAAAATTCAGCCATTATTTCAGGCAATTAATTTGGCAGAGTATGTTATTTTTCATGTAGATAAATTAGACAAATTTACAGGAGAGCAAATTATCGCACTTGATTCCTTGAAAAAAGAGAAAGGAATCTTATCTCACACATTTGATGTTGATGAAGCAAAATTAGATTTGATGATTAAAGGAACTGTCGTTGAAAAATATACTAAAGTTGATCAAGATAAAATTAAAGAAGAAATGGATAAACTAGAGCCAATATCTACTGATGGTCCTTCTAAATTGTTAATTGATCATTGTTTTGATGTAAAAGGTGTTGGAACCGTTATCTTGGGTAAGGTAACAGATGGTACAATAAAACAATACGATAATCTAAAACTATATCCTGCAGGAATTGATGTTTTAATAAAATCAATTCAAATGCATGATGATCCAGTAACAGAATCAATCTGTCCTGCTAGAGTTGGACTTGCAGTAAAGGGTGCAAAACCAGATGAGGTTGGACGTGGTGATGTAATTGCAGCCGATGGTGTAGTTGATATTAAAACAGAACTTGAACTTAATTTTACAAAATCTCCTTTTTACAAAAGTGAAATTGCTGAAAATCAAGGATGTCTTGTAAATATTGGATTACAGATTAAAGCTGCAAAATTTGTTTCAATATCTCCACTAAAACTATCGTTTGAAAAACCAATAATTTGTAAAAAAGGAGATATTGCTGTAATTCTAAAACCCGAATCTACAACAATTCGAATACTTGGTAGCGGTTCAATTCAATAAAACAAAGTATTTCTAAATCTAAAGATTATGCCTATTTGTGGAACCAGTACGTTCATGCCCTATTTGTCCAAAATGTGGCTCCAAAAGATTTGAACGATTACCTGGAAAAAATGTCACAGTAAAGTGTCGTTTGTGTGAGAAAATTATTGAAATCTAATTAGTTAATATTTGCAGTATTTTTTCATACACTCATGGCAAAAACATGGAAAGACGCTGATATCAGTCTTGATCCAATAAAGGATCAAACTATCGCTGTAATTGGTTATGGAATTCAAGGTGATGCTCAAGCAAACAACATGAAAGACTCTGGTCTTAATGTAATAATTGGTCTTAAAGAAGGCGGTAACAGCTGGAAAAAGGCAGAAGCTGATGGTCACAAAGTAATGTCAGTAGCTGAGGCAACAAAGCAAGCAGACATTATTCACATATTGATTCCAGATATGGTTCAGGGACAAGTGTACAAGGATGAAATCGGTCCAAATCTTTCAGATGGAAAAGCATTGTCATTTTCTCATGCCGCTGCAATCTATTGGAAATGGATTGAAGCACCAACCAATGTTGATTTAATCATGATTGCACCAAAAGGACCTGGCTCCAAAGTTCGAGAAACATATCTTGATAATTTTGGAACTCCAGCTATTGTTGCAGTTGAACAAGACTTTACAGGAAAAGCTTGGGATAGAACATTGGGAATTGCAAAAGCAATCGGAAGTGCAAGAGCTGGATTAATCAAAACTGCTTTCAAAGAAGAAGTAGAAACTGATTGGTTTGGTGAGCAAGCAGACCTTTGTGGTGGTGCAGCTTCTATGGTAACAAATGCATTTGAAACTCTAGTTGAAGCAGGTTATCAACCAGAAATTGCATACTTTGAAGTTTTACATGAACTCAAACTCATTGTAGATATGATTCAGAGATATGGAATTAATGGAATGTGGAGACGTGTTAGTGAAACTGCCAGATATGGTGGTTTAACTCGTGGACCAATGGTCATGGACAAGTCAAGTAAAGAGAACATGAAAAAAGTTCTCACCATGATTCAAGATGGCACATTCAACAACGAGTGGATTTCTGAATATCAAAAAGGCGGAAAAGAATCATTTGATAAATACATGAAAGAATATGATGAACACCAAATTGAAAAAGTTGGTAAAGAAATGCGTAAAATGATGTGGCCTGATTCCACAGAATAATTATTTTTCAAATTTTTAATTTATTTTTTATTTTTAATACTATTTCCCACATGTGGGTTTTTCCCTATGTCTTTTTTAATCAAAAATTCCTATTTTTAGTAGTGTCTGAAGAAAATACACTTTCTAAACATTTTACGGGATTTTCTCAATGATTTCTACAGAAGAATCTCCGGAAAAACATTCTTGCTGGGAATGTGGTAGTGACATTGTTCAGTATTTTGAGGAAAAATACTGTGGAATGCGAGGAAAATGCCTTGTTTGCAAAATTGATTTTCCTTTAGAATGAAATTTTCAATTCAAATTAATTATGAATATCAGTAATTATGATCTTCTTCTCACCTGAAATGCTGTTTTTCTGTAAAAAATAACATCTATTGATATTCTATGATATTTTTTGACTATCATGGGACTTGGAATTGCCATTGGTGGTGGTGTTATCATGGCCGTTATGGTTACTGCGATTATTACAGTCATGATGTTGATTCCACAAGGTGCTATAGTGCAAGAAAGTATGCATGATAGTTTCCAACTATCCAACAAATATGAGAAAACTAGTTTTGCATTTGACAGTACATCTGCTGAAAGTGGATTATCTGCGTTTAGTTTTGTGTTGGAAAATACTGGTTTAGAAAAATTATGGAATTATGATGATTCAAATGTTTTTGTTACTTATGATGCATTAATTGATGGAGTGAGAACTAGTGTTACTGAAACTCCATCATACTATTCTAGTTCAAATATTTCTATAGATTGTGATGGAACCACTAGTGGAGAAATCCCTTCTGGAAATTGGACCATAAGTCAAATCATTGGAGATGGGATAGATCCTGGTTTGATAAATTCTCATGAAAAAGCAGAAATCGTGACAAAATTAAATTATCCTTTGTATAATGAAACATCCACTATTTCATTGACATTTGCAAGTGACGTAGGACAAACTCAAACAATAAGTTTTGACACTGATGCTTCTGAATGTGCATGGTATAGTCCTAATTGGGCTTCTCGAGAGTTAATTAGAATAAATCATGATCAAGTCACAGGTAATCTTACAAATTTCCCTGTGATGATTAGTTTAACTGATTCTGATTACAAAGGAGTCTATCACTTTAATGAAAATGTAAATGATTCTACCCATAATTATAATGGAACTGATAGTGGCTCATCTGACACCTCAGGACAGATTGATAGGGCAAGAGATTTTCAATCGCCAGATAGAATAAATTTTGCATCCAGTGCTTGGATGTCGGGATATCTTGACAAGATTACAATGCAAGCTTGGGTTAATCCTGACTCCATTTCTGGCTATGATACAATTGTAGGATTTGGAACCGACGGAGATTATCCAACTCTTTCACTTAAAGATGGAAAAATATCTTATTGGAGTAGTACTACATCTCCAAGAGAACTTCTTTCTTCAGATACATTATCAACTGGGACCTGGTCATTTGTTACTGTAACTTATGATGGTGTAACTGACCAAGCCAAAATATATCTAAATGACAATAATGATGGGATGGATTCAATGTCTGGCAGTACGTATACGGGTACAAACAGATGGATAGGCAATGATGATAATGGAGAACCATTTGATGGACAACTAGATGAGGTGAGAATATTGGATATTGTATTATCTAAAAATTGGATTATAACTGAATATAATAATCAGAATTCTCCTAACACATTTTACAGTATAGGTACTGCTGAAGCATTAGGATCTTAAATCTAATATAAATTATAATTTCAGAAAGTTAATTTTTAATTAATTCTAAATTTTTCTTAATTTGGATACACCATTATTGATATGATCAATAATTGTAGGTAATGTTGTACCTGGACCATACACGTGGTCAATTCCTGCCTTTATCAAATCCTTATGATCAACATCTGGAATCACTCCTCCACCAACAACCAGAACATCATTGATTTTTTTCTTTTTGAGTTCTTTTACAACTCTTGGGAATAATGTTCCATGTGCACCATTAAGTAAACTCATTGCAATTGCATCTACATCTTCATCCTCTGCAATTTGTGCAATTCTATTTGGAGTTGCAAAAAGTCCTGAATAAATTACCTCCATACCTGCATCTCTAAATGCTCGACATAACACCAATGCTCCTCTATCATGTCCATCAAGTCCTAACTTTGCCACTAGGATTTTGACACTTCTTGATGCAGTCTTTTGTTTCATGTTTTAATTCGTATTTTCTATATTTTAAAGGGTTTATTTGATTTTCTGATTCAGTTTTTAATGGAAAATCTACTTAAAGCGTATTAGGAGTACTTTTTTCGTGGATGTAACACCTGTAAATTATGAATTATCCTTTGAACCAGATCTAAAAAAATTCATTTTTTCTGGAACTGAAACAATTACTGCTATTTGCAAAAAATCAGTCAGTACAATCACAATGCATTGTGCAGAAATCAAGATAAAATCATGCACAGTCTCATTTAATGGAAAACCAATCAAATCTACTCCTAAAAATGATGAAAAAAAAGAAGAATTATCCATAAAACTAGAGAAAAAAATCAAGGGCAATGTTCTCATTAATTTAGAATTTCAAGGAATTCTTAATGATAAATTATTGGGATTTTATCGTAGTCAATACAAACAAAATGGAAAAACAAAGTATTTGGCAACAACACAATTTGAGGCAGCAGATGCCCGACGTGCATTTCCATGTTGGGATGAACCTGAGGCAAAAGCAACATTTGATATTTCAATAATTACAGAAAACAAATTTACGGCAATTTCAAACATGCCAATAAAATCAAAGAAAAAAATTAAAAATAAAACATTATACAAATTTTCAAAAACTCCAATTGTCTCTACATATTTGATTTATCTTGGAGTTGGTGAATTTGAATACCTCACAGGAAAAACTGGCAAAGTTCAGATTAGAGTAATCACTACAAAGGGAAATAAATCAAAAGGAAAATTCTCTTTAGACTTAGGAAAGAAACTTTTGACATCTTATGAAAATTATTTTGGAATAAAATATCCGTTACCTAAACTTGATTTGATTGCAATCCCTGACTTTGCAGCAGGTGCAATGGAGAATTGGGGTGCAATTACATTTAGAGAAACAATACTACTTTATGATCCTAAAACATCTTCAACTAGAACTAAACAATTCATTGCTGAAGTTATTTCCCATGAAATTGCACATCAGTGGTTTGGAAATCTTGTTACTATGAAGTGGTGGAATGATTTATGGTTAAATGAAAGCTTTGCAACTTTTATGGCAACAAAATTTGTCGATAAATTTTATCCTGAATGGAATCTTTGGGATCAATTCATTGAAGATGCAATGAATAATGCAATGGGATTAGATTCCCTAAAAACAACTCATCCAATAGATGTTAAAGTAAATTCTCCATCAGAAATTCGAGAAATCTTTGATGCGATTTCTTATGACAAAGGTGGATGTGTTTTACGAATGCTTGAAAATTATGTTGGTGAGACTAATTTTAGAGCAGGTCTCAAAAAATATCTATCTTCTTTCAAATATCAAAATGCAGAAGGTCAAGATTTATGGAATGCCATTGGAAAGGCCTCAAAAATGCCAGTCACATCCATGGTTAATTCGTGGCTAACTCAGCCTGGATTTCCTCGTGTGAATATTACTCAGAAAAATAACACTTTGACTCTAAAACAGGACAGATTCTTAAAAGAACCCACACCTAAAACTCAGAAAGGATTGTGGCAAATTCCAATTACATATGGATTAGGAAAAGAAACTACAACAAAATTACTAACAAAAAAAGTGGGATCCTCTAGAGTCGACCTGCA
>JGI24918J38489_101212_pt1 | contig 32001 bp, 33 predicted proteins | sample LinPfosmplate6_FD_38489 | JGI IMG/M metagenome (IMG submission 38489)
TCGAGCTCGGTACCCGGGGATCCCACCTTGAGGCAGACGGTCTGCCAATCGTTTTCCACCAGGGCACGTCTCCGATGCGAGACGCGCCACTACGCTATGCCCAACCGCTCGTGATGGACCAGGTGGCAATAGCGTTCCCGGAACTACGTATCGTGATGGCCCACCTCGGCCACCCGTGGCAGGCGGACTGTCTGGCCGTTGTGCGCAAACACCCGAACGTGTGGGCAGACGTGTCGGCACAGTTCTACCGGCCATGGTCGTTCTGGAACGGCATGCAGTTGTTCCACGAATGGGGCGTAACGCAGAAGATTCTTTTTGCGTCTGACTGGCCGGTAACCCTTCCACAGCACAACATGGACGGGCTACGTAACCTGGCCAAATTCGCCACAGACCACCATCTGCCTGTAATCCCGGAAGATGAGATCGAGGGAATCATAAACCGGGACGCACTGGAGATTCTGGGCGTCGACTAATCACACCGTCCCACCTCAGCGCCTGAAATAAGAAAGATCGTGATGATCGTCGACGTCCACACCCATCTTCCGACCCACTACGACACCGTCCCGGACTCAGATCGCAGCACTGAAAACGTGATGCGATCCGGGGCCGACGTGTCGAAGACCAACAGCATCGTTGATTACCTCCGTGCGATGGAGCCAGTGGACAAGACATTCGCCTTCGGCATCGCCCCGCGCCCGTGGCAGTCCGAGCGGCCGCTGACGATCACCGGACAACCGGGTGACATCGCAGTCGACGGTAAGAACCTCAACGATGTCGCAGCGGAATTACACAAAGCCGCACCCGACAAGGTGATTCCGTTCATGTCGCTCCACCCGATGGACCCCGGTATGAACGATGAGTATGACCGGGCCGTCGGTGATCTCGGTTGCAAGGGAATCAAACTCGGCCCGAACTACCAGGACTTCGACCCCGTCGGTAAGGCCGCGTTCAAGCTTTACGCGCGACTCGAAGCAGACGGCCTGCCGATCGTTTTCCACCAGGGCACATCGCCCATGCAAGATGCGCCGCTGCGTTATGCCCAGCCGCTCGTGATGGACCAAGTGGCGATAGCGTTCCCGGAGTTGCGGATCGTCATGGCGCACCTCGGTCATCCCTGGCAGAACGACTGCCTGGCCGTCGTCCGCAAGCACCCAAACGTGTGGGCAGACGTGTCGGCGCAGTTCTACCGACCGTGGTCGTTCTGGAACGGCATGATGGCGTTTTACGAATGGGGTGTGACGCAGAAGATCCTGCTCGCGTCAGACTGGCCAGTCTCCGTACCGAAGGACAACATCGATGGACTGCGCGGTCTGGCCAAGTACGCCAGGGACCACCACCTGCCGGTTATTCCTGAGGCCGAGATCGAGGGCATCATCAACCGGGATGCGTTGGAAATCCTAGGAGTGGAGTAAGCAGAAAGTCCCTGACTGCACCCCGCACCTGACGACGGAGAGTTTCGATGATCGTAGACGTACATACCCACCTACCCACACACCGCGACACGGTCCCGGATTCCGACCAATCCACCGAAAACGTGATGCGTTCCGGTGACAACGTGACGATGACCCATTCGATCCCCGAGTATCTCGAAGCGATGGCGCCGGTCGATAAGGCAATCGCCTTCGGAATCGAACCGCAGCCATGGGACCACGACCGCGCACTGATACAGGGCACAGGTGATCTGGAAACTGACGGCAAGAATCACAACGATGTCGCAGCAGAGCTGCACAGAGCCGCACCAGACAAAGTGATTCCCTTTATGTCTCTTCACCCCATGGACCCGGGCATGAACGACGAGTACGACCGCGCGGTGGGAGATCTGGGGTGCAGGGGGATCAAACTGGTCCCTAACAATCAAGAGTTTGATCCCCTTGGAGAAGACGCTTTCGGGTTGTACGCCCGACTTGAGGCAGACGGGTTACCCGTCGTGTTCCACCAGGGAACATCTCCGATGGCAGACGCTGCAATTCGATACGCGTACCCGCTTGATATGGACCAGATCGCCATCGCGTTCCCGGAGTTACGTATTGTCATGGCACACCTCGGACACCCCTGGCACGAGGACTGCATTGCCGTAGTGCGCAAACATCCCAATGTGTGGGCGGACGTGTCGGCCCAGTTCTACCGGCCGTATTCGTTCTGGAACGGGATGCGGCTGTTCCACGAGTGGGGTGCAACGCAGAAGATACTTTTCGCATCTGACTGGCCAGTTACAGTCCCGCAGGAAAACATTGACGGCCTTCGCAGCCTCGCCAAATTCGCCACGGACCACCATCTGCCGGCCATACCGGAAGAGGAGATTGAGGGGATCATCAACAGGGACGCTGTTGAGATACTTGGGGTGGACTAGAAGACGGTGCGTGGCACGTTATCGTTTCGCGCAACAACGTAGGGGTGGGCGGTGTCCCGCCCTTGGGCGGATCGTTATCCGACCCTACACGACCGAGCGGTAAACGAACCGAATCCCGGAATATACTTTCCTAACTAACCTCCCCGCTTGATGAACGGAGACACCGCTTGGACGACCAGAACAAGAATCCCGTACCCGTAAAAGAGCGTGAAGGCACCTTTTACGGCTGGTACATCGTCGGAGCGATGTTCTTCGCCACATTCATCGGTGTCGGAACCAGGCAGGGCTTCGGCGTATTCGTCAAAGTGTGGGAAGAGGATTTCGGGGTCAGCGTTGGACTGATCTCGGTCGCTGCTGGAATCGGCTGGACGGTCAACGGACTGATTCAGCCTCTCTCAGGCCGACTAACTGACGCCTTTGGCGGGCGTCGCGTGCTGATAGTCAGCCTGGCTTTGATGGGCGTCGGCACCATCGCTATTGCGGCCGTCCCCAACGTGTATGTGTTGATAGCTGTCTACGGCTTTTTCCTTTCTGCTGCCGCCGGTGGCGTGTTCCCGACCCCGATGACATCCGTCGTGTCACGATGGTTCCAGCGCAAGCGCGGAAGAGCGATGAGCTTTGTCGCTGCCGGCGGATCGGCCGGCGGACTCATCATGGTCCCCTTCGCCGCTTATCTGTTGATCGCGACCGATTGGCGGGTTGCCTGGCTCGCCATGGGAGCGATCATCCTTCTGCTCGGATTGCCACTGCTGGCCATAGTGGTCCGGAGCGACCCGGCGGACATGGGTTTAGAACAAGACGGTGGTCCGGAAGAAGAGGGTGAGGATTCACACTCGCACGGTAGGCCTACGATTCGGGTGGCTCCTCCACTGGAGACGAAGAACTGGCGCGACTCGTTCCACTCAGCGCCCATGTGGCAATTGTCGCTAGCGTTCTGGGTGTGCGGGATCACAACGGCCACGATCGCTGTGCACTTTGTGCGGTGGGCCGAATCAGAGGATATTTCAGCGGGGACGGCCGCACTTGCTTTTGGCGTGTTGAGTGCAATCAACGGTGTCGGCCTAATCCTGGTTGGGTCGATATCCGACCTCATGCCGCGCAAATATCTATTAGGAGCCGTTTACTGGGTCCGAGGGCTAGCTTTCCTGGCCCTTATGCTGCTTCCCGGAACCACGGCCTTGTGGGCCTTCGCCGTGCTGGGTGGAGTGTCGTGGCTTGCCACCGTGCCATTGACCACTGGTCTGACCGCAGATGTGTATGGCTTGAGAAACGTCGGGACGATCAATGGTCTCATCAACATGGCTCATCAATTGGGCGGTGGACTCGCCGTAGTCGTCGCAGGCTTTGTCTTTGACATATGGGATACGTATGACCCGGTGTTTGCAGCCGGAGCCATCTTCCTTTGACCTGCCCCCTGAAGCGATACCAGGGATTATGTTAGTCCTGCGGCCTCTGGGACGGTCGGCATGAATGTCTCTGGAGCTGGTGGCCTGTAGCCCAGCGAGCTATGAGGCCGGATCGTGTTGTACTCCTTGCGCCACATCTCCGTCAGTATCTGCACCTCCTTCAGCGTGTAAAAGATCTCACGGTTTAAAAGCTCATCGCGGAACTTCCCGTTGAAGCTCTCCGCATAGCCGTTCTCCCATGGACTACCCGGCTCGATGTAAAGCGTCTTCGCTCCCACGTTCGCCAGCCACTCCCGAACAACACCTGCAGTGAACTCGGGACCGTTGTCAGACCGGATGTGCTCGGGAACTCCCCGGAGCACAAACAGCTCCGCAAGCAGCTCTAGCACCTGGTTCGACTTGAACGTCCTCGCCGCCCTGATCGCAAGGCACTCCCGCGTGTACTCGTCGATCACCGCCAGCATCCGCACAGGTCTTCCGTCATGAGTGTGCGTTGCAACGAAGTCGTATGCCCAGACGTGGTTCTTGTGCTCCGGTCTGAGCCGAATGCATGAGCCGTCGTTGAGCCAGAGGCGTCCTCTCTTCGGTTGTTTCTTCGGAACCTTCAACCCTTCCTGTCGCCAGATACGCTCGACTCGCTTGTGGTTCACACGCCAACCTCTGTCTTTGAGCAGAGCGGTGATCCGACGGTAGCCGTATCTCCCGAATCGACTCGCAAGATCAACGATCTCCCGGGTAAGAGATTCTTCATCCCCGGGCGGCTTCCACTGGCGGCGCTGTGTAGCTCTCGGCTGGTCGAGCACTCTGCAAGCGCGTCGCTCGGTAACACCCAACCTGGACCGAACATGTCTGACGCACTTGCGACGGCGGGAAGGGCTCAGAAGTTTCCCTCGGCCGCTTCTTTCAAGATCAACTTGTCGAGCGTCAACTCCGCGATAGCTCGCTTGAGCCTGGCGTTTTCTTTCTCGAGCCGCTTCAGCTTCTTCGCCTGGTCAAGGCTCAAGCCGCGGTACTCGGTACGCCATCGGTAGTAGGTCTGTTCCGTGACGCCGATCTCTCTCACGGACAGCGCTACCGTCTTGCCGTTGGCGACCGAGACTTCTACCTGTCTCAACTTGTTCAGGATCTGCTCTGGTGAATGCCCTCTTCTCGGCATGTCATCCCCCTTCTGGAAACGTCCAGTCTCTAATTTATTGACTGGTACCGTCTGAGGGGGTCAGGTCACCTTGGCCTGGCCGGACTAGCGAGTTTCGCCATCCGGGAACGGAAGTATTCGATTCGGTACCAGCCAATGCCCGAGGCAACTTCCCTACCACCGATACCGGCTGCCTCCGCGGCTTCCGACGGGGATTAGCGCGAAGACATGTGGATGGGCAACGCCTTTGCATCAGTTACGGGCCTGCTACTGCACCACGCTGAGTCGGTTGATCCAACCCTGTGGGAGTGGATCAGCGACAAGATCGACGATATATTCGGGCTGAGTGCGGTCTCAATAGTTGTCGTGTTGGGCATCGTGACGCTGGCATTCCCGATCGGGTTAATGGCGCTGGCGTTACGCCGGGCGCGGAGGTCGCGGGTACGTCGGACTTAGCAGTGTCGTACAGCGGGCGGACCAAGCCCCACCCCTACACTGCCGTTGTTGGCCCAATCCACCCGTTTCCGGAATGGTGAGGTATCTTCACCAACAGGTGTTGGTCGCCAGCAAGCACCGTCAACGCTCAAACTTGAACCACCCTCACCCCAGCCTTCTCCCACCGGGAGAGGGGGAACCTACTTCTTCCAGCTGAGTAGCGGCGACAACCGGTCCAGGATTACGTCTATCTCTTCGAAATCCAGGGCGTCCATCACACGCCGCGCTGGTATGCGCATCGTTGTGCCCGCTATGACACCCCGCTTGTGGAGGATCGCCTTGTATGCGCCCGCTCCATAGAGCGACTCAAACGTAATGGCCGGGAGGATCTGCTGGTACATGTCGCGGGCCTCGTCGGAGACGATCTGGTTGCCCTGGTCATCCTTACCGCCGCGCTCCAACGCGTCCCAGACGGCCACTGCCGCGTCCGTAATCTGACAACCGGGCATCGTGCCGCAGGAACCACGTCGGTACTCATCAAGAACGTAGCGGCCACCGACCCCGCCCATGATTCCCTTACATGCCTCGCCTGCGCCTTCGATCACGGCGCTAATGACGTGGCCCGGAGGCATCGATTCCTCTTTTAGATACTGGATCGATGGAACTTCTTTGAGCAGCCGGATCATCACATCGTTCGGGATCACCGTCCCGGCGGGCGGCGTGTGATTCTGGATAAAGAGTGGAATCGAGAGCGCCTCGCCCACAAGACGATAATGCTCCTCAATCTGTGCAGCCCCGGCGATGCGCGGCGGAGGCAGGACCATCACGGAATCCGCACCCGCTTCCTCTGCAGCTAAAGATCGTGCAATGGCATGTTGAGGTGAAACACCGGTCGCTCCGGCCACAAAGGGCACAGCTCCGTTCGTCACCTCAACTCCAACGCGAACCACTTCATCCCGTTCGTCGTCGGTAAGGGTGAAGAACTCGGAAGCGTTGACCGGCATCACTATTCCGTGCGCACCAGCCTCTATGCAGAACTCGACGCAACTTCGGAGGCTATCCCAATCGATAGACCCATCCTCGTGGAAGGGCGTGACCGGGATGGTGAATACTCCGCGCCACTGGGCGTCTCCACTGGTCATATGTAGCTCCGTTTTAATTGCAAATGAGATCGTGCGAGGCGGGGTCATTCTGGTCGGCAGGAGTAGGCATGTCCAGTGGCTACGGTCGCCAGAGGACGACGGACCAAAAGGGGACGGTTACAATCCGGCCCATAAGCCAACGCCAGACCGACCGATGTGAGGAGAACCCCAATGCCAGACACGATGCGCGCCGCCCTAGACGACGGCAACGGTATCGTCAGCATCCACCAGAGCCCGATGCCCGAGCGATTTCCAGGTTCGGCCCTGATCGCTTTGAAGCAGATCGGTATCTGTGGTTCAGATCTCCACATGAACAACGAGCGATCTGAGCCGCAAACACTTCCATCAGGGCACGAGCCTACAGGCGAAGTGGTCGACGTACCGCCGGGTGAGGTTCGAATCAAGCCGGGCGACCGCGTGGCGATCGAGACGATCGGTTCCGGCAAGGCTTGCGAGACCTGCTACTTCTGCCGCACCGGCCAGTACCGGCACTGTATCGACAAAGTTGAAGAGTCTGGCGGGGCCTTCGCCGAATACATGACGCGAACTCCGCTCGGCCTGCACAAACTGGCGGACAACATGTCGTGGCAGGACGGTGCGCTGGTCGAGCCGCTCGCTGTTTCCGTACACGCTGTTCGCTGGGGCGGCATGCAGGGTGGCGACACAGTGGCGGTGGTTGGTTCAGCGACTATCGGACTTGCCGCGATTGCAGCCGCACGTTCACTGGGCGCACGAAAGATCGTGGCGTCCGCACGGTATCCGCAACAGAAAGAGATGGCTGAGCGGTGCGGTGCAGACCTCGTTGTTGGCAGCGAGCCGGGTGAACTTGAAGAGGCGGCGCAATCTATGACAGATGGCCTGGGCGCCGACGTAACCGTCGAAACTGTTGGCGGTAACTCGCTGGCGCCACTGGAAACGGCATGTGGTGCGGCGCGGTCTCAGGGCACGGTGATCGTTGTGGGTGGATTCAGGGGCTCGCTTCCCTACGCGTTCCTGCCGCCGATGCTGAGTGAGCTGACCTTCAAACTGTCTTCCTGCTACGGGATCGTCGACGGGAAGCACGACTATGACGTTGCGATCAACATGCTGTCCCAGAAGGACACCGGGTTCAACGATATCGTGACCCACACGGTGACCCTGGACGACATCGAGAAGGGCTTTGATCTGGCATACGACAAGTCGAGTGGCTCGGTAAAGGTCCACGTAGAGGTCTAGGCGTCAAGGGCGGATACGAATTCGCCCCTAGGGTGTTGCAGTAGATCAACAGTGCGCGGTCACACAACCATCTCCTGATCGCGCAACTGGGCGGAGCAAGCCCCGGTCCTACTTTGCTTGCACAAATAGCCCTCTCCAATAAAGACGCGCCCTCCGTCGAAATTCTGATCCCAACTGTGCCTGATCTGACCGGGTCATTCCCGCGGCCCCGGCGGTTATCTAAACGGTAACCATGCGGCGCACCTCCCGAACAAGTTCCGGTCGATATTAGCAATAAGTGGTCTGTGTGCTCCGCAGTCCCACTTTCCGCCGTGTCGTCGTGGGTCCATTCGGGCCTGCGGCGACCAAGGCGGTCCCACCTCCCCATTTGTCCTCACCCCCGTGGCCTCATGCCACTCGCAGGTGATGTGGTGTCGGATGGTGAGGCGACTCAAGGGTCGCCACCCGTGAGCCGGTTGGCTCAATAGGAGAGCCAGAGGTCAGATTCGAGATGCGACCCACGGCGCGCCCTGAGAAGGGGCGCACGCGGGACGATTCTCTACATCAAGCAGTCGCCACCCCGGACGGCGGAACGTAACGGGGATTCACGGCCCGGCTGCCAGAGACGATGACCAGACAGAGAGGGTATGGAATATGACAATGACTGAGGACACCAAGGTGATCCCGTTCGAGATCGCACCGGTTAAATCCGGTGTGGTTTCCACCGAGGCCACCGAGACTCCCGGCAGCAATTCCGATGGAGGAAAGATCCTCGAGTTCGGTCTTGCACCACGAACAGCGGTAACTTCCAGGGCAGGCAGCCCTTCGGTATCCGTTGTGGTCGTTACCTCGGATGAGGAGATGCGGCACGGACTGGCCAAACAGCTTGACGGCTCCTTTGGTGTGGAGCTTCTGGCGGCGACTGATGACCCGATCATGGCGGTCGCTTTCGCTCAGGGTATGGCGCCGGAAGTAGCGATCATCGGTATCGATCCGGTCCACGAATCCCTCTGGATCAAGACCGCATATGCGATCCGCGAGGCCAGCCCCGAGACGGGGATCGTGGTTATCGCTGATGACACAGAAACCGAATACATTGAGGACAAGGTCAGCCGGGATGCCGGTGGCTGGTCCTACCTGCTACGACAGAACGTAGACAACTCAGATTCCCTTATGCGTGCCATCGACGGTGCCGCGTGGGGTCTGGTCACCGTGGACCCGTCGGTCAACGACTCCGGCACGGTGGTGCTTTACGGACTAACAAGCGCCGAGCAGCAGACCCTGAGGCTCATGGCACTTGGCTACGCCGACGAGGCGATTGCCGGACGAATGTCCTGTGATCTGGACCAGGTGTCAGAAATCCAGCAAACCCTTTACGACAAGCTCGCTATTGAACCCAACACGGGCGTGGACATGCGGGTACGGGCGGTGATGACTTATCACCTTGCGATGCGATTCGCCCAGAGCGAACCGCCGACCAACGAAATCGCCTGAACATCTAGAACTCCACGCACACACAGGGAACTACAGACATGACTACACGAGCAGTACATCTACCCGGAGGCGGAATCCGGATAACCTCTGGAACCGCAGTGACCATCCTCATCGCAGCCCTGGCAGTGATGTCGGCGGTACTAATCCTGGCTCTTCGCAATGGCACGAGCGAGGTCGGGCGGTACGAGACGACACTCGCTCCAGTTGTCGAACGGCACAACGGTGCCGTCGCTGACTGGAACGCATTCGTCAACGAGCACAACGCCACAGCAACCTTCTCACTGGGTAGCTACGACGCACAATCGGCCAACGCCAGCGCTGAGGTGACCTCGATCATTTCTGAGATGGAAATCATCCGGGCGGAGTGGGCCGCAGTGGTCCCGCCGGTCAGTAGGGCCGAGCCGCACGCACTGGTTCTGGCAGCGATGGACCTGACGATGCAGGGCGTAACAGGAGTCGGGGCGTACTTCGATGCAGCAGTCACCGGAGATGCGGATTACACGCAGGCACAGGCTTCGCTGGCGATGATCGATGAAGCGTCCATCTACTGGGCGCAGGCCAAATCTTTCGAGGGCTAACTCCGCCGTGAGCTCTCAATCGGCTGGAGGTTGGACGACGCGTCTCGGGCGGAAGTACTCCGATCCCTCTCCGGACCGTCCTTAGCGACGGCCTACACTCCAGGCGAACCATGGGGCGTCCCTTTTCCGGGGGCGCCCTTTTCGCGTTCGGCCTGATATTCGGAGATCCTCAAGGCCTGTCACATTCCGTCAATATTCGTCTGTGTCGAAACATTCTCGAAACACTCGTGCGTTAGGATCGTTTCCATCTCCCCGGAGTGCCAGGGTTTTCATAGAAGTCTCTTAACAGTCCGGGCGCGATATGACTTCGGCGACATGCGATATATCATGCCCGTCGAGAATCAGGTGGACATGGACCGTCTGACTGCCCGGACGGTGATTATTTGACTGGAGACACGGATGCCCTACAAAGCTGAATACATCTGGATCGACGGCAACCTGCCGACGGCCAAAATGCGGTCCAAGACCAAGGTAATCGCAGACGGTGAAACGCCCGGAATCTGGGGATTTGACGGTTCAAGCACACAGCAGGCGACGGGAGACAACTCTGACGTCGTCCTGAGCCCGGTGCTCGTGCTCCCGGACCCGCTTCGCGGCGGCGACCACAAGCTTGTCATGACAGAAACCCTGCTCACCGACATGACGCCGCATCCGACCAACACACGCGCAGCCTGCGCCGCCGCTTCCGAGAAGTACGCATCGTTTGACATGTGGTACGGCATCGAGCAGGAGTACACCTTCTTCGACGGCATCAAGCCGCTTGGCTGGCCGGACAATGGATTCCCGGCCCCCCAGGGTGGGTACTACTGCGGCGTCGGCGCAGACGAAGTATTCGGACGTGAGGTCGTTGAAGACCATATGGACGCCTGCATGGAAGCCGGTATCCACATCTCTGGAATCAACGCCGAGGTTATGCCCGGACAGTGGGAATTCCAGATCGGCCCGGTAGGCTCGCCTCGTGCGGCCGACGAGCTGTGGCTGGCACGCTGGCTGCTGTACCGAATCGCAGAAGAGCACGGCATCTCCGCCACGCTGGATCCCAAGCCGGTCAAGGGTGACTGGAACGGCGCAGGCGCACACACCAACTTCTCCACAAACGCAATGCGTGAGAGCTATCAGCCCTGCATCGACGCAGCGGAAGCACTCGGCACCAACGTGGCGGAACACATCGCCAACTACGGCGACCGCATCGAGGAGCGCCTGACCGGTGAGCACGAGACCCAGCGAGTCGACCAGTACTCGTACGGCGAGTCAGACCGTGGCGCATCCGTCCGAATTCCGTGGCAGGTCGTTAAGGACCAGAAGGGCTACATCGAAGACCGACGCCCGAACGCCAACTGTGACCCGTACACCGTGACCCGTCTTATCATTGAGACAGTCTGCGGAGCGGCCAGCAAATAGGCCCCGACAGGGCTTTTATCCGGGCCTCAATAGAGAATCAAGAGCGGCGGTGCCTTCGTGGCACCGCCGTTTTTATTTATCGGTGGGCCCGACATGACAGGCGGTACAATGCGGCCCGCCCGAATATTCAAACCACGCCCCCACAACAGCCCGACAGGACGCTCCGTTGAAACTCACGAATCCCGAACTGATCCGCAGTATTACGAGCGAATGGAAGGGCGAGCGCGACCGCAGCGGCCGTCCCCTCGTGGAATCTGACATCGTCCGTCGGATGGAGAAGGTGACCAGCGAAGAGGCCTGGGGGGTGCTTCGCCGGAACGGGTATCACCACAATTTTGCGGGTGATTTTCACATCCTCCATCCGGAAAGGATCCTCGTTGGCCGTGCGGTCACCTGCCGCTTTGTGCCGACACGCCCGGACCTGAACAATGCAATCGAACGCACGGGCGAGACCGAGGGTCGGATCGGCGGTCAAAACTCCTGGGTGATCGATGAGCTGGTCGAAGACGATGTGATCGTCGTGGACCTGTTCGGGAAGATATTTGACGGCACCTTTGCAGGTGACAACCTGTCGACGGCGATCCGGGTCAGCACGAAGCGCGGGATGGTGATCGACGGAGGGTTGCGGGATACGCAGCGCATCTACGAGATGGAGGGGTTCAACGCCTTCATCCGGGGCATGGACCCATCGGCCATCAATGATGTAGCGATGCCGGACATCAATGGCATCATCCGCATAGGAATCGCCACATGCCTTCCCGGTGACGTGGTGCTCGGCACGATGGAGGGAGTCATGTTCATCCCGGCCCATTTAGCGGAAGAGGTCGTGGTCAGCTCCGAGAACGTTCGGTTGCGAGACGAGTTCGGCCAGCAACGTATCGCTGAAGGTGTATACACGGCGGGCGAGGTTGACCGGGAATACTCCGAGGAGATGGAACGCGACTTCGCGGAGTGGTCTGCCAACCGCGGGCCGGCCTGAGTCATCCAACGATGAAGATCACCGACACAGACCGCATTAGATTCATCACGTCCGAGTGGTCCGGGGAGCGTGATGTCCACGGCCGACCGCTCGTCCCCGACGACATCCTGGACCGCATGAAGGCGGTGACCACCGAAGAGGCCTGGGGAGTCCTGCGATCGCATGGATACCACCACAACTTTGTCGGAGAGTTCATCGACCTATCGTCTGACGCGAGGCCGATAACGCAGGTGATGGTGGGACGCGCCATCACTTGTCGATGGGTTCCGATACGCCCCGACCTGCACGACCCGTTAGTTGCGCTCGGCGAGGACGAAGGTCGGATAGGCTTCCTCAACTCCTGGGTGATCGACGAGATGGTGGACGGTGATGTACTGGTTGCAGACTTGTTCAGCCGGGTGAACCTCGTCGGCGACAACCTCACGGCCGCTATCGTCGCAAACGGTGGTCGGGGGATGGTGATCGACGGCGGTATCCGGGACACGCAACGGATCATCGAGTTCCCTGATTTTGGGGTGTACATGCGCCGGATGCACCCGGAAGCGATCCCGGGTGTGACGATGCCGGACATCAATGGGGTCACGCGAATAAATCAGGCGACCTGCATCCCGGGCGACGTGGTACTGGGAACGATGGAGGGCGTGATTTTCATCCCGCCTCACCTTGCCGAAGAAGTCGTCGTTAGATCCGAAAGCGTACGATTGCGCGACGAGTTCGGTCAGCAACGTATCGCAGAGGGCGTGTATACGCCGGGCGAGGTTGACCGGGAGTTCTCTGCCGATATGCAGCGCGACTATGACGATTGGGTCGCAAATCGACAGGGTTAACAGAGCAACAGGAGAAACAATGCCGGCAGTACATGACCGCGGTGGCTGGCCCACCGATGAGCCGATCGACCGCGAGGAGCACGAATGGGCTGACTGGGAGCGACAGACGCAGTCGCTCCGCACAGTGCTCGACTCCAGGGGCATCATGAACGTGGATGAGCTGCGTCGGGGTATCGAATCCATCGAGCCTGCTGAGTACGAAGCCTCCACCTATTTTGAACGATGGTCGGCCAGTATCGAGACAAATCTCGTCGAGAAGGGTGTGCTCACCACCGAAGAGATCGATGAGCGTGCCAAAGGGTTGCGGGATCAGTGGGGCTACCCTGAATGAACGCCACTAAAATTTTCAGAATCCCCCTCTCCGTACGGGAGAGGGTTGGGGTGAGGGAGAATCATCGTCGTGGCTAATCGTCTTCCCACCAGTCCCGAGACAACTATGACTTTCTCCGTCGGCGACCGCATCACCGTCAAGGACGAGACGCCGCCCAACCACCACCGCACGCCCTGGTACATCAAAGGTCGGCAAGGTGTGGTTGTCGAGTACATAGGTGACTGGCTGAACTCAGAAACTCGTGCACATGGCGGAGACGGCCTGCCGAAGCTGCCGATGTATCGCGTGGAGTTTGACCAGAGTTACCTGTGGCCGGAGTACAAAGAGTCGGCATCCGACAAGTTGTGGATCGACCTGTACGAGCACTGGCTGATACCGGCTTAAGGGAATTCTTATGAGTGATAACAAAGATCATGGCGGGTTCTTCGACACCGGATGGCGTCCCAGCGGGGACGTTCATCGGGACGAAGATGGACGACCACACGAGCACCCCGGATTACAGGAAGACGTAGGCCTGGGTGTCCGAGCCTCACGCGCTCTCGCCATGCACGAGCTGCTGGTCGAGAAGGGTGTCCTCGGCGAGAACGAAGTCGAGGAGGCGATCGAGGCCTGGAGCGAGCGTGTTCCATCCAACGGCGCAACGTTGGTGGCGAAGGCCTGGGCTGATCCGGAGTTCAAGAAACGACTTCTTGAACACCCGAAAGAGACCGTTATCGAGAGCGGGTTTGTTCCCGAGCACAACGCAGACGTCATCGTGCTGGAAAACACAGAGGACGTGCAGCACATGGTCGTATGCACGCTCTGTTCCTGCTACCCCACCGCCCTGCTGGGCCCGCCACCGGACTGGTACAAGAGTTTCTCCTACCGCTCTCGCGCCGTGACGGAGCCGCGAAAGGTGATGTCGGAGTTCGGGTTGGAGCTTGAAGAGGAAACAGAGGTTCGGGTTGTGGACAGCAACTCAGAGCTTCGATTTTTAGTCATCCCTCGCCGTCCGGAAGGGACCGAAGGCTGGAGCGTGGAGCAACTAGCAGATCTGGTTAACCGCAACAGCATGATCGGCGTAGCGGCGGCAACAGAGCCGGGGACGGATTAGCGCTGGCGTCTGCTGCACTTCGCCCAATGACGACGGCCGATGTCGTCGCATGTTCCGAGCTATTTGTGGAACGTCATGCTGTTCGGCGCGCCGCCAACTCGCTGTACCCGGCGAATCTCGATACACCGGACGTGGTCGGGCAGCTTCTGTCTGACTGGCTATCAACTGGTGAGGGCATAGTTGCTGAGCGTGATGGGCAATTACTTGGCTACCTGACGGGACGGGCCGTCAGCGGCCTCGGCGGCATTCGTATGTCCTTCATGTGGGAGTGGGCGCACGCGACCCGACTCGATGCGCCTACGACGTTGTTTTCCGAGATGTATACGGCGTGGTGCCGCCTGACCGGTCGTCCTGAAACGACGCTGCATATGGCGATCATTTTTGCGGATGACGTTGCGAGCCACGACTGCCTGGTACAGACGGGGTTTGGCCGCCACCTGATTGACGGCGGGCGGGCCGTCGAGACTTCAGAATCACCCGACAACCGCGTTGAGGTTTCTCGCCCGACCATGGAAGAACTCGACGTCGCCAACGAGATGGAGGCGAGACTCCACGCTCATCTGGACGCAGCACCGATCTGGCGTCCGAAGTCGCCGGGTGGTGGTCATGTGTATGACCAAACCTGGATCGAACGGCCGTCCCGTGGGTTGTTTGTTAGTCGGTCCAAAGGCCAGATCACCGGCTTCATCAGTGCCGAGGCCGGCGCACAGGATCCGAAGTCACTTATGTCACCGCCGGTACCGCACATCACCGGTGCATTTTTGACACCAGAGGCGCGTGGGACGGGTGCCGCGAGTTCCCTACTGACTGCGCTTTTCGAGTGGATCGATGATTCCGGCTGGAAGTCGGCAACCGTAGATTTTGAGACGTCCAACCCCGAGGGATCAGGTTTCTGGCTGGGTCCGGCGGGATTCACGCCATTGCTCTACACCATGGTGCGTCGGCTGGACCCGAGATACGTTAAAGGCGCGTAAAGACGCAAGTGCCCTGAGGCTCTCGAAGCCTGTGCTGAGCCTGTCGGGGTGGGCCGCGCATTTGCAGGCGAATCGCCTATCGGCGATCCTTCTCACCCCAGCCCTCTCCCTCGTCGGGGAGAGGGGGCATTGTTAACCGGCAACATCGTAGGGGCGAATGACTATCCGCCCGGGGGTCGATGGTGATCGGCCCTACAACCACAACCTATTGATCCAGCGTGTAGTTGCGTGTGGCCCTGCTGAAAATCCAGATCGCCACAGTAACCACTCCGGTGCCGATCACCCCGATCATCAGCGAAACCTCCGGGCTCAACGCTGCTACCAGTCCGCCGAACACTATTCCGCCCGCCGGGAAGAATCCCCAGGCCATCTCGTATATACCGAACATCCTGCCCCGCATTTCGTCCTCGACCCGGGTCTGAATTGCCACCGTACCCAGCGTGATATGGACCGCGTTTACCACTCCTGCGATCACCGCAAGGACGGCCGATGCAGCCAGCACAGTTGAGAAGGTAAACATCGCAATCGCCAGTACCGTCAGCACGTTCGTCACCAGCATCGCCAATCCGGCCCGCCGCACATTCCCACGCCATCCCAACCACAGCGCACCTACGACAGCGCCGATGCCCATACCGGTCACGTTCCTTGCTCGATCGATCCACCATTCAGCACATCGGTCGCGAACACCGGGGCCAGGTAGATGAAACCGCCTAGAAAGAGGGCGTTCACGGCGGTGAACACGATCACGACACTCACAACAGAATCGCTGCGTAGCTTCTGAATGGCCTCGGAAATACCCTCCCAGACCGGCGGGCTATGTTCCTCTATATCTTGCCGTGGATTTAGCGTCATCAGAAGTAACGCAGCGATTAAGAAAGAGACGGCACCAAGCGTAAAGGTCCCCTCGCTGCCCGTACTCGCCAGCAACACACCTCCCATCAGCGGCGCCGTTACGCGGGAGATATGGAACGAGGTCTGGTCGAATGAAACGGCTCGAACCAACTGGCTTCTGTGCACCAGGTTTGCGATGAAGGCCTGTCGCGCTGACCAGTCGTTTCCAAGCGCGGCTCCAAACGACACGCCCGCCGCGACGATATGCCACGGTTCCAACAGGTCGGCAAAGCTAAGCGCCGCCAGTATCACCATCGTCGCTGCGCCAATTACAGACCCGGAAACGAGCATCACCCTGCGTGGTAGCCGGTCAGCCAGCACCCCGCCAACCCCGGCGAAGATGAATTGCGGTATGGCCAGGGAGGCACCGAGCGCAGCAAGCCACAGTCCCGAGCCGGTCATGTCGTAGATCAGGAAGCTGTTCGAGATAAGCACGAGCATGTGGCCCGTGCTCCATGTCAATGTGACGAGCACGAATCGCACGAATTGGCTTTGACGGAGGACGTGCGGCAGTTCCGACGCGACAGGCGCGACTCCAAATGTCCCCCGGCTCCCGGCGTTTTCGGCCATGACGTTTCATTGTGCTGGCTAAGGATGGGTAACGCCATTGTGAAACGACGAGTTGGTCATCACGGATGGCTCAGGTGTTGTGTGACCGTTTCTCCACCGTCACTCCCCAGTAGGCGGGAATGACGCCTGAACCCAACGTGACGACCTACCAGCTAGAATCCCGGTTCTCACACAGCATTTCGAGGAGCGACCGTGGCAAGCACCGATACGAGCCGTCCAAACATCCTGTTCATCCTGAGCGACGATCAGGGTTACTGGGCCATGAACTGCGCCGGGACTCCGGAGTTACGTTCGCCCAACCTCGACCGACTGGCCGAAACCGGCATCAGATTCGAGAACTTCTTCTGCGCCTCGCCTGTCTGCTCCCCGGCTCGTGCGTCGATCCTCACCGGGCAGATGCCTTCCCAGCACGGCGTTCAGGATTTTCTGAGGGCCGGAAACTCGGTGAATCTGCCAGGTGATGGCAAAACGGTGCAGTACTTGGAAGGCCGCACGACCTATACCGAGATTCTGTCGGACAACGGGTACGCGTGTGGACTTAGCGGTAAGTGGCACATCGGAGATTCGGCGACGCCACAGACCGGGTTCGAGTACTGGAATGTGCATGCAACCGGCTCCGGTGATTACTACGACCCGCCGATGTTTAAGGACGGTGAGCTGTACACAGCTGACGGTTATTTCAGCGACGTGATCACCAACAACGCTATTGAGTTCATGGAAGGCCAACTCGGGTCGTCCGATCCTTTCTCGCTAAACGTTCATTTCACCGCTCCTCATGCGCCGTGGGGACCGGAGCAGCACCCATCCGAGATTTACGACGACTACTTTGAGAACTGTGGGTTTGAATCAGTGCGCTGGGATCCGATCCACCCGAATCACCTTGCGAAAGAGGGTTCGTCGGGGAGTGTTGGAACCACGGAAGAAGAACGTCGCCAGTTATTAAGTGGTTACTTTGCAGCGATCACCGGGATGGATACGAACATAGGTCGGCTAATCGACTGGCTGGAGGAAAACGGCCTCCGTGAGAACACATTGATAGTGTTCACGGCCGACAACGGCATGAATATGGGTCATCACGGTATCTGGGGCAAAGGCAACGGCACCTATCCGCCGAACATGTTCGACACGGCTGTGAAGGTGCCGACGCTGATGTCTCGGCCGGGGCATGTGCCGGAGGGTGTGGTCGAGCAAAGTCTGCTGAGCCATTACGACTTCATGCCGACGCTGCTGGAGTACGCGGGATTGGCAGACATGTATCCGACCGACGGCGAGCGACCTGGGAACAGTTTCGTGCCGATCATTGGTGGCGATTCGATGGGTGCAAATCGACCGGTCGTTGTCCTGGACGAGTACGGTCCGACGCGGATGATTCGGACAGATTCTCTAAAGTATGTGCATCGGTATCCGGATGGTCCTTACGAGCTGTACGACCTCGTGGGCGACCCGGAGGAGATGGTCAACGAGATCGACAACCCCTCGTTTGCGGCGTCCGTTGCTGAGTTGCGCGGACAGCTTGAACAGTGGTTCAAGCGTTACACGGAGGCGGACCGGGACGGTCGGCATCAAGCCGTGAAAGGGCGTGGCCAGATGGACCTTGTTGGTAGGCCAGACCCGTTCGCACAAGACGTGGTGTTCCTGCGGGATACGTAAACGCCGGGATCAGGGGATTCCGCAAGGCGTGTGATCAAATGGCGGGTGGTATGTGGTCTATCAATGGCTCGCGCCATCGCCCACCACGGGTCACCACGATTCGAGCTCCCGTGTTAGAGGACTCCGTTGCCGACCACTCATCTATCGCCTTGAGAGCTGCATGCTCGTCCGTACCCCAATCAATGCCATCTAGTTCGAAGTAGACGATGATCTCACCAAAACCCTGACGTGCCAATTTGGTTAAGGCGTCACTCAGACCATCGTTGAATTTCTTAACAATCGTGGGATGCGGAACAGAAAATCCATAAGTCATACGGTATTGCGGCCTCCCCCGATCAGATGCTTCGGCCATTTGATCTAGCGCCCGACGTTCGTCAGGGGATCGCTCGACGGTCTTCGCCTCTAACCACATGCTCGATCCGACTAGAAGGTCTGGTTTTCCTCTATCGTCGGTGAAACGTGGCCTGTCGAAACCAGCAACGTTTTTCGCCCATGCGAAAGCACAGGCTTCGGTCCAGACGGTCCAGAAATGCCGATCATATTGTCCAAGATGGTTGGGCCCTACTGGATGCGTAGTGCGCAAACGCGCGACCAGCCCTTCCCGAGCTCCACATCGGCTTACGATTTCGACCACATCACTGAAGTCTTCTTGGTTGACCTCGTAGGCAAGATTGATTGCGCAGCGCTCGGGAAGATTACTGTGGTTTGCGAAAGCCTCTCTCAGGATTGCGACGAATGGCGTCTCGTCGTATTCAAGGTTCATTCCAAAAGGATATACGCTAGCCCGCTGACAGCCGAGCTACCTACCTGTTCGGCTTGATGACCAACTTAACGCCCTTGCCTTCGCCGGAGTCGATGATCGCTTGCGGGACGTCTTTTAGCTCGTAACGGCCGGTTATCACGCCGTCCATGTTCAACTTTGCCAGCTCTGCCGGGGTGCGGTTGAACACGTCGCCGCGACCGAAGCCTGATTGAAGGACGACCTCTCGATACTGCATGTCGTACAGGTCCACCGGGAGTGGCGCACCTGCCGGAGCAACGCCGATCATCAACACCTGGCCGCGTGGACGGACAAGCTCGACACACTTGGCAACGAGCTCCGCTTTGCCCACGGCCTCTGCTGCGATGTGTAGCCCCCGTCCGTTCGTTAGATCCGCAACAAAATCATCGACGCTGGATTGGGAAGGGTCGTGCACCACGTCTATCCCGAGCTGCGTCGCAAAATCTCTCCTGTAACCCACCGGTTCCGTCAACGCGACCGTCTCGACACCACTTGTCTTCATGAAGGCCGCCGTCATTAGCCCCATCATCCCGCCGCCGATCACCAGACCTACCGCACCATCATCAACCCGTAATCGACTTACCCCTGATAAGCAACAGGAGGCAGGCTCGGTAATAGAGGCGACTTCTACGTCCAATCCCTCTGGAATCGGTACGGCAGAAGCGTTCGGAACCGACGCCAGTTCGGCAAAGAACTCGTGCTTCTGCGTACTGCGCTCGCATCGTGACACCGTCCACGTGCGACAGCTCTCGCACTCTCCACAAGTCGTGGTGTGGTTTAGCACCACGCTCTCGCCAATACGCTCCCGGCTTACGTTCTGGCCGACGTCGATTATTTCTCCCGAAGCCTCATGGCCAAGGATCTGCGGCGGAGTTGAAGGGAATAGGCCCTGGGTAATGTGGACGTCCGTGCCGCATACGCCAACGGTGCCGATACGGACCATCACGTCGTCCGGACCGATTACCGGATCAGGGACGTCGCCATATTCAAAGTCACCGCCGCCGAGCCATGTACACGCTTTCAACTGGGTCTCCTTTGCTGGCACTAAATTCGAGTGAGGTGCCAGATACCGGGTGGTCAAAGATTTAGAGGGGAGTATCGCGCGGCGGGGCCGGGTTGCGCGCATGTGAGTGGTTGGGCGATCTGTAGACTCTCGCAGACAGTGCTCCTCATCACCATGGAGCATTAACTGAGTGCGTTTGTTACGACCCACACTCAGACCCTCTCCCTCCCGGGAGAGGTTTCATACTGACCCCGGAGAATCTCTATGGCTCCTCGCGTAATCATTCTTGGATCGGGTACGCCCACTCCACACACGGCCCGCTGGGGAACCTCGTTCCTGGTCGGGATCGGGGATGAGTGGATGATGTTCGACTGTGGTTTCGCCGCCACCTACAAGTTGGCCAAAGCCGGCTTCATGGCGACCCAGGTGGACAACCTGTTCTTCACCCACCACCACTCGGACCACGATGCCGATTACCCATCTTTCCTGCTCACCCGGTTCGACATGTCGATCGGCAAGGAAAAGGAGCTAAACGTTTACGGCCCGACGCTCACAGAACAGCTCACAGAACGCTTGCTCGGCGAGGGTGTCGGAGCGTTCTGGCACGACATCGTGGCGCGCACCAACCACCCTCTATCGCTTGGCGCATACGAACAGCGCGGCGGCAAGCTGCCCCGGAAGCCCCCGAAAATTAACGCACGAGACATCGGACCCGGAACCGTGGCAACCGGCAAGAATTGGGAGATCACGGCCGCCCCAGTCGATCATGTCCAGCCTTATCTCGACTCGCTCGCATATCGGATCGACTCCGATGAGGGCTCGATAGTCTTCTCCGGCGACACCCGGCCATGCGCGTCCCTGACCAATCTTGCCCACGGAGCCGACCTACTGGTGATGGAATGTATCCGGTTGGAACGGGAGCATGAGGGCAATGCGTTCGGCGACAGTGAAACCGGAACATACGGGGCAGGACAAACGGCAAAGGACGCAGGTGTGAAGCGTCTCGCATTGGTTCACCAGGTACCGGCGATGGACGAACCGGTGATGCACGCGCAGGCATTGAAAGAGGTGACCAGCATCTACGACGGCCCGGTGGTCTGGGGAGACGAACTGCTCGAGGTGCCGTGGGAGTAGGGAGTCCCACCTCCAATAGCAACCATGCCGCTGTAAAATTCTTGCCGCACTCAACAACCACGCCGCTTCCCTCCAACTTCAAGAGGGGGCTACTCTCCCGGGAGCACGAATGAGTAACGTCACGATCCGAGATATCAGGACCATCTTCACCGAGCCGGACGGGATCAGGCTCGTGATCGTGAAGATAGAGACTTCGGAGCCGGGGCTGTACGGGATCGGGTGTGCGACCTTCACGCAGAGGCCGACGGCGGTGAAGGTGGCGCTGGATGACTACTTGAGGCCGCTGCTCATCGGCAAGGGTGTCGACGACATCGAAGACATCTGGCAGACGAGTTACATCTCGTCCTACTGGCGCAATGGACCGGTCCTGAACAACGCCATATCCGGGGTCGATCAGGCGCTTTGGGACATCAAGGGCAAGATGGCCAACATGCCGGTGTATGACCTGTTCGGCGGCAAGGCCCGCGAGGCTGCGGCCGTCTACGTACACGCCAAGGGTGCCGGCAACTCCGAGGTCGAAGATGAAGTCCGTGGCTTCATGGCCGAGGGCTATCACCACATCCGCGTGCAGATCGAAACGCCCGGTGGATTCTCCACGTACGGCACCGGCGGTCGCGGCTCTGCAAATATCGAGACCAGCGGCACGAAGCCCGACGAGGGCCCGCGCTGGATCACGCAACGCATCGAGGAACGCGACCCGAACGTTAAATATGCACACCCCGGCGGCGTTTTCGAGCCACGGCCCTACATGCGTGCGGCACTGGGGTTGTTTGATCACCTGCGCTCCAACATCGGGTTCGATGTCGAGCTTCTCCACGACGTCCACGAGCGCATCCCTCCGATCCTCGGCGTCTGGCTGGCGAAGGAGGTTGAGCAGTATCAACTCTTCTTCCTTGAGGACCTGTTCCCGCCCGAGGACCAGGAGTATTTCCGGATGGTGCGTGAGCAGACGTCGACTCCGATCGCCATGGGGGAGCTTTACAACAACCCGCACGAGATGACGCCGATGGTGAAGGATCGACTGCTGGACTTCATGCGGGTCCACATATCGCAGATCGGCGGACTCACACCGGCACGGAAGCTGGCTGCACTGTGCGAAGCGTTCGGCGTACGAACAGCATGGCACGGCCCGGGTGACACGTCGCCAGTGGGTCACGCAGCCAACCTGGCACTCGATCTCAACACAAGTAACTTCGGGATTCAGGAATACTCGATCTTTGGCGACCGAACGCGTGAGGTGTTCCCGGGCAGCCCGGAGGTTCACGACGGCTACATGTGGCCGAACGGCAAGCCGGGCCTGGGCATCGATATCGACGAGGATCTAGCCGCTAAATTCCCATTTGAGGAGCGCGCTTACGGCGGCGCGTGGTCTGCCCCGAGACGCGCGGACGGGAGCGTTGTCCGGCCTTAGATCGGCCCCCACCCCATCAGGGTGTCTGGTTAACCGCCCCGATAGCGAACTCTCCGGCCTTCGGGGAGAAGCCCAGGAACGTGGCAACGCCGTCCTCGATAGATATGTTGAAGGTCTCAAGCGGACCCCACTCTGTGGTCTTTGTCCAGAGCCGCACGTCCGGCATGTCTATGCCGTTTAGCTCCAGCCAGGTGATCGGTATCTGGAAGCGCACTATGAAGCGCTCCGCTCCGATATCTGGGGTTGCGAAAACGTCCACCTTGAACTGCCTGTAGATGGGCTCCGGAGCAGAGTCATCGTCGATCCCGTCGATAGGCAAAATCGCTATCGCAGTCTCGACCCCACCAAACCTGGCCCGGAACGATACGACGTCGAACCCGGTCAGATGGGCCTCCACGTTCGTCAGATCGACCCGCGTCTCGCCGTTGCCGAACGCCGTGTCCACCCGTTTAACGATGGGTAGATCCAGTTTGGCGCTCGCAACATCGAGATCCTCGAAACCGGCAGATGCTGATCCGCCCCGTTCGCTCCAGACGAGCCCCGCCGCCATCCCGAGCGACAGAACGATGGCGAGCAGCGAGAGCAGGACGACTTTCGTGTAGAGCGCCTGTTCCGGGAGCTTGTCTTTACGCCCCAGATTCTCCGCACCCGTCATCGTGTAGGGGTCAGCGAAAACCGACTGCCCCCAGGCTCGCCATTCGGAGAACCCGCAACGCAGACAGTAAAGACGGTCATCCTGAGCGCCAAGGCCGCAATTTCGGCAAACCTTGTCAGAGTCCGAAGGTATTTCGTCATCCGGTCTGAGCAGATGTGCCAGTTCCCGGGGCGTGAGCGCCTCTTCCAGCTCTCCGTCATCGTCGCCCAGCTCATAGCGCTGCACGCCGGGCCATTCAGAGTCGTATTTTAATGCGTCTGTATTCCCGGACAACGCCCGTTGAAGTTCCGCCGCAGTCATATACCTGTCAGCTGGATCCTTAGCCATGCATCGTTCAACGATCCTGGCGAGACCTGAACCACCCCGGGCATCCAGCGGCGCGGGTGATGCGTCCAGATGCATCCGCATCACGGCCATCGCAGATTCAGCCTTGAAGGGCGGAGCGCCGGTAAGCATGTGATACATCACGCAGCCTAGGCTGTAGATGTCTGATCGCTCGTCAGCAGATCCGCCGTCGACCTGCTCGGGCGACATGTAGTGCGGCGTACCGAGCCGTGCGCCCGTGCGGGTCAGTGCTGTTAGATCCCTCGCGTGGGCTATACCGAAGTCGGTCAGTTCCGCGACGCCGTCGGTCGTGAGAAGTACGTTGTGGGGCTTGATGTCACGGTGAATAATACCGGCGCCATGAGCGGCCTCAAGTCCAGCAGCGATGTTGATGGCGATCTGCCGTACCCGGTCCTCAGGAATGCGTGTCTCCTGAGCGATGACTTCGTCAAGGCTTCGCCACAGGTACTCCATGGCGATATACGGGATCCCGTCTGCCTCTCCGATGTCGAGAACCCGGACGATGTTCGGGTGGTCAAGGGATGCGGCGAGACGTGCTTCGCGCTCAAGCCGTTTGCGCTGAGATGCGTCGGACGCGAGTCGTTGGTCCAGCACCTTGAGGGCAACCAGTTGCTTGTTGCGCGTGTCCGTAGCCCGGTACACGGTCGCCTGAGCACCCGATGCCACCTTGCTCTGGAGCCTGTACGGCCCAATCATCCCATCAACCACGGCTCTGCCTCCAGGAGGATGACAGATAGGTCTCGCTCACATACACCTGTGAGACGCGTGCATACGCCGCGTGAAAACTTAGCTTCTCGCGCCGTACGGTCGTTGCCAGATGGCGATTAACGCCTTTAATCCAAAACACCTTCACCGGTAACGCTACGGACTGTCGTCGACCATGACATCCGTACATTCACCGTGCGCACGTACGCATACACACACCTGTGGGCGCACAGGGTGGCGTAGATTTATATGACAGATTCGATAACGAACCAGGGATCACGATAATCCCCAGGAACTTCAGGGACTCCAAACGAATTGCCTAGCTTCCATTTGTCTGCCCCGCAAGTAACTTCTCCGTTGTCTGTCCGAAAAATTAAGCTAGCGGCATCAATCCTCGGGTTGATCCCGGTTATAGCTATCGCGTGCGGCGGTGACCCTGACTTACTGGCCATCGAGAACCTCACAGTAGGCGCATTGAGTGTGGAGATTACCGAGGTGCCGGACGACAAGCCGTTGGAGGAAGGAGAGTCACGAACAGCGGCCATCCCGTTCGACACGATGTATCAGACGGAACTGGTGGAGATCACGAACGATACGAGCGCCCGGATTGTCGTAACCGACCCGTCAGGGAACGTCCTTTGTGAACATGTCGCAACAGAGAACGAACCTGCGCCACGTCTGCTGGTTCAAGCAGACGGTTGTGGCATTGAATCGGTCACTCCGTAACATTTATCAGACCCACGAATGACCGGTCTCACAGCATCTTCACGTTCCGGGTGATTCGATTCACCGACTGCTCACGCGACGGGGCGCAAAATTATTGACATGCCGTTCATAATGCAGCGCCTCTTTCGCTCGATCCCGCAACTCATGTTGGCCATCTTTGCAGCATCGCTATTTCTTGTGATCGCGTGCTCCGGTGGTGATCCGCCTCCATCGCCCACATCGACCCCGGAAGAACTCGACGGGCTGATCGTATTTGCGGCAGCGTCTGACCTGACTCCCGGCGAAAACCGGGTGCAGTTTGTGGTCAAGACCCTGAATGGCGGCACCTTGACCGACTCAGCCGACAGACTGGACGTCACCTATTCCATTTCCGACGGCGATCCCATCTCCGCAACCGACGTGACCTGGCATGCGTGGCCTGTCCGCGGAGGTGCTTACACCGCTCATCTATCGTTTGAGTCGGAAGGTCTCTGGCAGTTGCGAGTCCGTGATCGCTCAAACCCCGACCTGATCGACGGGGTCGCTGCCTTGATAGTCAACGCCACATCCGCAACACCGTCTATCGGATCGCCGCCGCCGTCGACACCCAGCAAGACCGGAACAACCACGGCCGAGTTGGCATTGATCACAAGCGACCTTGATCCCGACCCAGAGTTCTACGCGATCAGCTTCAACGAGGCTGTTTCTTCCGGCAAGCCGACCGTCGTCGTCTTTTCAACTCCGGCCTACTGCCAGTCAGCGACGTGCGGCCCACAGCTCGACGCGGCGGCAGACGTGCGGGATCAGCATCCCGGGCTGGCTCACTTCATTCACGTCGAACTCTTCGACAATCCGGCCGAGATGCGTGCCGATGGCGATGCTTCGCTGGGGATTGAATCCCCTGTTGTTGAGCCGTGGGGACTTCCGTCAGAGCCATGGACCTTCGTTATAGATCGAGAAGGACTTGTGTCAGCCAGGTTCGAGGCCTTTACCACCGCCGACGAGATCGAAGCGGCGGTTCTGATAGCTGCCGGGTCCTAAATCACCCCGAACGCGTAAAGCCCCTCGCCATATGACGAGGGGCTTTCTTTATGCCTACGCTCTGGCTAGAGCGAGTCGATGTAGGCCACGATTGCCAGCAGATCGTCGTCCGAAAGAGACGGGTTGCCACCCTTGGGAGGCATGGCTATGCCGGTCGTGTTGCCTTCGTCACTTGGTCCCCGTCCGACCTTGATGAAGTCCACCAGTTCGGCGTCGCTCAAACCATCCATGAATGCGCTCTCTACGAGATCCTTGCCAAGACCGGGCACACCCCGTCCATCAAGTCCGTGGCATGCAGAGCAAGAGCCGTACTTGGTCTTGCCCGTTGCGATCAGTTCTGCAGGATCGGGCCCGGCGTCCACCGTCGGCGCGGGTGCGGTCGTAGCGGTTGGTGCAGGTGCGGATGTTGCGGCCGGACTGTCCGACCCGCCGTCATCGCCACCGCCACACGCGACGACGAACATTACGCCGACGATGAGAGAGGCCAGGAGAGTAAATTTTTTCATGTGTATTGGTCTTTCTACAGGTATAAGGGCAACTGTCGGTTGCAGTCGATATAGGGTCTGGTTACTGGTTTATCTCTATAGCGTGCCTTCCGTCGTCATCGTGAGCAAGGTGTACTTCCCCGTATTCGAAGGCCGTCACCATGCCATCCCAACTCCGTATTTCATCCTCATGGGATTCCTCCAGGAGGCCCGCAAAGGCCCGCGCACTGGCCACGTTCGTAAACGCCACAATCCCGTGTCCCATCGGCGTTAGAACCTCCTCCGCCGCTAACAAGATCGCATCCTCTGAACGAATCCACTCCGCTGTATCGAAGTCGTGAAGCCAGAAGACCTTGACGTCTTCATACCGATTAATGTGGTGCTGAATCATGTCTCCGGCGTCATCAAACTTGCGCACTTCGCCATCGCTAGTGACGTAAGCGGCCGCAAACCGGGCTTCCGAGATGATCATCCCGCATTCGTGGCAAATCTCCTCGCCGTAAGCAATCTCCGGTGGAGCGTCGAAATCGACGGTGCTCGAGCAAGCGACCGCGCCCAGTAGGAGTAAGGCGACAACCGCGGTCGCCAGTCTCGCCATCAGAGTCCTCCCTTGCGTCGGAAGATGAAGTAACCGATCACGAACGGCACCACCGTCCATGCCGCAAGTACCGCTATCAACAGCGGCAGCAGGCCATCTCCATATTTCCGCACCGCGTAAATCCCGGCCGGGCCAAGAACTTCGAGATCGCCCCGCATTGATAGAACGGCGGCCATCTTGAACACCTGCAGTGGGTTCAAAAGAGACAGCGTGAACAGCGTGTTGATCTCGATGTCCAGCACAACGGCTGTTCCCATCAGGCCGAGATCGCTTATGAAGGCGAGTCCGAGCCACGCAAACAGTGCTATCCCGATGGCCGTCGCGCCTTTTCGTGATCCGGCGGAGATCAGGAACCCGATACTCAGGGTGGCGAGCCCCAGAAGGAGTGTCAGTCCGACCAACTCCAGGTAGTCCCCGCCGCTCGCAGAACTGCCCCGCCATGCGATGACAACCCCGCTAAGCCCAAAACCGAACGCTAGCGCCGCCGCAAGTGTCAAACCAAGCCCGATGAACTTGCCGATCATCACCTCGGCGATTGTGACCGGCTGCGCGAGCAGGTAGGCAAGTGAGCCGCGTTCACGCTCACCGGCAAGCGCCATAGCGCCAAGTGTCAGCCCCATCAACGGGACTATGAGCAATACCAGGTTAATGAGGGCGGCGGCGGTCCGACTGAACCCGGCGAGACCGTAGCCTCCAAGACCAGACATGGCCGTCCACGAGAGCGCCAGCGCCAGACCGGCAAATGCGAAGGCGTAGAGCGCGAGCCAGCGGTTGCGTATGGCGTCACGTAGTTCTTTGAAAACGAGGGTCGCGATGGTCCCAAACTGGACACCCTCAAACTTGAAGAAGCCGGCCGTCTTGACGCGCAGGGTCGTACTAGTCATCGGACCACTCCTCTCCGCCTTCCAGTTCGAAGTCGGAGACCTCTATTCCAGCTCTAACCAGGGCTTCTATCGGTCGGCCTTTTTCGGGTGACTCCAACCGAACCCGAACCCCGTGACCGTTTCGTGAAGCGTCAAATCCGCTATCTGTAAGCAGGTCTGTGGCCTCTTGAATGAATTCCTGGTCAAGGACGATTCGGAGCGTGGGTTGCAACCCCATGCGCTCGGCGAACTGATCCGGGGATTCATCCGCGGCCAGCTTCCCGTTCTCAAGCACAAGCACCCGGTCCGCCAACCGGACCACTTCACCCGGGCGATGGGATGCGAATATCAGGGTCTTTCCGGACTGCCTGAGTTCGTCCAGAACGACGATGAACTCTCTTCTTGCTGCCGCATCTAGATTGGCTGTTGGCTCGTCCAACAGCAGTACCGGCGGATCACCGACCAGCGCTACGGCCAGGGCAAGCCGTTGTCGCAAGCCCCCGGAGAGCTGTCGGACCTGCTTTTTGATGTGGCTGGACAGCTCAAGTCGCTCCAGCATCTCGCGACCGCCGCTGTCAGATACGCCCCTGAGTCGGGCGTACAGCCGTATCGTCTCGTCCACGCTAAGGTCGTCGTGGAACGATATCTCCTGTGGCACGAGTCCGATGTTCCGACGCGCAGCCTTGCCCTGCCGTTTCACGTCGTACCCGGCGATCCGGGCGACGCCCTTATAGGCGGTTAACCCCAGCAGGCAGCGTAGAGCCGTCGTCTTGCCCGCGCCGTTGGAGCCCCAGAAAGCGACCGATTGGCCGGGTTGGATTACAAAGCTCAGATCGTTAACGGCGGCGTGTTTGCCGTACCAGCGTGACAGCCCTTCGACCTCTATAGCTGGTATCTCAATCGGGTCTGATGGGCCAGTTTCTGGCGGCGTCCTGAATGAAGGGTCACCGGCGCGACTAGAGCCTGGGTCGGATGCACCGCCGAATCCCGTGAGTCTTCGGCTAAAGAACAGCCCCCCGCCGATTGCAAGCAGTGATCCGGCAGCCAGGGCAAGCCCGGTGCGGGATCGACCGCCTTCCAAACGGGGTAGTTGTGTGAGTGGAATGGTATTCATCATGGGCGCCTCGTCGGTGAGTTTCGGTTTCGGCCGGATGAAAGGAACGGCGCGTGCGGCGAAATCGATCGCCTGGGTTGATGGGCTGTGGATGAAGAGCCGGAACTCCGGACGCTCTTCGGTCAGGTTCTCGAACAACCGCTGAGCGTTGTAAGGCAGATCGCCGATACCGTCGCCATCGGAGTCGTACCCCGCGTAGTCGCTCCAGTAGTTGCCCCTGCCGTCCGGTGCCCAGTAGTTGCCGACCAGCTTTCCGCCGCCGTTGATCGTGACCTGCTCCTGGTTGTCCATGAAGCTGTTTCCGGAATACTCGTTGCGCTTCACTGACGGCATGAGCCGCACGCCGATGTCATTTACGGCGAATACGTTTTCTTTAAATATGAGGCGCGAATCGATCTCACGCGGCGAGTTGTCGATCGACGCCCCTACCCGGTTGTCCGCAAACAGGTTTCCGGTGACAACGGCGTCATCCAGGTCCTTCATGCCGATTCCGTATCCACTTGGGCCCCGGTTCGATTCAACGACGTTGTTGCGCATCTCCAGTCGGCGGCTGTACATGAAGAACGCACCGACCGAGTTGCCTGACAGGATGTTGTCCTCGACTACCGCATCGTCGTCGTACATGAAGTGCAGACCGTAACGACCGTCCGTGATCTGGTTGCCGCGAATCTGGAGCCGTTCGGAGTACCAGAGCACCACGTCACGGGCGTTCTCCACGATGTTGTTTTCGACCTTCGTGTCATGGCTGAACCAGATGCGTATGGCGTCCCCACGACGTGCAACGTCAAGGTCCTTACCGCGGACGTAGTTGTCGCTGACCACCGAGTCTTTGGCTTCGCGCAGGTAAATTCCGAACAGCGCGTCTTCAATGCGGTTGCCCAGGACAAAAGTTCGTGGCGCTTCAACCTCGATACCCGCATCTTCGTTCACGAGCAGGGTTCCGCTCCCACGGATCTCAAACCCGGAGATCGTAACGTCCGGTGCCTGAATAGAGAGGACCGTGCCTTCGCCGCCACCATCGATCACGGGCCAGTCGATGCCGATCAACGACACACTGGTGTTCACAACCAGGCCACCGTCGTGACGCCCACCCTCCACGGTGATCGTGTCACCGTCCGAAGCTGCGTCCAGCGCAGCCTCGAGTGTTGGATAGGTCCCACCATGACCGGTAATTGTTCCGGCGTCGGTCTCCGAACCTGCCTGTACGGCAAGGGACGAAACCAGGAGCAACAGGAGGGCGGTGAGCGCAGCAGCCATGCGCATTCGCCGGATCAACCGTCGGCCCCCGCTGATGCGGACGCCGTTTCGGCGTGCTTTTTAGCTTCTTCCAGGAGGGGTTTGTAGGCGCGTCTGTGCAGCACCAACCCGACGATCACGAGCACAGATGCGACGAACGCCAGGTACAGGCCGTTCTCCCATATTGCGTTTGTTTCGAATTGGGCTATCTCGCCGCGCCCGATGAGAGGCGGCGTAAATGGCTCAATAATGTTGGACAGCGGCGCGAGCGGATCCAGGTCATGCCCAAATTTCCGCATCCAGAACCATAGATCCGCCAGGAATATCACCGGGTACAGGATTGCCGGCCATGACAGCACCAGTGCGCAGGGATTGTGGACAAATACGCTGGAGATCACGAGTCCGGCCACCACAACGATGGCCAGGAAGCTCATAGAGCGTTCTAGCTCTCCGGCGTCGCTGATGGGCCGCATACCGATGTAGTGGTTGAGGCCGTCAACCTCCCCGATATCGCCCTCAAGGTGGTCGACGTACACCGTCAACTCCAACCCCTTCGGATATTGCGGCGCTTCAAGGTCCATGCGCCAGTACGGCATGAACGTCGAGATCAGCAGTAGTAGTGCCGCCACGCCCAGTAGGGCTGTCGGAAGAAGAAAGCGTACCGGGTTCTTAAACAGAACTTCCCGCGGGATATGCGGGCCAAATACTTTTACTTTTAATCGGTCAATCCGGTCACGGGTCATATAGCAAAACCTCCCTACGTCGGACAGGGGTAGGCCACCCCGGGAGGACGTTGTTCACGCCCTCCCGGGGACCATGCTCACCGGGAGGAGTTCTCGGCGAGTTAACTACCGGGTTTTCACGGCTCCACCAGGAAGTAACCGGCCATTTCTAAGTGCAGGGCGGAGCAGAACTCCGTGCAGTAGAAGGCGAATACTCCTGATTCATCCGCTTCGAACTCGAACGTTTGCGTCTCACCCGGTTCCAGGCTCAGGTTGATGTTCTGGCCAGGGAGGGCGAAACCGTGCGTAGCGTCGAACGCACGCTCGATGTTCGTGATCGTCCAGGTGACGTGGTCACCCTTTTTCACGTTCACGCGTTCCGGCGTGAAGTGGCTACGTACGGCGGTGGTCTTTACCGTGACGTTGTTACCGTCCCGGGTCACACCCTCTTCGCCGACAGCAACACTGTTGGGGTCAACCGACTGCGTTGCCGGGTTCCAGCCGACCTCCGGATAGACCTCCCAGGCGTTGATCTTGTCCGCCTTGATGATCTGCGCGTAGTGCGGCTCACCGATTCCGACAGGTGAATCGTAGAGCAACTGCATCTCGGTGCCGGGTTGCTCGATGTCGATCAACTGCAGGTTCTGCGGAAGCAGAGGTCCGGTGACCGCAAACCGGTCAAGGGCCCACTTGTTCAGCGAAACCAGGTAGTTGCCGTCAGGGCTTAGTGGGATCCTCTAGAGTCGACCTGCA
>JGI24918J38489_100457_pt1 | contig 31886 bp, 26 predicted proteins | sample LinPfosmplate6_FD_38489 | JGI IMG/M metagenome (IMG submission 38489)
TGCAGGTCGACTCTAGAGGATCCCACATTCTAGCATGCTCTTCGGTCACTTTTGCTTGTTCAGATGAAATCATTTCAAGAAATCTGGTAATTGTATCAACAACCCGATGTGCATCTATTACGGAAAATGTCTCTTGATGTGCCCACTTATTTCTAGCTGATTGGATTTCACTTAAATATGTTTTACCCACATGACCTAGTTTTTCAAAGAAAACATCACGATCGTACCTACGGACTAATTGTAATAAGGCATTAACCTCTACCTTTTTAGCAAATTCATCTACATCAGCCTCTAAAAGGATTTGAGCTTCTTTATATTGTGGTTTATTTTCTAATGCATGCCAGGATTCTGCCATCCATTCTTCGTCTTTAAACTTTGTACGTACTTCTCTTATGAAATAGGGAGATAGCCCTACTCTAAGCGCCTCTAATGATCGGCCAATTCTTTCGCTATTATTGAGTGCCATAATGTAATTCCTTATTTAAAATAAAGTTTCTTGCCCCTCACTGACGTTTGGTATTTCAGATTTAATATCTGCCCAATTAGAAACTAATGTATTATAATCCCCTGCGTGTTTTGCCCATCCTCGCTTATCACAAATATGATATAGCAGGTAAGCTAATTCTTTAGCTTCATCTGCTTTCTGGGGTCCCATAAGTTTTGCAAGCTTTGCAGCACCTAATTGTCCATCACCATTAATAAGCTCTTTTATTATGTAATGTGTGCATTCCCATAGAGTCAGTCTTTTATCTGTTCTTGGATCCCAATCAGCAGGCATCTCAGTCCAATGTTTAAGTTTAGCCTTTCCACTATCAGCTATAAATACACCAGAGTCTACAAGCCCTTGGACAGAAATATCTTTAGCCTTTGCTAATGTTTCAGCTTCACCATAAGGCTTATCATCAAATCCATAGGTATCAAACCATTGAATGCAGAAACGAGTATCTGAGTCCATGTCAATATCTGAGTTTTCTTGTATGTGATCTAATTCTGCATTAATAAGTTGTAAGGCTGTGCGTACTGTCATAGCAGACCCATCTGCTTCTAATACTTTTGCATATTTCGTAAATACTGCCATTCCTGGTCCGATCGCTGATTGCTGTAAATCAACAGGTGTTATATCAGATTCCACCATTGTTAGAATGGCATTTTCCAAGTTACTTCTTAAAGTATCTACAAATTCTTTTCTTGTTGCAATTTGTGCATTTTTATTCTTTTTACGTAATGCAATAACAACAGAAGTTGCTAGTGCATTTACTTTATGCTTCATTCCACCTACCTGTTCAGTCCTTACTGGCCATGTTGCCGTTATTTGATGACCAGCTTTTATTAAGCCTTCTAAAAATATTTCCCAGCCAGTAGACGATTCTCCCTTAGTACCAGAGGATTCTGTCTGCTTATATGAATAAAAATAAACAACAGGATATTCATCATTTGCCTTTTTACTTATCAGTTTTGCTGCATTTGATAATCCATTCAAAAAATGTTCATTTGCCTTTTCTCTACTGCCATTAAATCGAAAAGGGGTTGCAATTATTTCATTGCTTTTAGGTGTTAAAATGGTGTTTAAAAAATCGGGATATACATCGCCTAACACTGTACGAATCCAAATAAAAAAATAATCGGATAAATCTGCGTAGCCTATATTATCATAATAAGGTGGATCTGTTATAATTATTGGATTATCTAATTCTAAAATAGACCTAGATACGTCAACTTGACTTGATTTACCATCACCATTTGGATTGAGTCTTGATAAAACTCTTATCAAAAATTTAACTCCTCCTAAAAAATTACCTGATGAATTAGAAAACGGATTAGCTTCAGCAAAATCCCAAACCATTGGTAATGCTTGTCGACTAAAGGTATTTACCATATAAGAACCACCCCAAGGAGTAAAGGTTGACCAATAATTAATCCTACTACTATAAGCTAGAGTTATATATGTAATAATAGAATTTGCGTAAGATTCATTGCCACCATCTCTAATAATTATATTTTTTATATTTTTTATTTCTGACGCAAAAAGACTAATTGTAAATAACTGTCTTTTAGTAAATAACTCATGATGTCTATTATATCCATACGCTTGAACACGAAATCCTAAAGCCTTATCAGGTAATTTGGTTTCTGGAAAAGTAAAATCCAATTTCACATCACTAGCCTTTATTTGAAAATCATCTGCTGCGTAATATCCGCGACTTTTCCCACTTTCTGTTATATATGCCATCATTTTATACTTGATGTTTTTACACTTGCCTTCATTTCTAATATAATGAAATGGAATAGGAGAATTACACGAGATGCATTTTGCACCATTTCTATTCACAGTCCCATCACTTGGATGATTGTCTTTAACTTTTTTTACATCAAACTCAATAGAGCTGCCAACCACCCTAGGTATTATAATCCATTTCCCATCCTTTTCTTTTTTAATTTCAAATGACCTTGCTAATGGCGCATCAATTTTGCATGTCGGGTTTGGGCAACTAACGGTTCTTGTCCATAACCAGGCAATAACTACTTCGTTATTGATAGATTTTGGATAAAAATCTTTTACCTTATTGAATACATTATCATTCACTCTTTTAGAATAATAATCAATATCTTCTATCAAGCCAGTTAAGCCGCTATGAAAATTTGTTTTATTTGGATTAACAGGTTCATGATTTAAACATTCTTTTGGCAATTCGATTAAAGACTTAGTAATTAATACAGCTATTGGATTTAAATCAGTACCAATGGCATCTAAGCCCAGTTTTTGTGCTTCTAATGGTATTGTCCCACCACCACAAAAAGGATCTAATAATGGAGGGATTATTTTGTCCTTTTTCTTATACACAGAAATTATTTTTTCAAGTAACAATGGGTTATCAAAAGTTTCCCAATTAACCATTTCTTTAATTAAGCTAAACAAATAATCCATCTCTTTTTCTTTTTGTTGTTGACTTAATTCAGAATTTTCAAATGGCGAATCAACAATACTTGCAAAGATAATTGCTCGTACAGCTGCTAATGGTCTTCTTGCCCAATAAGGATGTATAGTTGATGGATGTCCATGTTTTATGGATTTTTCTTTTACACAAGCATCGTTTATTGCCTTCAGTGGTAATGCAACTTCAATTAATTTCTTTTTATACGGCATAGTTCAATCCTTATTCTGGGTTATTGCCCATATTTATTAATTTTTTAAGATTAAAGTTTGCACTTATTTGCGCAAAGCCAGGTTCACTATCAAATGGCTCTTTTACATAGACAGGTTCTTGTGCATTCCCATCATCGACTTTTACAATTGCAAGTCTGAAATCTTCGGGCTTATTTAAAGATGCCATAATCTCATTTCTTGTAACCGTAACAATATCCTGATCCATTCCTTTTCCCTTTACTTCCAGGAACAAATATCTGCCTCCATCAGGAAATGCTGACATTATATCATAACCCAATCCACGTTGAGCTGAAACATCTTCTGGGGTTCTTCCTAAGGATCGCTCGGTATCTATTACTTTTTGCATAGCTGCATCTTCAATTATTTTTCTAGCTTGAGAATCGGCAACAACTGGGCCTGTTTGTTCTAAATCCAACACCAATCCTTTTGGTATTACAATAGCTCCACCAATAACAAATGGGACAGATGGTGTAATATGTGCTTCTAACTCTAGCTCACCCATACGTTTTTCAAGTCTGGCTGATAAATCTTCTGCTCTTTTGAATGCTTGCCCTGAATTCATTCTAACATTCTTTCCAGCTTGTTCCTTTTCTTTTAACTCGTTACCTCTATGATCCCAATAATGAATTTCTTTAGTCAATCTATGCCGTACCTGTTCTTTTGCCTTATTAATATATTTTAGCTTTCTTCCTTTCACGCTACCTAAATGCTCAGGAACTATTTTTTCTGCAGCATAACCTATAATTCGGCTTTCTAAATCTCTCTTTATCCAATCTTCATCAATTAATCCACTGACTTTCTCTATCTCATTCTCTGATGCAGGTCTGTAGTCCAAATAAGGCGCATACCCAACCTTCTCTACATTAAAATTCTTATCAATTTCTGAAAACATTATCTGTTTTGAAATCGTTCTGTTTGATCCGTTCGGAAGAACCACTCCATCTTTAATTGCATGCTCAACAAAGAATAAAACTTTTACTTCATCACCGTAGTCATCTTCATTTATTAGAATAGCACCTTGCTTTAAAAGTGATAGATGGCTTTCTTTTATCAAATCAAGAATAGAATTCATTAATGGATGCCCCGGTGTTACAAATTCGGCATCAGGCTCTCCTTCGGATTTAATAAAATTTCTATCAAAACAAATTCTGTGATACTTCGGTTGTACTGGAGTATGATGTCCAATCTGCCTATCCCTACGTATGATACTGACTGGTACTCTCATAATCTCATAGCGGCGCTTCTCACGTAGGTGAAGACTGCCACCCAATTTTTTAAATGCTGCAATAAAGAAAGATTCAATAAAGTGGGGCTGCAACTTTCGTGCTTCAACCTTCTCCATTTCTTCTTTAATGGCAATGACCTTGGTCTGATCAAACACTTCATTGGTTAATGCATTTACCTCAAGCAAATTTGTTAAATGCTCAACATCCATCGCATGGTCTACTACTGTTTCAAATTCTATTTTTCTTTGGGGATCATCCGTGTATCTGATAGCATCTTTTAGAATATCTCTTAAAGGAATAGAAGTAAAAGCGGACCCTAATACATCAAATACTTTTCCCCCGAGGGCTTCTCTGGCCTCTTCTAATTTTTCAAACAAGCGATCAAAGACAGCGCCTTCTCTGGTTTCATGGGCGACTAGATTCCACAAATGGCATACAAGTTCCTGACCAATTCGATGGATACGACCAAATCTTTGTTCAATCCGATTTGGATTCCAGGGCAGATCATAATTAATCATCATATTTGTAAACTGAAGGTTAATACCTTCACTGGCAGCATCAGTCGCAACAAGAATCAATACGTTTTTATCATTTTTAAACGTATCCTGATTCTTCTTTCTTTCATCACGATGCATACCACCATAAATATTCACTACAGATTCATCAGTACCAAAAAAGGAGCGAAGCCTATTTGTCAAATATTTAAGTGTATCCTTGTGCTCAGTAAATATAATAAGCTTTCTTAATTTTCCATTCTCAAAGAGAATATCACTCTCCAACAGCTTAAGTAGTTCATCCCATTTTTTATCTATGCCACTATTTCTAATTTCTTCCGCTTCTTTAACAAGACCATCCAGTGTTTGTATCTCTATTTTTAGCTCTTTAATTGTTTGTGCAGCCGATACACCTGAGACAAGTTGCTCTTCCTGTTCTAACAGCTCATCATCTGGCAGGTCGTCAATATCACTCATAAAATCATCATCAAAAGCAGTTAAACTCTTCTGCGATACCATAGATATTTCATGACCTCTTTTTAACAATTCTTCTTCTGTCAGTCTCTCTTCAAGACGCTGTTTTCTTCTTTTCAAAGATTGGAAAATGGCTTCAGGAGAAGATGCGAGCCTTCTTTGAAGTACTGTAAGCGCAAAACCAACTTGATTTCGTCTTCTACCATCGGTATCAACAAAACGTTCAGCACGATTCATTTCTTCCCTAACATAAGTTGTCACTAGGGTATACAAAGTAGCTTCACCGTCAGATAAATCATATTTTAGAGAATATGCTTTTCGTTCTGGAAAAAGCTTTCTTCCATCAAATTTTAACAAATCCTCTTTTATGAGTCGTCTCATAATATCAGAAGTATCTACTAAATGCACATTTTCCCTATATTTTCCTGCAAAACGATCCCCATCAATCAGTGAGAGAAATGCCTGAAAGTCCTCATTTTTTCCTTTATGTGGTGTTGCTGTCATTAATAGAAAATTCCTGGTTTTAGTGCTAAGAAATTTCCCAAGTTTAAATCGCTTGGTCATTTCTAGCTTATTGCCAAAATAACTTGCCGACATTTTATGAGCTTCATCTACCACAATTAAGTCCCAGTCAGTGGGGTTTATCTTATCTTGAATCTGTTCGTTTCTACTTAAATGGTCTAACCTGCATATAATTTTATCCATATCAAGAAATGGGTTACCCGACGGGCTTCTCTCAACAGTGTGGCGATCTACAAGATCAAAGTGCATTCCAAATTTTTCATAAAGTTCATCCTGCCACTGCTCAGATAAATTTCCTGGGGCAACAATCATACATCTTTGTAAATCCCCGCGGTACATAAGTTCTTTCATTAAAAGACCGGCCATAATCGTTTTACCCGCTCCAGGGTCATCTGCCAAAAGATATCTAAGTGGCTGTCTAGGCAACATATGTTCATATACTGCAGAAATTTGATGTGGAAGTGGTATGATTAATGAAGTAGATACAGCTAATAATGGGTCAAATAGATGTGCAAGACTAATCCTATAGGCTTCTGCAGCAAGTCTAAAATCTGAGCCATCGCCATTGAAACTAAATGGCCTGTAATCACTGACTAATTCTAATTCATTTCCCTGAGATTCATAGAGTAATTGACTTGCAGTATTGCCTGATTGGTCACGGTAGGAAATATCAGCAACATTACTTCCAATTATTTGGACTGAAACAACTGTTACGTCTTGCCCGGGAAGAATTCCACGAATTATGTCATTAACTTTTAATTCATCTATTTTCATATTAAAAATTACACAATAAACTCCCACAAACAAAAAAGCCCCCGTGAGGAGGCTCTTTTTAATTAGTATTGTTTATTAGTTAATTCTTGCTGCGTTTATTCTATAAACTGCAAAAATTCTATCTTCTTCTCTTAAATGACAATAAGCCTTCACACATAATCGGTCATATTTTGATTTAAATCTTTTAACAAATGTGAATCGTTCAGGCGTAATAGTTCTAGTCGATTTTTCACCATTCCATTTTTGATATTCGATTTTAACATTGCTACTATCAATAATAGCATCCTGTAAGGTATCAAAAGCATTGACAAAATAATTAGAATAGTTACTCATTTGTTTTATATACGAAAAAAAGCTTAAAAGGTTCCCAATTATCTCATTTCTCCCCTCAATAATTGAAGATATTAGACATAATATTAAAATTTAAAAGGTTTGGTGAGAGTAAGGAAATCATAGCCCCAATAGTCCCAATAATCTAATATTTCCCAATTCGTTTTAGTTGAATTAACTGGTGAATACTTAATCCAAGTGAACTTCCAATGCAATCTCAAGCTACCATCTTCTATCATCTTCTTAACTAGCTTTGAACCCTTATATCGTCCAGATTTGTAATAACTCTTCATCATAATTCCTTTAGGTGCATCATATTCATATCTAAGAAATAAATCACCGCTAAAACTGGCGATAGCTTTAACCAAATCATTGGTTTCAGTAAAATAACATTGATAATCATAGTTACCTAATTCATCTGTTTCATTGAAAGTGGCTATGAAATTGGTTGCCTCTCCATTCACATCATACACTCGAAATAAATCATCTTCTTTTATGATGGCTAAACCCATACGATGAGGTTCTGATTCAGTTATAACTCTTTTACCATTTTCATAAAGAGTTCTTATTACTCCTAATGACCACATACCTTCAATCGGATTAAGGTTATCATGATTCTTTATAAAGTAATCATTTATTTCTTGCTTACTCTTTACAACCATAATCGGTTCTGAGTCATAATAGAGTGGGTTCGTGCAGCTAATAAAGGTGATACTAAACACTATAGATAATTTTAAAGTCTGATTAATCATGTTTCTTCCTTAATTGAGTAAGGCTAAAAATTAATGTCCAGTGATATTCAACTATGATTTGAAGTATATCTATTGATTCCATCTGGCCTCCTTTGAAGTTATTGTATAAAAAAAGGAGGCTGCGCCAGTGCACAACCTCCTTAGTTCAATTTATAAACCTCTAAAGACTTAGTTTTGTTCCGCTTTTCTCCTTTATTTGACCCAGAGGCGTTTCATTTAGCCCACTTTCAAAATAGGTTTATTTAAAATTATAAACTTTTTTATTTTACTTTTTTTATCGAATGAATAAAGAGTGAGATTTACATAAGACCCGGATTTTATAATTGCATTAGACCGTGCCTTATTTTCTGCATCTATATAAAATAATGAAAGCAATCCATTTACAACTGACGTATAGTCACCATAATCAGAATATAATAAGACTGTGGTTGGGTCTACACTTGTAGAGCTAAATCTATATGGCACATCGACACGATAGGTATAGCCGTGAATAATATAATCCACATTAAAATATTCAATCATCTGAGACAAATGATATTCATTTATTTTTTCGAGTTCTAACTTATTATTATCTAAATATTCCATTACTTTGATATGGTCACTTACAATAAAGCATAGGGAATCATAGTAGGATTCCACATTTGTTCTTAACCCATAAAAGTCATCTTTAAATGGGAGAATGATGACGCTTGATTCACTATTATTCTTACATACTATTTTGAATAGTTTCGCTTGGTATTCTTCTTGTGTCCATATTTTATTCCCGTTTTTATCTATGACATCTTTGATTATAGAGAAATGAAAATATCTGTAATCAGAAGATGAAGTGTTTAATTTGATTGATTTGGAATCTTCAATAATTGAAGCCTTTCCTCTATATGCAATTACCCCATCAGGACTATAACTTTCATGAAGCAGTGTAAGCGTATGTTGAGAGTATAATGCGTTAAATAGAAAAAGGAATAGAGTCGATAATATGAGCCAGAGGCGTTTCATACTGGAAATTACACAGAAATTACCCAATAATGTGGGTGTCGATTCTATAATTAAGGGGTGCACCCCCTACTATTTGGTTTACTTTGAGAGTTTAAGTTGAAAAACTTGAATTGTGATCGAAAATCTTATACACCTATTTAGACACACCTTTTACACCGTTATTTCTCTTTGTGTCCCTTGCTGTGTCCCTTAAATCCGTGTCCCTTATTTGTATATTTAAGATAACAGTAGACTACATCTGATAAAACAAAAGCCCCTCAATAAAGAAGGGCTTCATGTCAGTCAGAAGTGGTTTCTGACGAGTCGGGGTGAGAGGATTCGAACCTCCGACCTCCTGCTCCCAAAGCAGGCGCGATAACCGGGCTACGCTACACCCCGAATGTTCAAACAAAATTAAAGGATTTTTTCATTCGCTAGTTAGCGAATTCCTTTTATTTTTTATCTTTTTACTTTAAATCTTTTCTTGGGTGAGTGATGGGACTTCCCGCCTACGTTTCACTACGGCGGACAGGGAACCCACTAACTCATCCTTTGGGTGAGTGATGGGACTTGAACCCACGGCCTCCTGGGCCACAACCAGGTGCTCTAACCAGCTGAGCTACACCCACCATTCATATTCAATCGAATCACTTCAATTGAAGCCGGGGAAATTAATGTTATTAATGGCACTTAAAGAAAAGTTTTTTACAGGAACTTGGTTAATCATTTTTCATTCAACATGGTATGATAATTTTAGGATAGAACTATTGTAATTTTTCACATGCGCCTTCTTACAAGATACATCCTCAAGCAACTATTCATGCCCTTTATCTTTTCGTTAATGATTATTGTATTTGTTCTGTTCACCCAATTCCTTCTCAGAGCCATTGACCGTTTCCTGGGGAAAGGCCTAGACTTGGGTACCATTTTTGAATATCTCTTCCTCAACCTAGGATGGATTACTGCCTTGGCCGTTCCCATGGCTGTTTTGGTAGCGGCACTTATGGCTTTCGGGCAATTTTCAGAAGATAATGAAATCACCGCCATGCGAGCATCAGGTATTAGTTTTATTACGATTGTCCGCCCTGCCCTCATTTTGGGTTTTGCCATTGCAACGGTGCTCATCCTTTTTAATTCATTCATTATGCCGGAGATGAATTTCAAAGCACGTATGCTTTCCGGGGATATTTATCGCAAACGGCCGGACCTCAATATTGAACCGGGATATTTTATGGACGATTTACCCGATTACAGTATAATAATCCGAGATAAGGAAAATGACACACTAAAGGATGTTCGGATTTTCAGTAAAGGCATTGGAGAAACACAAACCAGTATTCATTCCAAAACGGGCAAACTTTCAACCATTGATGATGCAATCGTCTTGGATCTTTTCAATGGCGAAATCCATGAACTGGATCTAAAAGATTATGGTAATTATCGTCGGATAGAATTTGAAAAACACAAAATTATTATTCCTGCCGATGACTTGTTTTTAAACAGACGCGATACCACCAGCCGCTCCGATCGGGAAATGACCATCCAAATGATTTTGAGTAAACTTGAGGATATTGACAATAGGATTGCCATTGTAAAAGGCCGCGTGGGACGGGCATTTTTACGAACGGAAATGGATAGCATTGTTCCACCAAATTATGAATCGGCAACTGCTTTATTAACGACGTATCAAGAATCTTATTCAAGCGACCAATCAAACAGTGCCGATGAAATATACCGTAAGGAAAAAGATATTAACATCGCCCAACGGCAACTTCGAAATGAGTACAATCTCCTTCGCAGTTATGGCAAGTCTAACAATAAGTATGAAGTGGAACTCCATAAAAAATTCTCTTTACCCGTGGCCTGTATTCTTTTCATCATGACAGGCGCCTCCCTGGGCGTGTTATTTCGTAAAGGCGGATTCACCATTGCCACCAGCCTTTCATTTGGCTTTTTTCTGGTATACTACATATTTATGATTGGTGGTGAAGATTTAGCCGATAGAAATATTCTTTCCCCCGTTGTTGGCATTTGGTCACCCAATGCTATTTTATTTGTCATTGCCACCTACCTCCTCCTCCATACTGTTCGGGAACAACCACCCTTTAAAATTAATCTCAATATATTCAAACGATTTATGAAGAAAAAAAAATGAATCCTCAAAAACTAGTTGAGCTTAAATCAAGAGGTGAAGCCATCCCCGGAGATGACCTTGAAACTTTCATTAACGCCTATGTAAACGGTCAAATCAATGATGATAAAATGACACCTTTCCTCAAGGCAGTTCATGCGAAAGGAATGACCCTTGAAGAAATTGTTGCGTTTACCGAAGTTATGCTGAATTCCGGAGAACAAATTCAATTTTCTGGCATGGATTCCTATATTGCTGATAAACATTCCACCGGCGGTGTTGGGGATAAAGTTTCCATAATCTTGGCGCCCATTATGGCGGCGGCGGGGTTGGCCATCCCCATGTTAGCAGGGCGAAGTCTCGGCCATACGGGTGGAACAATTGATAAACTTGAAACTATTCCCGGCTTTCAATCAAATCTTTCTATTAATACATTTAAAAAAATTGTGGAAACGCATGGCCTTTGCATGATGAGCCAAACTGAAAATATCTGTCCTGCCGATCGCAAGATGTATGCCTTGCGAGATGTAACCAATACCATTGATTCTATTCCATTAATATGTGGATCAATCATGAGTAAAAAAATTGCTGAAGGAATTCAAGGCTTGGTTTTGGATATTAAAACCGGAAACGGTGCCTTTATGAAAAATATAAATCAAGCGTCATCATTGGGAAATACACTCCAAAAAGTGGGTGAAGCATTTGGTGTAAAAACGGATGTAATCTATTCCAGTATGAATCAACCATTGGGAAGAACGGCGGGAATGTGGTGCGAGATTCAGGAATCTATTAATGCATTAAAAGGAGATGGTTCAAAAGACCTTATGGATGTGGTGTATGAATTAGGTTGTAAACTTCTCGTTCAAGCAGGAATAACGCGGTGGGAAACGGCCGCCATTTCCATCCAAGAAAACCTAATCCAAACTGGAAAAGCATACCAAAAGTTTGAGGAAATGGTTTTAGCACAAGGGGGCAATTTATTTGATAGCAAATTAAATCCACCGAAATTTGAAATAATTGTCAAGGCTGAGACTTCAGGGTTTGTCACATCCATGGATACACTTAAAATCGGATGGGCTGGTGTTGAACTAGGATGCGGACGACGTAATAAAGATGACATTTTAGACCCAACCGCAGGCGTTGAATTCATGGCAAAAATTGGCGATGAAATTCATGCCGGCGAACCAATATATCGTTGTTTCAATTCTAATGAAAATAAATTGAATTCTGGAGTAAATTATCTGCGAGATTCGGTCATCATTGGACCGAAAAAAGATAGCCACACGTTATTTTTTAGCCCTTAGCATAGGAGGTTTCCCATGGACAAGTCCTTCAAAAAGCTGTCCTCAGCCAATTCGTCAATTATAATGGAAGGTCTCGAAGAAATTGATGCCGCCGTAACGCGAGGCACATCCAACGATAATCTTCCCATCATGTTTGATGCAGTTACATCTCTTTTTTACATTGATGCATTTGACCGCCCTGACTTAAGAACCGCCATCGAGAAAGCATTGGATACCGTAGCCAAAATGGGTGCAGCTGCCATTCCCCTTGTTTTTGAAAAAGTTACCGATTCCGATATAAAAGCCGAATTGAATTTCGGTCGCGCCTGTGGACTCATGAATGAGGAAGCAATCGCACCGCTATTGAAAATACTATCATCAAAGGGTGGCTCACCAGAAATTGCCTTTGCCCTTTACGCGTTGGGGAAAATTAAATCACCAAAAATTGTGGCAGCACTTCAACCGGTACTGGAAAAGGTGAATAGTCCCCAAAAGGAATGTGAAGATACTGCCGTTAGAGCATTAGGGAAAATTTGCGAAAATATGAACCCCGAAGATGTAAGCCTGGAATTGCGCGAAGCCATGTTCAACGCATTGGTGAGTAAACTTTCTCATGGGAATGATGTGATTCGATCGAAAGCAATCCGCAACTTGGGCAAATTGATTCGTTATGGATTTGCCAATGAAATTCAAAAAAATGAAATTATGGCAAAAATTAAACGGGTCATGGGTCTAGATGAAGATCGGAAACTGGATCCGGCCTATCTCGTCCGCCGGGAAGCACAGGAGATTTTAGACGCTGCTTAATTTCGTCGGTGGACCTTACATAATCGCGAAGGCTCCGTTCCCTTTATAAATATTTCAGTTTCCAAGGGACATAAATTGGTTGGCTTATCTTTGGTGGTGGCACAGATTTCAACATCTACCACCCCATCGGGACGATCAAAACCAACCCGCTTTAAACCAAGGGTATCGTGGGCTGCTGTCATGAATCGCGCCCAAGCTGGCAAGGCGGCACGAGAGCCATCTTGGCCCTCACCCAAACTAACGCGAGGATCGTCCACACCCATCCATACTCCCGCTGCTATTTGTGATGAGAATCCCACAAACCAGGCGTCTGTCCAGTTTTGGGTTGTGCCCGTTTTACCCCCGGCAGGATGATAAAAATTATGACGCCAACGGGCACTGCCGCCCGTCCCTGCATCCATGACAGTCTGGAGCATGTTGGCCATAATATAGGCAGACTCTTCCCGCAATACCTCTTCCCGGATGGGGCGGTATTCTACAATCACATTCCCATAACGATCTTCAACACGAGTAATGGCAAATGGTTGATTAAGTACACCCTTATTGGTGAAAGCAGAATAAGCATTCACCACATCTAATAAAAATACTTCGGATGTGCCTAGGGCAATGGCATCCACGGCACGGATGTTTGTTGTAATTCCCATGCGCTCAGCAGTGGCCTTCACTTCTGTCGCAGGCACCAATTCTTTTACAACCCGAACAGCCACCAAATTAACAGACTTTCGAATCCCCTCTCGCAAAGAAGTTAATCCACTCGTGGTGCCGTCGTAATTGCGGGGCATCCATTTTTCCCATTCTCCCTCCGCATTCCGTACACGAAGAACAAGTGGCTGATTTAATAATTGCTTCGTGACAGGATATCCATTATCTATGGCGGTGGTATATACGAATGGTTTAAAAACCGATCCTGGCTGACGCTTGGCCTGGACGGCACGGTTATATTGATCATGGTAATCGGGACGCCCTCCAACCATTGCCAGTATCGCTCCGGAAGTGGGATCTAATGCAATAAAGGCACCTTGAACGAGCAACTTATTTCTTAAATCTTCATAAAGTAATGTATCGCCCCGCATCATCATTTTGACTGAATCCTCAGGATAAATTCCAAGGTATGCCAATTGGGAAAATTCTTCATCATCGCTGAAGAGGCGTTTATTCAATTTATCTTGATTCCGCTTGATGGATTTCATGAGAGATTCTTCTGCAATCTCCTGAAGACGGGTATCCAATGTGGTATAAATTTTTAGGCCGTCACGATAAATATTCACCCCAAGACGGTCATCCTCTTTTTCCATGAATCGACGAATATGTTCCGTAAAATAAGGTGCTTTCCCCTTAGCTTGGGTTTCAATTACATATTCAGATTCAATCGCCCGTGCTTCAGAATATATATCTCTAGTGATGAATTGCTGGTCGCGCATAACGCGAAGAACTACATTCCGTTTATAATGGGCTCTTTCTGTATGGCGCACGGGGGAAAACCGCGCCGGCGCCGGGAGGATACCCACCAACATAGCTGACTCACCCAATGTTAATGTTGAAGCACTTTTCCCAAAATACCGTTTTGACGCCGCTTGAACACCATAGGTGCCGTGGCCAAAATGAACATTATTGAGATACATTTCTAGAATCTCATCTTTGGTGTAAGTCCGCTCAATTTGGATTGCCGTAATAATTTCTTTAATTTTTCGGGTGATGGTTTTCTTGAACCCGATTGAATCATAAAGCGTCCGGGCCACCTGTTGGGTGAGAGAACTGAATCCTTGCTCATAACTCAAACTTATTATATTAATTACGATTGCGCGAAAAAAGTCACGCATAGAAATTCCCCAATGATCATAAAAACGGCGATCCTCAGAAGCAATCAGAGCATTTTTCAAATTGTTGGGTAAATCATTAATGCTGATAAAAATACGTTTTTCAAGATAGAGTTCATCGAGAATTTCACCATCAGCGGAATAAATCCGCGTTACCAAATCCGGATCATAATTTTCCAATTGACTGAGAGAAGGAAGATCCTGGGCTAAATAAAAAATATAGGCAAAGATTACCACCATTCCCGTAACAGCAAGAATTGCTGCTGGTTTTAAATATTTTACCAATTGTGGAATGGAAAGTTTGAATGCCATTGTGAAATTTAAGTCAATGCCTGAAGTAGAACAGGCGTGAATTTATTAAAATTAACTCGGGGGAACCGAATCGGTTCCAACCAATCAGGATTTTAATTTTGCCGGGCGAATCATTTGTTCCGGCTGAACCAGTCGATCGAAATCTTCTCCACTTAGATATCCTAATGCTACAATTGCATCTCGCAAGGAGGTATCATCCTTGTAGGCTTTTTTGGCTACTTCTGCTGCTTTATCATAACCGATATGAGGATTTAGTGCTGTAACCAACATAAGTGAATTATATAAATTCGAATGGATTCTTTCTTTGTTTGCTTCAATGCCGTCAACGCAATGGACGCGGAAAGAATCACAAGCATCAGTCAATAATCGAATGGATTGAAGAATATTATAGGCGATCACAGGTCGGTAAACATTTAATTCAAAATTTCCACTAGCGCCTGCAATTGTAATTGTAGTATCATTACCCATAACCTGAGTGCATACCATTGTCATGGCTTCACATTGAGTAGGGTTAACCTTTCCTGGCATGATGGATGAACCGGGCTCATTGGCAGGAATAAGTATTTCACCAAAGCCTGAACGTGGACCGCTGGCCAACCATCTAACATCATTGGCAATTTTGAATAATGACCCAGCCACTGTTTTTAAAGCACCGGACAATTCAACAATACAATCCTGACCTCCTAAAGCTTCAAATTTATTTTCAGCCGTTTTGAATGGCAGTCGAGTCAGTTTTGATATTTCATTTGCAACTTGTTCACCAAATCCTTCAAAAGAATTGATACCTGTCCCTACGGCTGTACCACCCATGGCCAATTCATAACAATAATCGAGAGCCTTTTCAATCCGCGTAATTCCATGATTTAAGGCAGAAGCATAGCCGGAGAATTCCTGTCCCAAACTTAAGGGTGTTGCATCCTGCAAATGGGTGCGCCCCAGCTTGATGATTGAATCAAACTCATGGGCCTTATTCTGAAGACTATCACAAAGATTTTTTAATTCGGGAAGGAGTTGATTAACTGATGCTTCCACCGCCGCGATGTTAATAGCTGTGGGGAAAGTATCATTTGTGGATTGGCCCATGTTTACATGATCGTTTGGATGTATAGGATCCTTACTTCCCAATTCTCCGCCCATCATTTCTATGGCACGATTGGCAATTACCTCATTAAAGTTCATGTTGGATTGGGTACCGGAACCAGTTTGCCAAACCACTAAAGGAAAATGATCATCAAGTTTTCCGGAGATTACTTCATCAGCTGCACTGCGAATATTTTCCGCAAGATTCTTTTCAAGTTTCCCAGCAGATTCATTAACAGTTGCGGCAGCTTTTTTCAAGATACCATAGGCACGAATCAATTCACGTTGAAACCGTTCGCCACCAATTTTAAAATTATTTAGAGACCGTTGTGTTTGGGCACCGTAATATCGATCTTCGGGAACTTCAAGTTCCCCCATGCTGTCTTTTTCTTTTCGGAAACCCATTTTTCTTTTTATTCAACCACCCAAGTGTCGCCTGCATTCAAAATATCCTGAACTGATTCTACTCCCTTTTTCTCTATCGCGGAATTAATCTGTTCTACCAACATATTGTTATAAGTGGGAGAATCAATTGCATAAATCACACCGATGGGATCAGGAAAATCACTTTGGTAGGTCAAGTTTGACAGCAGGGATGCTATCACATAATCCGACTCATCATGAACCAATACATCATCCAAACTCCACTTATCACCAATTTCCACAATGATGGGAGTATTCCCATCCAGGCGAATGCCTTTAGTCTTTTCAGCGCCAAAGGTCATGGGTTGCCCATTCTCAAGGCGTATCACTTTATCGGATTTCGTTAACTTATCGGTTAATGGCGCATAAGCACCATCATTGAAAATGTTGCAGTTTTGATAAATTTCCAAGAAAGATGTTCCTTTATGCCCGTAGGAACGCTTAATCATTTCTTGCATATGCTTGGTTTCTTTATCTATGGTTCTAGCAACAAAAGTTGACCCTGCCCCCATGGCTAAATTCAGTGGATTGAAAGGACTATCCAATGAACCCATGGGTGTTGATTTCGTCACTTTACCCACTTCAGAAGTAGGTGAATATTGCCCTTTCGTCAATCCATAAATCCGGTTGTTAAACAACATTACATTAATATCCAAATTCCTGCGCAAGAGATGGATGGTATGATTACCACCAATTGAAAGTGCATCACCGTCACCGGTTACCACCCAAACGGAAAGATCAGGGTTGGATAATTTTACTCCCGATGCTATGGCCGGTGCACGACCATGAATAGTATGGAACCCAAAAGTATCCATATAATATGGAAAACGACTGGAGCAGCCGATACCGGAAATAAATACGAAATTCTCTTTTTTCACTCCAAGATCAGGGAATACTTTTTGTGTTTGGGCCAAGATGGCATAGTCACCGCAACCTGGGCACCAACGAACGGATTGATCAGAAGAAAAATCTGCCCGCGTATATGTTTTTGCTAATGTTTCTGACATAATTTTATCCTATTAAATCTTTTGCTGCTTGTTGAATATCTGAAGAACTGATTGGTTTGCCACGAACTTGATTTAACCCTTTCGCATCAATCAGGAATTCAGCACGAACCATTTTTATCAATTGACCATAGTTAATCTCAGGCATGAGAACGTTTTTGAATTTGATCAGGATTTCACCCAAATCATTCGGAAAAGGATGAACCCATCGAAGGTGGACATGGCTTACTTTTTGTCCATCAGCCTGCAGAGCTTCTGCAGCAGAGCGACAGGAGCCCTTTGTCCCGCCCCAACTGAGGATTAAAAGGTCACCATGGGCATCACCAAAGATTTCTGTCGGACCAAAATCTTGTGCAACTGTATCTACTTTTTTAGCCCGTGTCTCTACCATATAATGATGGTTATCAGGATCGTAACTTACATTTCCGGTTAAATCTTCCTTTTCAATACCACCGATCCGATGTTCAAGTCCTTCTGTCCCCGGGATAGCCCAAGGACGCGCCAGTGTTTTCTTATCACGCGTGTAGGCCATGAATTCGCCGTCGGTTAAATTTGATTCATCTGCAAAGGATACATCAAAATCTTTTAGTTCATCCAATTGGGGTACTTGCCAAGGTTCAGAACCATTCGCCAAATAACCATCAGTCAACAACATGACTGGTGTCATGTATTTCACTGCAATGCGACATGCTTCATATGCTGCATAAAAACAATCCCCAGGTGTAGCTGATGCTATTACCGGCATGGGCGCTTCACCATTTCTGCCATACATGGCCTGAAGTAAATCGGATTGTTCTGTTTTTGTTGGCAACCCGGTACTCGGGCCACCGCGTTGAACATTAATAATTACCAATGGCAATTCAGCAATGATTGCTAAACCTAAAGCTTCAGCTTTTAAAGCAACCCCAGGACCTGATGTTGCCGTAATTCCCAAATTTCCTGCAAAAGCTGCACCAATTACAGATCCAATCCCTGCAATTTCATCCTCAGCTTGAAAGGTCTTTATACCTAAATGCTTCCAGGCAGCAAGAGTATGAAGAATGTCACTAGCTGGTGTAATGGGATAGCCGCCATAAAACAATTCCAATTTTGATTTTTCAGCCGCAGCCGCCAATCCTAAAGAAAGGGCATAATTCCCTACCACATTTCGGTAAGTACCTGCGGGTAAACTCGCTTTATCAACTGTATATCTCGTGGTGAAGATTTCAGTTGTTTCCCCATAATTATAACCCGCATCTAAAGCACGGATATTGGCTTCAACCAATTCAGGTCGCTTTCCAAATTTGACATTTAACCAATCTTTGGTTGACTGAGTGGGGCGATCATAAATCCAAAATAAGAGTCCGAGGGCAAAAAAGTTTTTTGTTCGATCTACAGTTTTAGACGGAAGTTCCATATCTTCGCAGGCAAGAGCGACAATTTTTCCCATTTCAATAGAATAAAGTGTATAGTAATCGTCTAGAGTACCATCTTCTAGTGGATTGGTTTCGTAACCGGCCAACTTCAAATTTTTTGGCGAAAAGGCATTAGCATTACAAATAATTGTGCTGCCGGGAGGTAATTCTTTTTGGTGTACTTTTAATGCTGCTGGATTCATAGCGACCAAAACATCCGGTTCATCTCCAGGTGTATGAATATCCTTAGAACTAAATTTGATTTGGAATGCACTAACACCTGCAAGTGATCCGGCAGGTGCGCGAATTTCTGCTGGGAAATCGGGCAGAGTACTTAAGTCATTGCCCACAATGGCAGTGGTTTCCGTAAATCGGCCACCCGTAAGCTGCATGCCGTCGCCTGAATCACCGGCGAAGCGAATAACAACTTCATCTACCTGTTGTGTGGTTTTACTCATGAATTTTCCTTAATAAATTGTGTGAAATATATGAATGATTGAATAAAATATTATTCCGTTAGGTTGGATTGTTTTATTGCGTTTAAATCAATTAAAAACATGTTCATTGGCTTTTTACCAGTGCGGAATTTACAGACCTGTATTAACTGAAAACAATAAATTGTGAATAGAATTCATTTAAAAATAGAAGCACTTTAGAATCCTCATTTTATCTCTTTAAATTATTCCCATGTCAAAACGCAATCAAATTAAACTGACCCATTACTCACACGGCGCAGGCTGAGCCTGCAAGATTGGTCCGGAGGACCTAGCCCAGGTACTGGGTGATCTCGAAATAGTACATCAAGAAAGAGTGATTGTTGGATTCAATGGTTCTGACGATGCTGCCGTGGTGCGCCTTGACGAAGGCAAACTGGTCGTCCAGACTGTAGATTTTTTCACACCCATTGTAGATGATCCTTACCAATTTGGTCAAATTGCCGCGGCAAATTCACTATCAGATATTTATGCCATGGGAGCAACACCACGATTCGCGCTAAATATTGTTGGGTTTCCAATCAAAGAATTATCAAAAGATGTGTTAAAAGAAATTCTTCATGGTGGTTCAGATAAAGCTAAGGAGGCCGGCATCCCAATTGTGGGTGGTCATTCTATTGATGATAAAGAACCGAAGTACGGATTAGTGGTCACAGGAGATGTGAATGAGAATAAACTTATCCGGAATTCAAGTGCTCGTGATGACGATGCGATTATCCTGACGAAGCCACTGGGGACAGGCATAGTATCTACTGCCATTAAACAGGAGTTGGCTCCAGATGAAATGATTAAAAGTGCGGTAGATTGTATGGCCATGCTTAATGCAACTGCTTCCAAATTAATGAATGATTTTGACGCCCATGCAGCCACGGATGTAACAGGATTTGGCCTTTTGGGTCATTTATCAGAAATGTGTAAAGCCAGTAATGTTTCAGCAAAAATACAATTTAAATCACTCCCCTTTTTGGATGGCGTTGATGTATTAGCAAATGATGGTGTTATTCCCGGCGGTACAAAACGGAATTTTGAATATATCTCCAAATTTGTTTCATTTTCTAATTCACTTAGTGAAACTCAAAAGTTAATGGCATCTGATGCACAAACATCCGGCGGATTGCTGGTGGCTCTGCCCCAATCCCAAGCTGAAGATTATGCCAAAAAATGCACCGAGCTTACCGGCCTTGCCGCACAACAAATTGGTTTTTTCACCTCTAAACAAAAATCTGAAATAATTGTGCTGTAGCGAACACCAATCGGTATTCACTAAGACTATTTATTTGTTATTTTTTTTAAATGCGATAAAAAAAGTCGTATTTAATTCTTGTAGTGCATTTTTAGAAAAAGGTAAATTCCCAAGCTAGAGAAAACACAATGCTAAAGATTACACGCAAAGTCGAATATGCCTTAATCGCCTTACGCCACATGCAATCCGAAAATAATGACGGATTGACCAGCGCCAAGGAGATTGCAACCCAATATGGTATCCCCCAGCAATTGTTAGCCAAAACATTGCAACAAATGGCAAAAGATGGTATCGTTGAAGCGGTGCAAGGTCCAGCTGGCGGATATCGCATCCTTGCCAATCTTGATCATATTTCTTTAAAAGATTTTTTCGAGAACCTTGAAGGTCCATTAGGTATGATGGATTGTTTTTTCGAATCTGATTGTATTCAATTGGGCACGTGCAATATCCGTGTACCAATCCAACGCATTAATGATAATATGCGAAATATGTTTTCGCAAATGAGTGTACGGGAGGTAACCCAGTAATGGCACAAGTAAAAGAAGATCAAGTGATTGAAATTTTAAAGCAATGTTACGATCCAGAACTGCCAGTAGATTTATGGAATTTGGGGTTGATCTATAAAATCCAAATCCAGGAATCTTATGATGAAATACGATCTGACGTAAATATTGTCATGTCCCTGACCACACCGGGGTGTACTATGGGTCAACAGATGTCGTTGGATATCAAGAATAAATTGGAAGCGTTGGATGAAGTGACCCAAGCATTTGTGGAAGTAACCTTCGACCCGCCTTGGAATCCTGAAATGATTACAGATGAAGCACGGGAAAAATTGGGGTTGGGATTATCAGCACCAAAAGAACGAACTGAACAAAAAATTAATATGGAGTGGGAATAATGGCAACACAACCCAATACACAAGAAATTTTTGACGCCGGAATTACTGTAACTGAAAAAGCAGCCAAACATCTATCAGCCGTAATGGAAACTGAAGGAAAAAAAGGTTTCGGCCTTAGGATGAAAGTTACTACCGGCGGATGCTCGGGGATGAATTATGATATGTCCTTTGAAAAAGAACAGGAAGAATTTGATAAGGTCTTTGAAAGCCAAGGACTGAAGATTTTCTGCGATTTAAAAAGCTATCTATATTTAAAGGGAATCTCAGTTGATTTTTCCAGCGATATATTAAATGGTGGATTTAAGATTGTTAATCCGAATGCAGAACGCACTTGCGGTTGCGGAACCAGCTTCTCGGCATAGTGATTAAGGTTTAGCCTTTATGTCCAAAAACCAACAGATTCTTGACCAGGCTATTGGTCAAGAATACGAATACGGTTTTACAACCGATATTGAGCAGGAGACCATACCGCCCGGCTTAAATGAAGATGTAATTCGTCTTATTTCTTCTAAGAAAGATGAGCCGGAATGGATGCTAGAATGGCGTCTTAAAGCTTACAAACAATGGCTAAAAATGGACGAACCGGATTGGTCCAAACTTAATTATTCAAACATAGATTTTCAGGCCATTTCCTATTACTCGGCCCCAAAACCAAAAGAAAAACTCAAAAGTTTAGATGAGGTTGATCCTAAACTTCTGGACACATATAATAAATTAGGCATTCCACTAGAAGAGCAAAAAATGCTGGCCAATGTGGCCGTGGATGCAGTCTTTGACAGCGTATCTGTCGCCACAACTTTTAAAGAAGAATTGGGTAAAGCAGGTGTTATTTTTTGCTCTTTTTCTGAGGCAGTCAAAAACCACCCCAATGTTATAAAAAAATATCTGGGCAGTGTGGTGCCAACAACAGACAATTATTTTGCGGCACTCAATTCTGCCGTTTTCAGCGATGGCAGCTTTGTATTTATCCCAAAAGGGGTACGATGTCCAATGGAACTGTCTACTTATTTTCGTATCAATGCAGCCAATACTGGACAATTCGAAAGAACATTAATTGTAGCTGAAGAAGGTAGTCATGTGAGTTACCTCGAAGGATGTACAGCCCCCATGCGGGATGAGAACCAGCTCCACGCTGCAGTAGTAGAACTGGTGGCCCATAAGGATGCAGAAATTAAATATTCTACTGTCCAAAATTGGTATCCCGGTGATCCGAAAACAGGAAAAGGTGGCATCTATAATTTTGTCACAAAACGAGGCATCTGCCTTGAAGCCAATTCTAAAATTTCATGGACACAAGTAGAGACAGGATCTGCCCTCACGTGGAAATATCCAAGTTGTATCTTAAAAGGTGATAATTCTGTGGGTGAATTTTATTCCGTCGCCCTCTCCAATAATTTTCAGCAAGCGGACACTGGAACAAAAATGATTCACCTTGGGAAGAACACACGAAGCACTATTATTTCAAAAGGTATTTCTGCAGGAAAAGGACAAAATACTTATCGCGGTAGTGTCAAAATAATGAAAGGTGCTGAAAATGCCCGGAATTATTCTCAGTGTGATTCCATTCTTATCGGCAACGAATGTGGCGCACATACCTTCCCATATATTGATGTAAGAAATCCCTCGGCTCAAATGGAGCATGAAGCATCCACATCCCGAATCGGAGAAGATCAGTTATTTTACTGCAACCAAAGGGGCATTTCCACAGAAGATGCGGTTTCCATGATTGTGAATGGATTCTGTAAAAGAGTATTCAATGAGCTTCCAATGGAGTTCGCAGTAGAAGCCCAAAAACTCATGGAGGTGAGTTTAGAAGGGGCGGTTGGGTAACATCTCATTCAATTACCACCAATTTCTCAAATAATTCATTACGTTTAAAAAAAATAGAAACATGCTAGAAATCAAAAACTTACACGCCGGTGTTGATGGAAAAGAAATCCTGAAAGGGATTAATCTCTCTGTTGCCACTGGTGAACTCCATGCCATCATGGGCCGTAACGGTTCCGGGAAAAGTACTTTAGCCAATATTATTACTGGGCGAGATAACTATGAAGTCATGGCCGGCTCCGTTACTTATAATGGAATTGACTTGCTTGAACTGTCTCCGGAAGATCGCGCGTTATCAGGCATATTTATGTCCTTCCAATACCCCGTTGTAATTCCTGGCGTAAATAATACATATTTTTTGAGAGCAGCTTTAAATGCAAAACTGAAGCATAACGGAATCAAAGAAATCAATGCGGCAGACTTTATGCGCCTCATCCGTGAAAAATTGAGACTAGTTGACATGGATGAAAAGTACTTGAGGCGTGCCGTAAATGATGGATTCTCCGGAGGAGAAAAGAAACGCAATGAAATTCTCCAAATGCTCACACTTGAACCTCAATTGTCCATTCTAGACGAAACCGATTCCGGACTAGATATTGATGCGTTAAAGATTGTGGCTGAAGGGGTAAATAATTTCCGAAATAGTGATCGCGCCTTTTTAGCAATCACCCATTACCAGCGACTTTTAGAATACATGCAGCCAGATTTTATCCACGTTCTTATCGATGGTAAAATTGTAAAATCTGGCGATAAATCACTGGCGATTGAATTAGAAGAAAAAGGCTATTCCTGGCTAGAATCATGACCAATTTCCAAAACCAGTTTTCCGCCCTATTAGATTATTGGCCTCATGAAGATCAATCTCTTCGGAATCTTCGGCGCCAAGCATTTGACCAATTTAACGAATTGGGATTCCCGACAAAAAGATGGGAAGAATGGCAATTTACTGATTTTTCATCAATGAAAAAATCTGGCTACCGCCTTTCTTGGGCTGATGATTTGCCAAAATTACCTAAAAATATTCCGGGACGAATTCCCGACTCACATCTCATTTTTATGATTAATGGTCATTACCAATCGCAACTTTTGGATATTCCAAAAGAGATCACTATTACCACTGGACTAGATCACTTCAACTCAAACCCAGAACATTATTCAATGAATAAAAATGAAAATCCATTTTTAGCCCTGAATACAGCCATGATGAATTCCGGCATACCGATTAATATTGATCCGAATGTGATTATTGAAAAGCCCATCCAAATTATCTATTTAATGACGGATATGTCTGAACAACTCATGAATCACCCCCGCTTTATTTTCAATATCGGTAAAAATTCTCAAGCGACCATAATTGAACATTATATCGGTTTGTCAGACCAATCATATTTTGTGAATCCTGTGAGCCAAGTAGTAATCGGCAAAAATGGATATTTAAACCACATTCGTATCCAGGAAGAGACTAAATCCGCCGACCATGTAGCCACCACCCAATATATATTAAATTCCGATTCACGATTGAAAACCACCCATTTTTCGTCTGGAAGCAAATTATTCCGCCATGATATAAAACTTCATTTCAAAGGTAACGGCGGAGAAGCAACCATTAATGGTTTGAGTCTTACGGAAAATCAACAGCATCACGATCAGCATGTAGTAGTTGATCATCAAAATGATGCCTGCCAAAGTCATCAGCTTTTTAAATATATTTTAGCAGACAAATCATCGGGCGTTTTTAACGGAAAAGTGATTGTTCGAGAGAATACAAAACAAACAGATGCAGATCAGTCCAACAAAAATTTATTGCTGAGTCCATCGGCACTCATGAATGCCAATCCACAATTAGAAATTTATACTGAAGATGTAAAATGTGCTCATGGATCCACCACCGGTCAAATTGACAAAGAAGCACTTTTTTATATGCGATCCCGTGGCCTTAGTAAACAAAAGGCAATTGAATTAATCATAGGCGGTTTCGCAAAAGAAATTTTGAATCCGATTAAAAATGAAGATATAAAAACTTACATCAGTGAAAAAATTACTGATTGGCTGGAAGGTACTGTCATTAATGGCTAGCGTTAAGGAATCATTGGATTTGATCCTCAATGATTTTTCGATCTTTTCAGATCCACGAGATAAATATGTATACTTAGTGGATTTGGCCAAAGATAGCAATGGTCTATCCCCAGAAGAGCGAATTGAATCCAATCGAATCCACGGATGTACATCTCAAGCGTGGGTGGTTTGTGATCATAATAATGGTGTTTTTTCATTCCGCACCGATTCGGACGCCATGATTGTTAAAGGACTCCTTTCTCTTATTGAACGTGTTTTTAATGGCCATTCCAAAAAAGATATTTTAGAAATTAATAGTGGACAATTCCTTGAATCAATTGGATTGGGACGAGCCATAAGCAGTCAGCGCACCAATGGTTTTAGCAGCGCTATTCACAAAATTCAAACAGAATTACTGGATTAAATATGTATGCAGATATTGATGAACAAGTCGTTATCGCAAGAGATTGCGAAGCAACCCTCATTCCTTTCGGCAATAAGATTACTCTAAAAAAGGGGGAAGAAGGCCATATAACCCAAGCCTTAGGGGGAAGTTATACCGTCATGATTCGAGGTAACCTTGTACGGGTTGAAGGCAAAGATGCAGATGCAATCGGGAAAATTCCTGAAGTGCAACCTTGGTTAGAAGAGATTGAAACAGATGGACGCGCCAATGAAAAAGCAGTGTGGGATGCCATGAAAACATGTTATGATCCTGAAATTCCCGTTAATGTGGTGGACCTTGGATTAATTTATTCATGTGATATTTCCGATGAAGACGAAGGCGGTTCTTTCGTAGATATAAAAATGACTTTAACGGCACCGGGATGTGGCATGGGCGATATGATTGCTTCTGAAGTTAAACAAAAAATCGCCGGCGTCCCTGGGACTTCGGATGTCCGAGTCGAATTGGTCTGGGATCCACCTTGGGATCGGGGTATGATCACAGAATCAGCTCGACTCCAATTGGGTATGCTCTAATGCTGAATGTAAAATCCATCCGGAAAGATTTTCCCATTTTTAATTCGGAAAAGCCATTTGTCTATCTGGATTCTGCATCAACGACCCAAAAACCACAAATAGTAATTGATGCCTTAACATCTTACTATAATTCCTATGCTGCCAATGTTCATCGTGCTTTATATACTATTGGCGAAAAAGCCACGGATGAGTATGAAGGTGTTCGGCTAAAAATAAAACAATTCTTGAATGTGCCAGACACCCATTCAGTTATATTCACACGGAGTACAACTGAATCACTAAACCTCGTCGCTTATGCCTGGGGGTTGAAAAACTTATGTAAACATGATTCAGTTCTTGTTTCAGAAATGGAACACCACAGTAATTTGGTCCCATGGCAATTGGCCACAGAAAAAACGGGTGCTTCCATAAAATATATCCCACTAACTGATGATAGCTTACTCAATCTTGAATCATTGGATTCTTATTTTTCCAGCGATACAAAATTGGTTAGCGTGTGTCATCAATCCAATGTTTTTGGTACGGTGAACCCAATTGATCAAATTATAGATGCTGCCAAAAATATCGGCACCATTACGGTCATTGATGGCGCCCAGGCCGTCCCCCACATGAATGTGGATATCACGAAGTTAGATTGTGATTTTTACGCTTTTTCCGGACATAAAATGGTGGGGCCTACCGGCGTTGGTGTTCTAATTGGTCGGACAAAATTACTCGAAGAAATGGACCCATTCATGGGCGGTGGCGAAATGATTAATACGGTCACAATAGAAAAATCCACTTGGAACGATGTACCCTGGAAGTTTGAAGCGGGAACACCCAACATTGCCCAAGTCATTGGGTTGGGCGCGGCCATTGATTACTTACAATCGGTCGGCGTTGATACCATCCATGAACATGAAAAAGAATTGCTTACCTATGGGTTGCAGCTCCTCTCTCAGAATAAAGATATTACTCTTTACGGAAATTCGACTGATCGAGGCGCAGTCATTCCCTTTAACGTAAAAAATATTCATCCCCATGATTTAGCAAAATTTCTCGATACAGACGGTATTTGCATACGTGCCGGTCATCATTGTTCACAGCCCATAATGAATCACCTGGGGGTGACGGCTACTGCTCGTGCAAGTTTTTATTTATATAATACAAAAAATGATATTGAAGAGTTGGCTGAAAGTATTGAAAAAACGGCCCTTATTTTCACCTGATTTTTGCTTACTTTTACCCCATTGACTAAAAGTTCTTAAAGGAGTTTAACAATGAGTGAAAATGGAAATGAAGCCAAAAAGTATAAATATCTCGTCACCATGCGATGGTATGTGGAGACAGATGAAGCGCTTGTTGCCGGCGCTGCTGAAACGGATGAAAAATTGTTAGATATTGTCCGTCATCGGGAAGATGGTTCCAATAGCTGCAGCACTTGTCCTACGCGAAATCCTGAAGGCTACGGTATTTTGGATTACCACCATTTTATGGGTGACAAAAAACCGGTGTATATGTCCACTGAACAAATTAAAGATTAAATGGAAACCATTTTTCTCAATGATTTTTTGGACGGTGGTATTCTCCGAGAGAAAGTCTTTCGTAAAAAAGTAGCTGAAATAGATTGGTCCCAATATACAAATAAGAGAGTTCTCATAAAGGGATGCTCAGAGGTACCAATCCCTACTTGGGCCTTTTTAATTTTAACGGCCCAATTGACCCAATATGTAGAACGGATTTATTTCGGAGAACTAAGGTCTGCAGTAAAAATATTTATCCGAAACGAATGAAAAATGTATAAAATTTTGGAGATTAAGTAAAATGAGCGAACGGGTTAGTTGGGAACAGTATTTCATGAATATCGCCCGAGAAGTCGCCACCCGATCCACTTGTGATCGGAAGCATGTGGGTGCAGTTATTACGAGGGGGAAAACGATTTTAGCTACAGGATATAATGGCTCCATTCGTGGATTAGCTCATTGTGACGAAGCGGGACATGAAATGGAAAACACCCATTGCGTTCGGACGATACATGCAGAAGCGAATGCTATTGTTCAATCGGCACGTCATGGTGTTCGGTTAGAGGATAGTGAGATATATGTGACAGCCTCACCTTGTTATGATTGCTTTAAACTAATTGCCAACGCTGGCATTAATAAAATATATTTTGGTGAATTTTATCGTGATGAAAGAATCATGGCACACGCCAAAGAATTGGGAATTGATTTAGTCGATTTGTCTAAATAAACCGCTAAATCAGTTCCTAAATATCAAGTTTGAAAAAAATAATTCAGTTTAATAAATAATGAATTTGATTTAGTTTTAAACCACTTCTCTTCCTCAGAAGAAAAGTAATTATTGTCATTTAAATTATATACAACGTAGAGCAAACTCCCCGGTGAATATTCCCAACGAAACACGAATGTGCCCACTTGGTTATCAATTTTAAAATCTTCATTTCCAACATAATTGTATGGTTCAACATTGTTCGTTTTTTCTTTTAATAAACGATTATAGGACACATAATCCATATCAATTTTGAATGGTTGGTAAAAGGCTTCAAAGGTCATTGTAGGTGAGAAAGCCCAATTGAATCGATAGTTAATATTCTGCATTGTTTGTTCTGTGGTGGCATAAATGATATTAGTTCGCACTGAATCTTCTTCAATTCCCACCCACTGCATAGCACTGGGGTGATCACCATTATGAGTCATTATAGTAAAATTGATATAATCCGTTGGGCGAATCATCACCCTCATGTTATAGCTATGTCCCCATCCACGAACTTTGCCATGGGTATATCCAATACTTGGATTTAGGATGATTCGTTTTCTCCGATCCGTAGAAAACCCCAATTCATATGATTGCCATGCTTCATCTTTAATCACCATCGCGCGGGAATCTCTAAATAGATCATCATCTTCATAAACATCAGGACTCAAATTAATATTGATGCCGGTACTCCAATAATTCATAAAGGTATTTTCCTGCTCAAAATCAATATCTTTACTGGTGATTAATCCGTCATTATTTCCACGAGCACCCACTCTTAATGATAATTCTTGTTTCAGAAAAATTCCTTTTGGAACATCTCGGCGGATTTTACCCCTTAGACCCCAGTCCCAACTGTTATTCCGGCGCATGAAACCCATATCATTCACATCAAAATTTTTGTCGGAGTAACCGCCCCAAGTCATAATTTCCCACCAAACAGGATCCCGATAACTAAGACTGTAGCGACCGGCCATCCCCGGATCGCCCGCCGCTCTTGAATGAGCCACCTGCCCATTAAAAAAAAGTTTATTGTCTTTAAACTTCATCCGCCAGTCCATGTTGAACGCACTCGTCGGGTCACCACCTTGTCGGCGAAGGTCCGTTGCCATAAAACCAACTGTAGATACATCATTAATAATGGGCTGCTCTACACGGCCAATGAAATAATTGGTGTATGGCTCAATCATAAATTGGTCGCGAACCGTTTTGCCATTCTCGTCATATTCCCAGGTACCATATTCTCTATTGGTTACAGCTTCAATAACACCATATTTCAATCCGGAAGCTGTTTCACCCAGAATTTTAGTAGCACCTAAAATGGTTGTTGCGTCTGGTTGATCCACAATGGAACCCTTTTCTGGGTAATAGTAACTGGGACTTTGTCCCACACGACGAGAGTGAAACAAATTCAAACGACTTTTAAAAAATGCGGCACCTTCAACAAAAAAGGGGCGCCGTTCAGATAATCTCGTTTCAAATGCTGATAAGTTCAATACGGATGGGTCCGCCTCAACTTGACCGAAATCAGGGTTAAAAGTAAGATTCATAGTTGAAGTGGATGATAATGTATATTGAGCATCTAAACCATAATTGGTTGTTTTTTCTGTGGTGCCATTCCTAGTCTGGCCTCCCAATAAATATGGCATTATATCCAATTGTTTCGGTTGGGGAATATTTTCAATTCCTTTCAATATACCATAATGGGGGACAATGCCCCTGGCACCAAGGGCACGGCCGGGCCACTGAATTTCTTCTTGGTTTCCATAATAACCACGCTGAAATGATACGCCCCACTCCTGAACTTTATCTTTACTATATTGAAATACATTAAACGGTATTCGAATCTCAGCGGACCAACCCTCTTTATGGCGAGTTACTTTACTTTCCCAAATCACATCCCAAGTTCTATCAAACCCATCATAGCCATCTCCAGAGATAACAACATCAATCTGAACTTCTGCCGCATTAACGGCAAACCAATACCCAGTTTTGTCATCGTTGCGAGAATCAATACCAATACCAACCCAATCTCCATTAAAATCAAACCCGGTCATCCAATCATCTCTACGGGATAACCTCCCCATAATTTCTTCCGGTTTTGGATCATAATTTTTAAATGCGATATAAAGATAATTATCATCATAAAGAACGCGTAACTCCGTTTGTACGGTAGGTGCTTCAAGATTATAAGGCTCATACTGAATAAATTCGTCAATCAGCATAGCATTTTGCCATGAATCATCATCGATAATTCCATCGATCACAGGGGGACTTTCGGTGCGAGTGGCCATAGCCACCTTATATTTCAATTGGGTAAAATCTTCTACGATACCTCTTTTTGTTGATGAGGCCCCCGCCAGTATTGTGGTATAAATTAAAAAAGTAATAATGAATTTTATCATAAATCAGTTCAATTAGTGTGTAATAAAGTCAAGAAACTTAACGCTTTTTTATGCCTACCTTCAATCCCTATCAGATATTTATTTCGATAAAATTCTATTGATTTCTCCACGAAGATCTCCCAATTTAACAACATGATTTGCATGGCCGTATGATGCCAGCCAAGAAGTCTTTTGGAAGTCCCTTGATACCGGATGGCCCACATATTGTTCCACGACTCTTTTACCTGAAAATCCAATATTCCCAGCCCCGGACTCAAACAGTCGAATGCCCCTCGATCCATAGCCGATGGCCACTCCCCCAAGTGTCGGATCGGTAATTATTGTTATAACTTTTAACCCAGCTCGTTCTACCCTAGTGATGGCCAGTTGTACTTTGGGGATACTAACCATGGACGAACATCCTTCATGCATGCGAGCACCGCCACCGCAGGCCTGGATAACCATGGGCACTTTTTTCTCTATAGCAATTTCAGCTCCACGCCAAATCTTTTCACCAGTACTCATGCAAAATGAGCCGCCAAGGAATCCAAAATCATTTGCACAAAACACCACATCATTTCCTTCGATCTTTCCATCTCCGGTGATCATGGCAGAGGGCAAACCTGTTTTCACTCGCTCCGAATCTAATTTTTCCTTATAGCCGGGAAAATTCAATATATCTTTATCTAAAACAGATGCTGTTTCTGGATGTTCGACAAATGATCCTTTATCCAGTATGAGGTCTATATAGTCCCAAGCGTGGGATCCCCGGGTACCGAGCTCG